>Ga0206129_10000340_pt1 | contig 76396 bp, 140 predicted proteins | sample Helgoland_Spring_8_FD_148616 | JGI IMG/M metagenome (GOLD analysis project Ga0206129, IMG submission 148616) | Pelagic subsurface seawater microbial communities from Kabeltonne, Helgoland, North Sea - Helgoland_Spring_Bloom_20160502_2 | ecosystem: Environmental > Aquatic > Marine > Epipelagic ... | reverse complement strand
GATCACGAATCCACCTGTTTCTATTGCAAAACACGCTAAGAATAGCCTTGCAATACACCGTCCTCTTCACACACCTAATCCTATATTTCTATAGCCGCCGTTAGGTTATGCAGCCACCTATAAAACCCATTTTATTATACTTCACAGTATTACGAATAGGCTTATCTTTTATAAGTGACAAGTGCTGAAATTTCACGTTATTCATCTTGCTAGATTATACTCAATCTCAGAGTTGGTCTAGTTTGTATTTAGAGAGGTTGCTAACTGCATCGAAAACCTCTTACTTCTTGAATGTACTACATATAACTCATTAAACACGTTATTGTATTACATATAGTACAATATTGATAATATCTCTACCTTGCAAGCTACGAGCCTACTTGCGGATATTATTTTACCTCGACTAATCAGGTAGAGATATTATCAATATGGCCTACCCTATAACTTCTATGAATCCACAGTAGTTATTCATCTCTTCTAACACCGATAGGCAATGCCAGCGTATATCGTAAACTGTTTAAATAATACCCCCTACGAGATAAAGGCATTAAGTAAGTGTTACAGCCCAACATCCATATTAACTTAATAATACTTAGGAAGGGGAAGTAGTAACTGCTATTTTGTAACACTCTTTACTAACTCGGCAAGGACTTGAACCTTACATCTCCTACTACTTATGTAGTAGGTGTTTTATCCACTTAAACTACAAATTAATTTGGCGCAACTACCAGAATTTGAATCTGGACTAAATCTTTAGAAGAGACTTGTGCTATCCATTACACTATAGTTGCATTAAATTGGTGTGCCACCTAAGTCTTGAACTTAGTATCTCTCCGTTATGAGCGGAGTGCATATACCTGTTATGCTTCTGGCACTTAATAAAGATAAAGCGGTGGGATTTGCACCCACAATACTACGTCTTATCACTCCCAGAGTTAAACAAGGAATCGAACCTATCATACTGCACTACGCACTTTATCTAATATGGCTGGCGTGGTAGGCATCGAACCTACAACCACATGATTAACAGTCATACGCTCTACCTATTGAGCTACACGCCAATAAACCTTTACTTATCTCTTACTTTTATTATAGGGGTATTTCCACCCAAAAGTCAAGCTTTATTTAATATAAATATAACTACTAATAAAGCTTACTCCATATATACCATTATGGCATATTATTTACCAAATGTCAAGTACTATTCATCATATATCTTAAATGATTCATAACCACGATTAAGGTAGTCCCGCATCTCTCTATCATACCCCTCTTCCCATCCAAACTTATCTATATCTATTAATATCCCAGATCCTATATTGTTATCTTGGTTATCAGATGATTCTGTAAGGTAACTTGACATATTACCATAACTTATATCATCAATACCACCTTGTTTTTCTGATGGCTTATTCATATATCCATAAAACTCCCGTCTAGCTAAATATTCTTGATGTGTAGTAATACCCTTTTCCCATAAAATATCTTTAATATTATCCATATTTCTACTTCTCTTAGTTATGTTTAGGTGTATATATTACATATTTCTACATAAAATGTCAATAAAATAGGTGTAAATAGTATTAATTTAATCTTTTTATAACAAAAGTGAATAAAAAGCTTGACTTTTATGAAAAAGTATGCCATAATAGTAAGTATAGGGTAGAGAAACAAAATAAGTTACCTATAACTTATTATATACACATTTTACAGAGAAAGTCAAGCTTTATCTTAAATAGTTTGATATATAAGATACGAACGTGAAGGGAGGGGCATCTTCACATTAAATCATACCACCCCACTTAATTAATAATAAATTGAATTACTATGGATAATAATAACATAACTTGTACAGAGTGTCAACTCCCAGTTAAAGAATATAAACAGAATATTCAGGTTAGAAAGGATATATGTGAAAATTGCCATATATCTGACACTACCTACGATATAGGAAGATACTCTTTACGAGATATAGAGAATAATCTATACCCTCTTCATATGAGGAATATACATGAGTAGGTGTCAATTTTGTGGAGAAGAAGTAAGTCTTAGGGATGATGGCACTATTAATAGTCATGATTCAGGAATAAAATTCCCTGCTTTTTCCAAATTGTGTATAGGGACAGGTTCACCTCCTTGTGAAGAATCTGTGGAAGATATACAGGGTTTTTCCTCTTTGGTATATCAAGCTATCTTAGATATAGAAAATAAAAATTATTTAGATAGAGAATTTCAGGATAGTGAAGATATCAAAGAACTTAATAATCTATTAAATACCCAGAAATTATTAGAGAGAGATTATGGCAATAGTTATATCAGGGGTAATGGATTATGAAAATGACCTAGAAGGTAATCCTGAGTTAGTAGATGGTGTAGTAATAGATTTTACCAATGATTCGGAGTTAATTATTGAGAAGTCTACAGTACAAATATTAACTATGTTTGTAAATACAAGGTTTAGGACATTAAGGGTTAATGGTAATAATACTAATCCTATATTCATTAGACATGCTCCTGCAACCAATTCCACCTTGACGGGTGGAGGTAATTTCATATTCAGAGGTCAGTATATAGACCTACCAGTTGCAGATGGTGTAACACCCGATATAACTATAACACTTCCTCAAGATTTAGATGGAAGAGATTACCCTAAAGTTCCTTTCCTTCTAATTGATAATGTACAGTGGACTTGCGTATCATCCCTTTCTAATATAAGGAATGATGCTAGAGGTGAGCATTTTACATACTCAAATGGTATTGTTTCATTTGGAGATGGAGTTAACGGAAAGATACCTTCAGGTGCAGTACAGATACCTAGTATTGTATGGGAATTTAATGAGTGCCAGTTTAATGCTTCTGGCTCTATCTTAGATATAGAGAAGACATTTATAATAGACCCAGATTTACGTAGCGGAGGTACTTATAGAATAAGAGACTCCGCTATAATAGATAGTACTCAAGCCTTTACAGCAGATTCTTTCAGTGATAGTGATATAGATAATTTAGTGTACATAGGTTTGGGTACTGAGAATACAAGATTAAACCTTCCTAGGGGAGATCATGGTAAGATTATATTTCAAACAGAGAATACCTCTTCAACAGAAGTAGTTAATAATTCATCTCTTCTCTATTACGATATAGAAGAATTAAGATGTAATTTTGTTACACAAAAAACAAATAGTTTTTATCCTAGAGTCAGACCTAATTGTGTTGGTAGGATTGGCACATTAAAGACATTTGTAGGTAACAGTGGTGTTCATAGAGTGTATAATGAACAAGGTGGGGAGATAGAGAATTTAATATGGTCTACAACCTATAAGATAGGAGATACTTGCCCTTATTGGCTAGTAATATCCCAAGGTTTGGCTGTAAATCACTCTATATCTAGATTCACTAGGTATGGTACAGAGCCTTGGCCTAGTCAAATGCGTCATTTAGTTCAAGCTATCGGTACAGACGTTCATCTAGCTAACATAGTAACTCCAGTGGGAAGTACATTTTATGAAGTATTTAACCTCAATCAAACCTCTAGTGGATCTATTCTAAATGTAGAACATAATGGTACATCTGAAAGAGGTGCTAGAGATATAAATGTATATAGTCAGAAGCAGTGGTTATTAGCAAATATTGTTTCTAACGTAGATAATGATATAGGTAATATACCCTGTTTAAATACTCAGTTCCTAAGGACTTCAATAATAGGTTATGATTTTTCACCTGCTTATGGTATGTACTCTTCTGAGATATATAAATCACTAGATAAAACATTAGGCTCTTTAGTATCTCATCCTTTTTATAATGCAAGTGATAGTAAAACTTCCATAATAAATGGAAGTGAATCGGATATTCTACACATAGGTTCTAGGCTTCATTTGGGTAATACTTCTGTAGAAGTAGAGACAGAAAGTAATATTGTATCAGGTACATATGCAGCCACATCAATAGAATTGAATGGGAGTCAAACTTCTAACTTTAATATTCAATTTAGCATTAAGACAATAGCAGGTACTTATTCCACTTATCAAGACCTAACATTATCTAATTGGAATGCAGAAATTGCTGCACAAGGGATAACGAATACATCTCAGTGGTTATTTAAAATAAAAGTTAGACGGGTAGCAGGAACTACATCTACATCTTACCTACAGGGTATATTTATCAACTGTGGATTTGATCCTAATTATATATGGGAAACTCCAGCAGATGAGTTAGCTATTAACCTCCCTAACATAATAGATGGAACTAGAGTTGTAGTTATTAACTATACAAGATCAACTAAGATTATTGATCAATATGGGGCAGAGATAATTACTGTGCCATCTTTGATAGACAATTCTATTGTATCTGGTGGACAAGGCTATACCACAAGTACCTTCGTAGGAGGGACATCTACCACTCAGCTAGGTGATGTTATATTAGTTAAAGCTAATTGGCAATCAGGAGTAGAAGCTAAAATACCACTAAGATTGTTTGCAGTTATGACAGAATCAGGTATTACATTGATCGAGTCACAAGAAGATGATCTAATTCATAATAATATGATTATTGATGGTATAGTGGGCTTCGATGGGTCACTAGTTGACTCTAGTAATGGAGGTGAATTAACAGCTAATTTCACAGATGTAGAGATTAATGTTAATGATGTAAATGATAGTTTCGACTGTCAAAAAGGTATTGCTTGGTGGAGATGGATAAACACTACTGCATTAGGTGCTTTATATTATGATGCTCTAGGCCTTGCTTACGTTCCAGATGAAAGAAATATAGAAATTAGAGGTAGGTTAAAATTAAAAAATAATAAGCCTAATTCTGAACTTGTTATATTTGGGGGGATATGGAGGCATTACAAAGGAGAAGCCATCATAACCACAGGGGCTTCTAATGCAAGCATACAGTGGGTTCCAAATGATAGGTTGTATAACTCTAACTCTCAACAGATAACCCAGATAGCTCAAACAGTGAGTACAATACCTACTAACCCTGTATTAACTACAGATAGCAGGTTGGATTACTTAGATGCTAATGTTAGTGATGCTGGAGTTTCGGAAGTAGAGCTACATTCTGCTTTAGATAGTTATACTAATAAAGATAGTTATAAGGCTAATCCTCCTAGTGTTACAGAAATACAGAATGGCTTAGCTACACAAGACTCTGTGGATTCCATACCAACTAATCCATTACTTAGTAATGATATTAGATTAGATACATTAGCAGAAGTAAGTGATATACCCACTGTAAATGAAATACAGAATGGCTTATCTCTTGAGACAACATCTCAGTCTATAAAGAGCGATACAGAACTTATGGTTAAATACCATGACAACAATACTCGTTATATAGGGCAAGATGGAGTAACTGTGGTATCTACTAAAGAGGGTGCTTACTTTATTGTCACTTATGATAATAATGGCACAACAGAGCTAAAAAGAGTAGCAATAAAAGATGCAGAGGGTAATCCTATTAATTTAGGTGAAAATGCAGCAGGGTATGATAAGGTATGATTTTAACACCATGTTTAAATAATGCAATGGTAGGAGAAGTTAATAATTATCTAGTCCCTGTTGATGCTATAGGGGTAGAAACTGTCATAGATACTATAATAATAAGTGACTCTACCCCTACTATTAGTGTAGAAGATATTACAACAGAATATAAAGTAGTCATCACAGAAGATGACATAGCAATCCAAGATGGAGAGATAAATGTCAAAGTTGAAGGTTGTTAGAGGCAATTCTAAATCCTTAAAAGTATATATAGAACAAGATGGAGTAATAGTTACAGATTTAACTAACTGGACTTGTTTTATTCAATTAAGGGATAAAAGAGATGGGAGTATCGCTGGGAGCGTTGATAGGGAAGTCACTACTAAGAATGCAGAAGAAGATAGATTCCTTATTAAATTAACTCCAGCAGAAACTAATATCCCAGAGGGTGATTATGTACTAGGTGTTGAGTTTAGAAACTCTACCACTGGTGAGGTATATGAAAGAGAAGACCCTCAAGAAATAACAATAAAAAAACAGTGGGTGGTACAAACATGACTGTAGAAATTAATGAGAAAGGCCAATTTAAGAAAGGCCACTCAGGTAATCTAAATGGTAGGCCAAAAGGTGTAAAGAATAGTCGTATGACTAATCGTCAAGTTCAAGAATATCTTGGCAAGAGGAAGGAACACTACTTTAGACAAATTGAAGAATTAGCTACTTTAGCTATGCAGCCTGAAATTGAAGTGATAGATGATAAAACAGGTGAACCTAAGAAAGTATCTAACCCTAGCTTCAACCCTAAGTTAAGTTTTAATTGTTTTAAGGAACTTATTGGCATTGATATTCAAGTGGATATATTTGAGTATAAGAAAAAACAAGATTCTAAGAATAACAAAGGGAATAAAAACCCTAAAGAAGAAGAGACTCCTAGTATGGGGGGTTACGTTACAGCAATAAAATAATAGGTAGTATATGTCTTATAACTCTTGGAAAGATATTAAACCCCAAGAGGGGAAGCAGGAATTAGCATTCAGTTTATTAGGCAAAGTAGATTTTATGTTATGGGGGGGTTCGCGCTTTGGCGGTAAAAGTGAGCTACTAACTATGGCCTCTCTTCCTTTTGTAAATGATCCTAATTTCAGAGCTATATACTTCCGTAGAAAATATGCAGAAATTATGCAAAGTAATGGGTTGTGGGATAAGGCCACGAGTATGTATCCCTTATTTAAAGGTACTTCCATACCATCTGCTGTTACTTGGAAATTCCCAGCTGGCGCACGAATACAATATAGTCATATGTTCCATGAAAAAGATAAAGAGGATCATCGTGGCTCTGGTGCAACATTAATCGCATTTGATGAGATAGATAAATTCTCTCAAAGTCAAGTTGCATTCCTTATGACGTGCTTACGTTCTGAGGCTCAAGTTGATAGTTTTATGTTAGGGACGCTCAACCCATCACCAGACTCTTGGTGCTTACCTTGGGTAGATTTCTTCTTAAATGATGAAGGATTCCCAGATCCAGATAAAGTGGGGATAATTAGACATTTTGTAATTAAAGAAGATGAAGTTATATTTGGTGACTCGGAAGAGTGGTTTATAGAGAACCATAGGGAATGTGTATACGTTCCAGATCCTACTTCTCCAGAAGGAGAGAGATATGTAAGACCAAAAACATTCACTTTTGTATTCTTTAATATATTTGATAACCCGTTAGGTCTTGCATCTAACCCATCTTATTTATCAGAACTAAATAACTTAGAAGATCACGAAAGAAATACTCAGTTATATGGTAATTGGCATTCAAGACCTAAAGGTGCATCTCTTTGGAAGAGGGAGTGGGTATTGGGAGAAGATGGAGAGAAAGCTAAGAAGATAACTGATATTCCATCCACAGCTAGAAGATATAGGGCTTGGGATAAGGCATATACAGAACCTTCTAAAGAAAACCCAGCTGTGGATTACACAGCAGCTTCTCCTCAAATATTAAAAGATGAACAAGGTTTTTTCTGGATACTAGGCAACTACGATCCTAATGTTATTGATTCAGAATTTGACACCAAGAAAGAATCTGAGAAGATTTATGGTAGATTCAGAAAGTTAGCAGGAGCAAGAGATAATTTAATTCTCTCACAAGCTAAGTTCGATGGAGATAATTGTACTACTGTTTTAGTAAAGGATAGCGGCTCAGGTACTACAGACCATACATACACAATGTCTAAATTGATATGTGAAGGTATTGATGTTGTAGAAGATAAATCTGCAAACAACACAGCAGATAAGAAAATGAAAGATTTTCAACCATTTTGTAATGCTTGTTCTACTGGTCTAGTTTATATAGTTCCAGATAGTTTTCCTAATGCAGTTACATTAGAGAAATGGTTAAAAGAGTTAGAAAACTTTGATCCATCTAAGAGTAGTACATCCGCAAGAAAAGATGATTGGGTGGATGCAACCTCTACGTGTTTTAACAAAGCAAAAGAAACAAGAGTAGTATCAATACCAAAATTTTCACAAACTAAACAAACAACACTTATGGCAGATATGATGTCATCCAGAGGCTATTAATAAATATGAAAAGATTAACTGTATCAGAAAAAGATAACACGCTAACTATCCTACAGAAAGGTGTAGGTATGAAAGCAGAATATGAATTTGCTAAAGCTATGCAAGATGCTTGGGATGGTGGTTGGAGATTACCAACAGAAGATCAACTCAATGTTCACAATGCCTTCTTCAGACTTTTTAAGGGTAATGTTGTTGGTAGATGTGTGATGCTTAAAGAAGCTGCTAAAGAACCTACACCTGTGAAAGAAGAGAAAGTAGAAGAAGCTCCTGTTAAGCAAGAAGTTAAAGAAAAGAAAGCAGGTCGTCCTAGTAAAAATAAATAAAGGTAATATAGATGTCTACTGAAAAGACAAGTCTTGATAAAGCAGAATCTATTAATCCTAAACTTTCCATAGATACAGTAGCAACAGAAATAGGCCAACCTTATGTAGTAGATGGTGGGAGGTTTATTAAAACTCAAAAAGCAAAGGATTTACAATATCCTAGATTTTTTGATATTGCACATGAGATGTATTCTACAGACCCAGCAGTTCATAACTGTGTAGACATGACTAATGTACTTTCCCTTAATGCTTTAGATAATGGCTCAGTTAAGCCTAAAGGTGATAGCGAGAAGAGTAAAGAGGCAGCTAAGTTCTTAAATTATTGTTTTAGGAATATGTCACATGGATCATGGCGAGAGGCTATGAACTCAAGCTGTACTGATATTGTACATGGATTCTCTTTATTACATCCTGTTTACGAAAGAAGAACTTATGGGAAGTATAAGGGAAGTATAGTATTAAAGAAATTATCACCTAGAACACAATCTTCTGTCTATGGTTGGGTATGGGATAAAAATAATAGAGATTTAAAAGGTGTTGTATTCAAGCCAATGTTAAAGGCCAATAGGACATTAGGCTCTTATAATACAGGTAACATAAGCTATACAGCTGTTAATAATGGGTATTATAAAGAACCTGAATATACTTTTATACCCTCTGATAAATTATTACATTTTAAATTTAATCCTACAGATAATAACCCTCAAGGTAATTCACCATTAATACCATGTTATGAGCCTAGTGCTGAAAAGTGTTTGATTCAGCAGTTGGAATTGATTGGTATTCAAAAGGATATGTCTGGTGTTGCTGTATTAGAATTACCTAATGACATGATTGATAAGGGTAATGACCCAGAGAACTACCCAGAGGAAGCTAGAAGTTATAATGAGTTAATTCAAAGTGTAGCCGATTCAACTGTTGGTAAAAAGCCAGTTATTATTATCCCCAGTAGTAGAGATGATAAAGGCCACAATGATTTTGGATTAAATTATAAAGGGATTGATGGGACAGGGAAGCAATATCAAACTTCGGATGTAATAGAGCAAAGAACTAAAAGTATTTATAATATATTCGGCGCACAGTTTATTATTCTAGGTCAAGATGGTCATGGCTCTAATGCTCAATCATCTAATCAGATGACTATTCATGATTATTATATCCAACGTAATGTTGAGTGGAAAGTAGATATTATAAATACACAACTCATTCCTAGATTACTTGCACAGAATGGTATCCAACTAGATTGGGAAGATATGCCTTACTTTGAAGCTGCTGATCCTTCTAAACCCGATATGGAAATACTAGGTAAGACAGCTAATAGATTAGCATCTAGCGGTATTGCTACACACTCTGCATTGGAAGTATTGTTTACGGGTATGGGATTACCCATAGATGGATTAAGGGGTATAGATTTACAAGACCTAAAATCTTCTGGTTCAGAAGGTAGTGGTAATGGCAATACACAAGCAGAAGGAGCAGGTAGTGATACTAACAGTGAAAATGCAGCATAAGGGTAATTGAGACTAATATGAATAAATTAAAAGATATTCTAGTAGCTCCATCTAAGGAGTCATTAGATAAGAATACCAACCAAGATAAGGTTAGATACTTACGAGAATCTATTGAATCTGCATTTGAAATGAATGGTTGTGGTGAGTGGGCTTATTATGAAGACCATGATGATAATTATGTTTACTTCTCTATGTGGGATTGTCAGAAAAGCCGCTACCGCCAGTGGGCTGTCTCTTATACTTATGAAGTAGGCAAGGTAGAGATAGAAGACTCTGTAATGGAGGCTATTAAGCTAACAGAGTGGAAACTGAATAGTGTAGAAGAAGATAACACTATAGTTACAGAAAAGAGTTTATTTTCTTTCTTAGATAAGTATTTTAAAAAGAAAGAAGTTGAATTACTTAAAGATTTCAACGATGAGCAGATGATCTCTATTGAACCTATCTGGCGACCTGCTGGTGAAGTTGATCTACATGGAGATACTATATCATTAGAAGAGGTTAGAAAAGCTGTAGATAATATTAATCAGAAGATTGATAAAGGTACATTACCATCTGGTTTATTCCACGCACACAAGACTAACACTTTTACTTGGCAAAGAGCTTGGGTTCAAGAAGTAGATGCTACATTAGGTAATAAATTTGTTAAAGCGGGTACTCCTCTTATATCTGCTAAATGGAATAATAAGTTAGCTTGGGAAGATAAAAAATCTGGTGTATTAGGCGCACCATCTTTCGGAGCTAAAGGTATTAAATTGGAGATAGAAGATGAGTGAATCTAATGGCAAAGCGAAGGCTAATCTTTATGACTTAGATATATCTGAAATATCAATGACAGATGAGTCCCAAGGATTCGCTGCTTCTGGTATGGAAACTATCTTATTAAAGAATAGATATACGTGTAAAGAAGATTTAACAGAAGAACAAACAGCCCTACTAGAAAAGTATGGTGAAGAATTTACTCCCTTGTATAAACAAGGTGGTGATGCCCAATCCCTCTCCTCTGTCAAGAGTGATGCAGGGGAAGATGAAAACTTGACTAAAGGAAACGAAATGTCAGATCAAGAAACCAGTGCTTTACAAAAAGCGCAAGATGAAATTGCAACACTTAAAAAAGCACTCGTTAGTAAAGAACTTGGTGCAGAATTAAGTAAGTTTAATTTATCTAATGTAGATAAAGTTGTAGATGCTATGCAAGGTGTTAGTGCAGAAGAGCGCACTGAATTAACCAAAGCATTTGAAGAGTTATATACAACTAAGGTTGATGTAGAGAAAGCTGCTAAACAAGATCAAGAAATTGATAAAGAGCTTGGCTATGAAGGTCAACCAGAACAAGACGTTGAGAAATCTCTTAATGAGAAAATCGCAGAAAAAGTCGCTAAATTACAAGAAGGAGCATAATAATAATGCCGGATATTTCAGTAAGTCGTAAACTTTTATCTTCTTTGCTAGTAGCAGAAGATAGTTATTCAAATGAAAATGCTGTTGATAATAGCTTTGCAACAGTTGATGTTGGTGGTACAGGCACAGTAGATAATATCGGTGTGGCATTGATCTGGGTTAATGCAAACTCTCGATTCGAGAAGTATGTAGCACAAGATATTGCAGCAGCTATTACTACAGGTAATTCACCTCTTAAAGATGGTAGTGTTATTGCATTATCTGTAGGTGAGTATCAAGGCAAAGGTTTGAATTATGAAGACACAAACCTAGCAGACGCAGACGCTAAAATGACTGTTCTCTATCGTGGAGATGCTAACATCCTAACAGATGGTATTATCTGGAATGGTGCAGATGCAACAGCTCAAGGCTTATTCTTAGCTCAGCTAGAAAAACAACGTATTACTACTTCTGCTAAGGCTACTGTAGTAACTCCAACTTACTTATAAGGAATAACTAAAATATGCAAGTTCAATCTATTGATAAATCAGTACGCTCAGAGAGTAATTCTTTTGAGTTAGTTGATGTTACATCAGCAGTATCTCGTAAAGCAGGTGTACAACCTGCCTTCATGACAGCCCTTTTAAGTGGCATGACTGAGAACCATTTCCAAATTAGTGATAAAGTAGTCTATGACGAAATCATCGAAAACCAACAGTTAGTATCTGGTAAGCGTTTTGATGAAGTTGGCGGCGGTAAGGTTACACTAGATTCTGGTAAAGAGAAAATGTTCCGTACAGGTTCTTTCGGAATTAGTGGTAAAGTTTCTGTTGCAGATGTTTATGGTAAACGTAAGTTTGGTGAGGAAGGTGCATACTCTATTGAAGATCGTGTAGCTGAATTAACCGTTAAAATGCAACGCGGTTGGAATCTGTTTGAAGAAATGTCTTATGCACAACTTCTTACAGCAGATACAAACTATACAGCAGGTGGCGCAGCCAAATCTTACAACTTCCACACTGATATCGTAGGCAGTTCACGAGCGGTTGCTACTGATCTCTTACTAGGAAGTGCAGCAGACGATGTTGTTAACAAGATTAATGCTAAAGTAGACGCACTACAAGAGAATGCTTCTAAAGCTGGTATTTCATATCAAGCAGTCTTCATGGTATGTGGTGGTACATTGTTCGATAAATTATTTGATTTAGAACAAACTGTAGCTGCTGGTGTATTTGCACTTAACCCTGCAACTCCATTAGATCTAACAGCTTATGGTGTATCACGTTCTAACTTCGAAGGGCAAAGTTTATCATTTATGCGTAGACACTTCACATCTGCATTAACTGGTGTTACTTATGTACGTGTCCCAGATAGTGTAACTGGAACTCCTTTCCTTCCAACAGATAATGGTATTATGATTCCTGTAGGCGCAACTAACATGTTTGCACGTATCTACTCTACCATTTTACATAAAGATTACTACGATATGGTAGCAATGCCTAAGTATGGCTTTATGAAAGAGCATGACCGCGAAGGTGTTACTTTGTATGAAGAGCAAAACGTTCTTTACATGAATAAGTACCCAGAGCTTATCCAGCACTTCACTTCTTCTGATTAATAGTTAGAGAAGCCTTAGCCTCCTTTTTGGAGGCTATATTATTAATAGTTCTTATGTAGAGTTATTAATAATATATTATTTGCAAGGAGGGGTAAATGCCCATTATAAATATAGATGAGTTAGTTTCTGACTTGGTGGAATATCTACCTCCAGATGTTAATGTATTAAAAGAGAGTCAATTAAAAACACTAGCAGAGAATGTTATTAGTAATAACATTCTAGAAGATGATGAGCAGTATTACTCTGAAGCATTATGTAAGTCATTAAAGGTTGCAGCTATAAGGAATAACTCTTTATATATTGTAGATGGGGATAACATCACAAGAGAGAGGGTTGATGGTGTTGAATATTATTTCTCTACAGATAATAAGAATATATGGAGAGAGTTTATAGATGATTTACCTAATCTTTGCCCCTACCTTCCTAAAGGTGGTTACAAGATGAAGAGTAACACTAGAATATATTTCCATAATCAGGAAGATACAATATCCTGTTATAAATCCACAATCACTTCTAACTCAGATAGGTTAATTTTATGATAAAAAGAACAGTTAAGGATAAGGATGGAAACATCTTAGAAGATAAGGAAGTCTTTGTTGAAAAAGGAGATGTAAGTGATAACAGCGAAGATAGTAAAGAAAAAGGGAAACTTAGAAAAAATACTAAAAAATCTTAATAGTCTTTCTAAGAATAATGTACAAGTGGGTCATTTTGAAGATAGCGGTATTCACACAGGCTCAGACTTAACACATACAGAGTTGTTAAAGTTGTGGTCTGTAGGATTAACAAATAGTGGTGTCATCAAAAACCCACTAGCTGCATTCGCTTTCACTCAATTACAAAATAAGAAGTTTTTAAAGAACCCTAAGATTCAGAAAGTGTTTAAGAAGTTCTCTAAGAATTTACTACAGGGTTCAGCAAGTGAAACCTTCCTAATGGAGATAGGGCTTGTTCTCAGGGAAGAGTATTCTGAACTATTTGGTAAAGCTGGATTGTTTATGCCTATCGTTGGAGATAACACAACTCCACTATTAGATACTGGTGAACTTAAATCTAAATCAGCTTACAAGACTTCTTATAATAATAAAGTAAACGAGGTAGGTGGATAGATGCGTTCAAGAATATTTGTAACACCTTTAACCATTGAACGTCATACAGGAGGGGAGTTTAATGATAATGATGAGTTTGAAGATTTCCCTCCTGAAATTATAGGTGATGGATTATATAGTATTCAACCTTATAGACAAGGATCTGAACAGATTATCTTCCCAGATGGTATTACATCTAATGATGTACAAGTCGTGCTGGGTAAGACACCTATTAAAGAAGCTGATCCTTTTAATAATCTCAAGGCAGATAAAACAACCATAGATGGTAATAGTTATATTGCATTTAAAGTAGCTAATTGGGCAAGACATGGGTCTAGAGCTGATCACTATAAAACATTATTTGTGAGAGAGGATAAACGATCATCTCAGAGGTCTAACTAATGGCAATAAATACTAAAGCTATTCTAACAGAATTTAAAAGAATAGCAAGCGAGGAAGTTGGAGAACATTTAAGTACATATAGAAAATCAGGTCAAAATGTTCCCACAGTTATCACAGAAAGACCTAAAGATTTAATCCCTGAGACACCTTACATCACTGTAGATATTCTTACTATAGATGACTCAGGCAGTTGGTTAAATAATACAGGTGTAGATGAGAATGATAATCCATTCTTTGCATCCTATTTTAACTTACTTTTGCAATATACAGTATATGGAGATAACTCATTATCTATAGCTCAAGATCTTAAAGGTAGATTCAGAATAGGTCGTGTACTAGATGCTATAACTACTAATACAGGTGCAGGATTAAAAGATGTATTCAATGTTAATTCGCTCCCTCAGAAGTTAGCAACAGATTACCTAGAAGTGGCATCTTTTAATCTATCTGTAGGTATTGCAGATGTAGTGACAGATATAGAAACAGGAATTATAGAAACAATAGTTTTAACTGGTGAAGTTGATGAAGATCCAGATGAAGAGGATAACGCTTTACAGATAGATATTAGTGTTACATGCCCCACCCCATAATTAAATAAATCTCGAACAGGAGAAACAACTTGTCTTATCAACAGATAGTAACAGTCAATATCAGTCTCGATGTTGCAGCAGTATCAAGGGCATCCTTTGGTACACCAATGTTTACAGATGCACACGTATGGTTTAAAGAGCGTTCACGTTCTTATGTAATTAAACCTACTACAGATGACTTCCCATCTGATTCTAATGTTTATGCAGCAATGACAGCAGCATTCTCACAGGATATTAACCCCAGTACAGTTAAAGTAGGTCGTAGGGAAGTAGATAGTATTACATTCACACCAGAGGCAGCTACATCAGCAGGTCAAACTTATACACTAGAAGTATTTGATACAGCAGACGTAACTACTACAGCAACGTTTACAACTACCACTGGTTCTGAAACAGCTACAACTATTGCTACAGCATTGGTTACAGCATTAGGTTCACCAACAGGTGTTACGGTTGTAGATGACACAGGTAGTATTACATTGTCTAAAACTGGTACAGCAGCTTATGCAGTCACAGACGTAGGTCGTCTTACATATACTGTTGTTACTACAGAAGATGCAGCAGATATGATGGATGCTATTAGAGATGAAGATGATGACTTCTACTTTGTAGCCTCTAGTGACCACTCAGTAGCTTTCGTAGAAGCATTATCACTATACATTGAATCAACTGAAAAGCAATACTGGGTGTCTACTCAGAATCAAGCTGATCTAGGTGTATATTCAGAGAGTGCTACAGATATTCCTTCTGTGTTAAAACAGAATGCAAGATTCCGTACATCATATTGGTTTCATCACACAGCAGATACTACGTTCCCAGAGATGGTTTACCTAGCTATGTTTGCTCCGCAAGATGCAGGTAAGTATGTAATTGCAGGTAACTTATCTAAAAGCTTAGGTGCAGCTAAAAATCCACTAACAGGTAACTACTTATCTGTTACAGATAAAACCAATCTAACTAATAAGAATGCTTCTTTCACTGAGAATGTAGGTGGATTAGGTATTACACGTAGAGGTACAGTATCAGGTGGTGCTACATTCTTCGTAGATATTATTAGGGATAGAGACTTCTTGGATGCCAGATTAACTGAAAATCTACAGAATCTTATTATTAATAAGAAGAAGATTATCTACACAGATGCAGGTATTTCTCTTATTGAGAATGTTATTACTTCTACACTCGATAGATATAAATCTAGAGGTGTTATTCCACATATCTTACAAGAAGATAATGCTTATATTATTGACTTCCCTAAACGTGCAAGCATTGCATTTGGTGAAGTGGCAGCACGTACATTTAATGGTTCGGTAACTATGTATCTAGCAGGGGCTATTCAAATTATAGCAAACATTAATGGTAGCTTAACTTATGAAGCCCAATCTTAATAGGAGATAGATATAATGGCAGGTGCATTACCAATTTATTCAAGTAGGAAAGTAGAGATTGCTTTCCTTGGATTTAATATTACAGGTGTCGCAAGTAACTTTGCAAGTATCTCTCGTAATGAAGATCTAACAACCGTAGCAGTGGGTGCTTTTGGGGAATCTGCTATTGCAGTTAATCCTAATAGAACAGGCATGTTTGAGTTAACAGTGTTTGCTGGTTCTCCAGCAGATATCGCATTATCAAGTGTGGTTAACTATGAAGAACTTAACAATACTAAAACTAGAGGGTCTTTTACATTTAAAGATTCATCAGGTGGTGCTATTGCTCTTTTATCTGATTGTCATATCCAAGCTACACCTACATTAGATTATAGTGCAGAGTATGGTGAAAGAACTTGGAAGATATTTGCAGAGGGTATGCAGTTCTTAGTTACACCAGAAGGTATCGTAGATGAAGTAGGTATCCTTGCTGAGATTAAGGCAGGTATTGATAACTTAGGCTCATTTGTTGGGTAAATAGGAGGGGCTTTTGCCCCTTAGTATGTAGGAGGAGATTATAATGAATGCTTTAAGTAAAGCAGGTGTAGTACAGAAAGAGTTTGATGGTAAAGAATATGCCCTCAAATTAATGAATTTAACAGATTCCATTACTGTTGGTCAACAACTAATGGAATTATTAGCTCTGCCTATAGGTGCAGCTTATGATGGAGGTCTTTTCACAGGAGAAGATTTCAAAGATTTAGATATAGGTAAACATTTAGCACAGGCATTAAATATGTCTATGGGTAAAGCAAATGTATTAGACTTAGTTAAGAAGTTACTAACTGGTTTATATGTAGATGGCGCACCAGTTAACCTAGAAGAAGATTTCAAAGGTAAAGAGAAAGGAAAGATTATCCCTTTATGTATTTGGAGTGTACAGGAGAATGGCTTAACCCCAGAGACTTTTACACAAGGATTTCTGGAGATGGGGACAACAGACATTTTTTCAGAAATCCTTTTAAAGAACAAAATGACAACTACGGAAGACACGTCAAAAGAATAGAGAAGTTAGTGGAAGAGAAGTCTTCCCTCTCTCTTACAAAAAGAATTGCTTATGGGTTAGCATCTAGTGAACACACTCCAGAGGGTGATAGGTGTGTTAGAACATTACTATATGATAGAACACTCCCAGAGATATATGACCTAATGGAATATATTGAAACTAGAAGTGCTTATGTACAAGCACATGAAAAAGATCAAGAAGAAAAGAATCCTAATAAATGATAGAGGCTAGCGATTAATATGGTAGGTGATAATGATTATGCTGTAAAGCTAGGACTCGACCTTAGGGATTTTAATAAGAGTTTTAAAGATTTAGAAAAGAGGTTTGCATCTTTCGACAAGGATATGAAAGTTAAACCTAAGATGAAATCTCAAGGTATTAACAAAGATGAGCTTGCCTTAGCCAATGAGATGAATAATGAAAGAAAAAGACAAAGGAAGGCAGAGAAGACTCATCAGCAGGCAATAGAAGAAAATCAGAAAAGAATAAATAGGGATAGTTTAAGTAGTAAGAAGAAAGAGTATAATTTAGCAGCAGAGATGGCTGCTATGAAAAAAAGAGAGATAGCCTTAGAAAAGACACACTCTCTAGCTCTTATAGAGAATAGAAAAAGAGATGGGAGAAAAGCTGGTGCAGGTAATATCAATGTTAATGAAAGACAGAATAGAAACATTGAGTTACAACGCCTTCAAGTAAGAGCAGAAGAGAAGTTACAAACACTTCGTAAAATAGGTGGAAAAGAAACTCAAGGCACTATAGCTAGAGTTGAGAACACCTTAAAAAGTTTAAAACATGCACAAGATAATTTAGCTAAATCCACTAAGAAAACAGATGCCACCTTCTTAAATTATAATAAGACATTGCAAGGAAGTAAAGATCAGTTAACTAAGGTTGGTAGAGAGTCAGCCCAGCTAACTAAACGATTTAATGCTAATAAGTTTGCCGCTAATGGTATGACTGATTCGTTGAAGAATATGGCCAGAAGTTGGGTATCTGTATTTGCTATTATGGCAGGTGTATCTCATCTTAAAAATACAGCAGCAGAGATGGAGAACATTGGTGTTGCATCTCTATTAGCATCTGGCAATGCAGTTAAATCAGCAGAAGATTTAAAATATGTTGACGCATTAACGGAGAGGTTAGGTCTTAGATATAAAGATACAGCTAAGGCATTTGCTACGTTTAATGTAGCTGCTATATCAGGTGGCGTTGATCCTGAAAAGGCTAAACAAGTATTCACCAACCTCACAGAAGGTTTAGCATCATCAGCTACAAGCGCAGAGTCAGCTAAACTAGCTTTACTAGGTTTTAGACAGATGATCTCTGGTTCTGTAGTTCAAGCACAAGAGATCAACCAAGTGGTTGACCAAGTACCCGCCTTTATGGGTGCAGCAACAGCAGCATTAAATGAGATGGGTATTACAGCTAAAGATCACTTATCTGAGAATGGTAAGAGTTTTAAAGATACTATTAAGACAGCAGGTGTTGATGCTAAGAAATTCACAGAGATAGTAGCTAGAAACCTTAGTGATATGGGTAAACAATCTGGTTCATTATTAGCTGCAATGGGTTCTATATCCGCAGAAGAAACTAGGATGATTAATGCCAAGGATAAGGCTGTTGAGGGTATTGCTAATGCGGGATTAGGAGATTTACTAAAAAGTATATTCTCAGGTGCAGCTATATTGATTGAAGCTATAACGCCTGCATTAAAAGGTTTAACATTTGGTTTCTCTATTTTAGCAAAAGTACTTACAGCTCCATTAAGGTTGTTAGACAACATAGCTCAAATATTAGGAATGGATGAAGGTCAAGGTTTAGTATGGGCTTTTAGAATACTAGGTATTTTATTAATACCTAAACTAGTAATAGCTCTTAGTGGTATGACAGCACAATTAGCAGCAGGTGCTATAAATGCCATGGCAATGACTAAAGGTTTCTTTGCAATGTCCACAGGGACTTCTGTGGCTACTAAAGGATTATTAGCAATGAGGTTTGCTTTAAGATCCTTACTAAGAACAGCGTTACCTTTATTTTTGCTAATGGAGGGATTAAATTGGGTATATGATAAACTATCTACACCTAGTAAATTAGACTCACTAGGTAGAAATGTAATAAGTAATGGTTCATCAAACAAGACATCTAATACTCAAGTTAATATAGATAAAATAACATTAACTCAAACATCTGGGGAGTCTCCAGAAGAGTTCGGTAGGAGATTAGTAGGAGAGATGGATTTATATTCTAGTAGTCAAGCTGTTTTATTTTAAGGAGTTAATATGGCTATAAGGTATTTTTCTATAATTACAAATGAAGAAGCATTTTCTATGGATGCTACATTACAAGTATCAAGGGTATTAAACTCTAGGGTAACTGAATTTCCAGTAGAGGATGGGGGTTTTGCTTCTGATAATATAGTTAACACAGGGGATGAAATATCCTTCTCAGGTGTTATCACAGATATAAACTCTTCAACAGGAGAGGATATCTCATCGGTAGAGTTTATATCTAAGATTGAAAAAATACGTAACTCTAAACAGATAGTTTCTGTCAGTGTAGGGTTAACAGAAGGTGCAGGAAATCCTATAAGGGTAATAAACAGTTGTGTATTATTGAATGCAAGTTTTAAACAAGATCCTGAAAATGGTATAGCAGGTGGTACACTTTCCTCTTATAAGGTATCTTTATCTTTTAAGAAAATAAGAATTATAGCACCAGCTACTAGAAGTTTTGTAGAGTCATCTGTGAAAGTAAAGAGTCTTACAATCATACCTCCTGAGACACCAAAAGAAGCACCTATTACCAAAGATACATCTTCTAAAACTGATCCAGCATTAGAAGCTAGGAGAAGATCTCTAGGTAGAAATTCAATTCTTTCAGATTTACTTTCTAAGTAATAAATAGGTTTTATATGCCAAGTATCATACCAGTGCCATCCACAACCACTGATTTATTTAATGTATCGTTAGGATTAAATACTTATGACTTTAAGTTTAGATTTAATAGTAGGGACAGTAGGTGGTATTTCGATATATACAATTCAGATAGCACAGCATTGAAGTTAGGTGTAAAGGTTATGGAAAATCAAAGTCTATTGTCCAGATATAGATTAGATAATTTTGAAGGCGATATTATCTGTTTTAGAAAGAGTAATACTACAACGCCAGTAGGTTTTGATAACTTAGGTGTAGACTTAGACTATGAGCTTATATATTTTACACCTTCAGAGATAGATGAGGTGTTTAGTGACTAACTGGATAAGAAAGTATGAGTTATCAGTTGCCAGATTTATACCAGAAGATGTATCAATAAATCAAAACGAAATTAGTAGTACAGGTCTTATAAATAACTTCACTAAGCAAACAGCAGGTGCAATAGTATTAACAGAGCATCATTTTACTACTACTATAACTTACACAAAATCTGGAACTAACGGCGCTGTTATTATTAAGATATACAATATCTCAGAAAAATCCCAAGAGAGTATAAGGCAGAATGATAGGGTTATATTAAAAGCAGGATATAACTCATCTTCTGATTTACCTGTCATATTTACAGGGGATATTACAACAGTATTTACAGCCTTTGAGAATAGAGGTAAGGACAGTGTAACAACTATTGTCTGTAAAGACTCTCAGAATATAATAAGTAATCTTAGAGTTAGCGGTTCAGTAGCTCCTAAAACAACTTATAAGACACTTATTAAGAGCTTAGTAAACACGTTAGGTGAAAATGGACTCCCACTAGGAGAGTTCTACGAAGGATTACCAGATCCTCGCCCTGTTATATATAGACCTTATACCATTAGCAGGACATTACTAGCATCGAGAAGATCACAAGAGTCTGATTTTGAGTACTTAGAACCTCTATTAAAAACACTCCCTAATGGAAGAGTGTATGAAGGAAATGTCCTACAGGAACTCTCTAAAGTACTCAAGGAGATTAATTATATATACTATATTTACTTAGGTAAACTATACATACAGCCAGATGGCTCGCTATACGGACATGTAAAGAAGAAAGAAAGTTTCACATTAACAGACTCTTTATTGAAACATCCAGTTAAACCTTTGAAGAATACTGCTGGTATATCAATAACACAAGGTAGCAAGTCTGGTATTAAAGCAGTTACATTCTTAGATGGTAGGATTCGATTACCTAATATTGTTAAGTTAGATACAAGTTCTAGTTTAAAAGGTAGTTATGAGGTTGAGACTATTAAGTACACCTTGGACTTCGAAGGTGCAGCTTGGGATACAGAATTAACATTAAAAAGGTTGGAGTAGTAAGTGGATATAGATTTAATAAATTCCTTAATAGAGGATAAGATAAGGTCGGATGTCTACACTATGTTACCTGCTAAAGTAGTTAATGTAGATGATTATAGTACATTACAAACCATATCTGTACAACCTCTTATTGGAAGATTATACCAAGATGGTGTTAACTTACTTCCACAACAAATAGATAATGTCCCTGTTATTATGCCTTCTGCTGGAGGTGCAGTTATATCTTTCCCTATTAAAGAGGGAGATGGAGTTTGCTTGTTATTCTCAATGAGAAACTTAGATAACTGGGAAGCTAGTAATGGACAAGAAGTATTACCAACCCCATCCACTAGACATCATTCTGTAACAGATGCAATAGCCATAGCTGGGTTGTATACAACAACATCTAACTTAAAACCTAACCCCACTGACGTAGAAATAAAGTTTGCTGGTAGTAGTTGGAGGATGAAACCAAGTGGGAGTGTCAGTTTAAACGTAGCTACAGATTATGATGTAGTAGTAGGTGGTAATTCTACTATAACTACAACAGGTGATTTAACACTCACAGCAGCTAATATAAATATGAACACTTAGGATTACTTATGAAGGGTGTTGGAAGAGTAGGTGTTGACAGTGCAGGTGACATCATTATAGGCGTTATAGCTCCTGATGTTATAGTGAATGGAAGTCCTATAGTTTTAGTAGGGGCGGCAGTAACAGGACATGGGGATGGAGTACACGCATCCCCTACAATGGTGGAAGGGAGTTCCACAGTCTTTGTGAATGGTATAGCTGTTTGCAGGACAGGCGATGCGGCTTCGTGTGGACACACATTATCAGCAGGTTCAGATAATATATTTATAGGAGATTAGATATGAGTATAGATTACCTCCTAGATGAGAGTGGAGATATAGCTATAGTAAATGGCTCTCCACAATATACAAGTACAATAGAACAATCAAGTAAACAACAAGTGTTGATAAGTCTATCTACTTATAGAGGTGAATGGGATTTCAATATACTTACTGGTATCCCTTATCTGAAGAATGATAATAATAACATACAATTACTTGGTAAGACAACTAAGCAATTACTAGATTCTTATATATATCAAGATATTTTAGATAGAGAGAATATACAAAGTATTACAACTTATGAGTCTACACTAGATAAACCCACTAGACAATTAAGTATCTCATTTACAGCAGTAACAAGTTCAGGTAGTACACTAACAGTAGATAATATTTTATCTCTTACTGTTTCTTAATAATTAGGAGGGGGAATGGCAGAGTTAACAGCCGAAGGTTTAACAATAAGGCGACAACCAGAAGTACTAGATAGTATGTTGTCTTCTTATCAAGAATTAGTACATCCAGACTTAACTATTAGAGATGATGAAAAGTTTGGACAGGATGCTAATATCTTAGCAACAAAGATATCTGAAGTAGAGGAGGCGTTAGAAGTAGTAGTTAACTCTCAAAACCCTCTTAAAGCAGAGGGTACAAGTTTAGATGATATAGGTGTATTGCTGAATGTTCCTAGGCAAGCAGCTGCTAAGTCATTTACATCTACACAAAGGTTTACACAGCAAAATGGCTTCGTACTAAATGCTGGTGCTGTATTAGAAAACCCTAATACATTAGATAGGTTTGTCACTACATCCTCTCTTACTATTACAACTAATGCTTGTACACGAGTAGAGTATTCTATCAACACAGTATTAGATTCTACATTGTATAGAATTAATATCAATGATATAGCCTACACATTTACAAGTGATGGTAGTGCTACAGCATTAGAGATAATTACAGGATTAAAAGCATCTATTGATGCAACAAGTCCTACGTTATTTACAGCCACGTTAGATACAGATAATACTTACTTAGTTATTGAAGGTGTTAATAATCAAGTATTAAAAGTATCTACATTGGCTTATATATCAACACACGATGTTACATCTCTAGGTTACGTAGAAGCACAAGAGTTTGGATCTATTGATGCACCATCTAACAGTGTTACAAAGATGGTTACGTCTTCTAATGTAGTTACTACTAATCCCACTGCTTATGTCACAGGACGTGATAAAGAGTCAGATGAGATATACCGTACAAGGATGCTCACTACTCAAGGCACAGGTGGTAAGGCTACAGTAGAAGCTATACAAGATGATGTAACAGTAACAGAAGGTGTTACAGTAGCTAAGGTTACAGAGAATGATACAAGTGTTGTTGATGGAGAAGGAAGACCTGCTAATAGTTTTGAGACTGTTGTACAGGGCGGTGTTGATTTAGATATAGCTATAGCAGTAAGAGTAGCTAAACCTGCTGGTATCCAATCCTATGGTAATACAGGTGTAGTAACGACTAATAAATATGGTACTCAAAAGACTATATATATTACTAGGCCACCTACTATTAACTTAGCATTTAAGATTGAATATACAGAACACACAGAGACTAGTTTTCCTACAGATGGTGTTGACTTAATTAAAGCATCTATTGTAGAGAGTACAGATCAGCTATCACTGGGACAGGATGTAATACCTATTAACTACTTTGGTGGAATTATTACAGCAGTAGGTTCTTTAGAGGCTCTTATAGTAAGTGTACAACAAATAACTAATCAAGGTGATACGCCTAATCCTGTTAATTGGCAAACAACTAAGTTATCTATTTCAGATTCAGAATACGCTAGGACTATACTCTCAGATATAACTGTCGAGGTGATCTAATGGCTACACCTATTAAACAAGATGTAGTTGCTGAAGGCCTAGACTTCCTAATAGATTTCTGGAAAGATAAACCTAAAGCACAAGGATTACTAGAAACTCCATTAAGAGAGTTACAACAAGTAGAAGATACTATATTTCAACTGTTAGAAGATAGGGGTATTTTAGTTGCTGTAGGTGAGCAGTTAAATAACTATGGCAGGTTATATAATGTACCTCGCGCTGGGATGGAAGATGATGAGTATAGATTAGCTATTCTGAGAAGAATAGCAATTAATAATTCAGATGGTACAGAGCCAGTGATACTAGATATCCTAGCATCTATAACAGGTTGTCCATCTCCTCAATTATTTGAATACTACCCAGCTTTCTTTATGGGATATGTAGATAGACGTGCTACTAGAAACTTAGCAATAACATTAGATAAAATAGCTGCCGCTGGTGTTGGTACACTTTTAGTATTCGATGATGAAGGTGACTCTTTTGTAGGCTCAGAGATATTATCTTCTCAGGATTTAATACTCACTAACAATAATGAAGCTATAGAATTAGAGGATGGTTCATTATTAGCTACACCTTCCTATATAGAATCATGGAGTAATGAGCATTCTTTTTTACCAGAAATGGATGAAGAAATAATTAATCCAATGGCAGAGATATTTGATACTGCTGAGTTTATTGCAGAGGCAGGTATCTTAACTACTAACAATAATGAAGCTATAGAATTAAGTGATGGTTCTATTCTAGCTTGGAAACTAACAACAGGATTATAGTAAATGGCTGAAAGACCAAGTGAGAAATTACAATGGGCTGCTACAGATATTGTAGAGCAGTATGATTTAGAAAAAGGAGATGGCTTGCAAGCTTATCCTAATAAATATTTACCCCCTACTCAATTACAAAGTAGTGGTATCTCTGTGAGGGGGAAGTGGCCTAGACCTTTCCTAAATTATAAATTTAATAACATATTCTCTTGGATAGATCACCTAGACGAAAGATATATTGTAGGAGATATACACATAACTACTACAGCAGAGAATGCTACAACTATCAGTACAAGATTAGGAGGTACATGGACTCTTTCAGGTACAGATACTATAGGCACTGAAAGTGTAAATGTATTTAAGAAAACAGCTTAAAGAGATAAGAGATAAGATATGACAACATTAACAAGTTTCCCTATAGAGACAAGTACAATACCAGAAAGGGCAGTTAATACAGCCTTACAAGATACGGATTTGTTTATCACAGATCAGGGTGGATCTACCAAGCAAATGTCTGGAGCAGTAAGTAAACAAGGGCACGGTGGGATTATCCCTTGGACAACAGACTTTCCATTTTTAAGTGGAGGGTATTGTGACAGGAATGGGGTATTGTATAGGGCAAAACAATCTCATAGTAACCAAGACCCAGAATTAGATATAGCCAATACATACTGGGATAATAAAGGCAATACTATCAGTCTTGCCACAAGAGGTGTAATATCAGGTGGTGCAGTAAGTAATGGTACAGATTCAGACCACGATTTGGATATTACGGTTTTTACTACTATAGGTAAAAATGCTAGACTTATACAATCATCAGGTGTTATAACAAAAGCCATAGACAGCTCTTATGTTAAAAGCTCTGCTGGTGGATTAGATTCTAATGACAGTTTAACTGTAAATACGACTTACCATTGCCTTGCAATATTGTTTGATGATGGAGTAGTTGATTGGGCATATACGACAGACTTAACAGGTGCTTCTCTGTTAGGGATTAGTGGTGCAGTAGATGTACAACATTTGTGGTCAGTAGTAACAGACTCTAGCTCTAATATTATAAATTTCATACAACACTACGACCGATGTGATTGGAAAACGCCTATACTAGAATTTAACGGAGCATCTACGGTTGATAGAGTTGTAGATGCTATTTCTGTTCCTTCTGGATTTCCAGTCGAGGTAGATTTTAATATACATACGCTCGTAAACGGGGCACACTATTTTAGTAGCCCTGATGCGGTCGATCTGGGAGGTTCTCTTACAGTGAACCCTTTTATGACGTGGGGTATGTCTGGAGCAACAAATGATCAAGGTGGTAGTAAAATAACAGGGATATTAACCAATAGTTCTTCCGAGATAGCTAGACATTCTGCATTATCTGTCACATTACGATATGTAACTTTAGGATTTAAGATGAAAAGAGGACAATTATAATGCCATATTTGTTTAGAGATAATGGGAAAGCTATTGGGTTTTATAACTCCCCTCAGCCTAATAATAGTAATGTTGATGTACATCCTGTAGATATAAATAATCCTGAATATCTAGCCATAACAGCTCTTAGTGCAGAGCAAGTTAGGAATGACGCTTGGCTGGCTCAAACTTATGAAGTGCGCCCTAATGTCATAATCACTGTACGTCCATTACAAGTAGGTAAATACGATGACCCTGTACTACGCGGTTTACTACTAAAAATACAGAGTGGGTTAACTACAACTGTACAAGTAACGGATGTTAATGGTATTAAGCAAACATTAAATGAAACTGAACTACAAGCAGCTCTACTAGATGGAGTTAGACAAACATCAGAAAACTATGATATCTGGTATAATGCAGTCAACTCTTAGTATACAGGTAACACCATGATAAGAAACTTAGGATTACTCATCTTAGCTATATTTGCATCTCTTCTGCTAATTCCATTAGCTATTATAAGAAACATTATATATAAAATAACAGACTTTGAAGAGTTTAACTTTTATATATTTGCGGTAGCTCATGGAATAGATGTAATGGGAGCATCTGTTTTGTACTCTACTACATATAAAACTGTTAGTGGAGTGACAGGTAAGAAAGCAACAGAAGAGAGAGCAAAAGGGTTAGAGAGTTCATATATTTATCCATTTGAGAGGTTTATTGATTGGTTATTTAATGATCCTAAACATTGCTATAAGGCTTATGTTAAAGAATATAAGTGTGAGGAGGTGGTATGAGTTTTGATCCATTAAGTGCTATATTTGATTTGGGTAAGAGTGCCATAGAGCGTATATGGCCTGATCCTATTAAAAGGGCAGAGGAAGTAAGAAAACTAGAAGAGCTTAGGCAGTCTGGAGATATGCACAAGCTGAATACGCATGTACAACTAATGCTTGGACAGCTCAAAGTAAATGCAGTAGAGGCTGGTCATAAGAGTATATTTGTAGCAGGGTGGAGACCTTTTATAGGGTGGATAGGAGGTGTGGCTATGGCCTACCAGTTTATATTATATCCTTTGTTGTTATGGGTTATTGCTTTTGCATATCCAGATGTAGCAGCACCTCCTGTTCTGGAGACGGGTGCTTTATTTTCTGTGGTTACAGGCATGTTAGGTATAGGAATGATGCGATCTTATGATAAGAAGAATAGAACACAGACAGATAGTATAGGTTAATCTTAGAAGCTCCTATAAGCCTCTCTAAGCTCACGTAGTTTAGACCCTATCCTACCCTACACATAAATAGAGAAATGCTCTCAGAATGGAATCTAAGCCCGTCTAGGGCTATGTTTTAAGGGTATGGATAGGGTTACACTATAAATCAATAATTAATTAAGTTAAAGGTGTCAAATGTCAAGTCCAACTAGAACCTCAAGAGATAGCTCAGATAAGCCTAAAATAAGGGGTAGTTAATATGTTAATACTTTGGTTATCCTTAGTATGCCTTTGTATATACTATACACTAACCCATCCTACTAAACAAGGGGTATTAGTTTGTGGTGTATTTGTGTTAGCAACTTTACTACCAGAAATAACTAAGGGTTTATCTTTCCTATTAGAGTATGAAATACGGGATGGATATGGTTATGTTATAAATGCTATCAGTGTTACAATAGGTGTTACACTATTATCACTTCTGTCTCCATCAAGGCTACGGTGTACAGTGATGACACTGTTAGGTGTTGAACTTGTGATAAATGTATTAGGTATTATTCAATGGTATCATAATTTAGGCATACACGCAAGTAACCTTATATATGACACTACTGGATATGCACCTGCTATACTACTAGGAGAGATGTGGATATATAGTTGCATGATAATAACCTACTACTTAATAGCTGCTTACTACTTGTACGATAGAAAAGGTAGGGCTAAAAATGTCGGAAACGGAATATCTCAGTTTATTGGGGATTATGTGTTGTCTTATTATCTCAGTTTTAAAGGTGTGGTTAAATGATAGACAAAATAGGAATCCTAATAGAAAAAATAACAAATTTAGGAGCGGAAGTAGGGGGAGGTAATACCATCGTTATATTAGCACTACTTATTGTCTCTATATGTGTACTTGTCATTGTGAGACAAAATGCGAAACATAATACACAATCAAGACAAGATCAGAAAGTAAGTGATGAATACATTAAGGAAGAATTAGAACTGGCTAAGCAAGAAAGAGCTACTTGTTTAGGAGATAAAGCTAAACTAACTAAAGAGTTAGTTGACACTAAAAAGATTAATGCTGAACTTAATGAACTAAATAAAGAATCTCAAAGGGTAATACTAGAAGCTAGAGCAGCTAATACTCAGATGACAGAAATGTTTAGTAAAACAATGGATTACTTGATGAGCAATAAGAATGATTAAAATAGTCTACATAGATGATAATGAAGCTCACAGGTATCTCATATCTGCTGTACTTGAAACTAGGAAAGTGATTAAATATAAAGTAGTAGATGAAGATATAGATGTAAAAGAATTAGTAGATTATGATATCTTTCTGGTAGACTACCTATTAGGTGTTAAAGATGGTTTAGAATTAGCAAGGGAAATACAGGATACACACCCAGAGTCTCAGATATATATCTATACATCTTATGACTTGCAATGTGAATTTGAAGTAATACCTAAAGATAATTTCTCTAAGTTCTTAGATAAAATAATAATAAAAAATAATGATGTTTAATAACATCGCTGGCCATCCCCTAGCCCTACGTCCTCCTCCTCGTAGATCAGCTAGGGGATTTTTTCATATATAAATAAAGGAAAATAATATGGCAGAGACATTGCCGAATATATCTATAGGGCAATCTTGGGTAGATGTAAATACAGAATCAGGTATTAGTGTAGGCACAGCTTTCTCTTTATATAATGAAGGTACTGGATCTATAAAACTAATAGAACAATCTTCTGAGCCATCTCATAATGATACAAAAGGTAAGATACTAGACCCTCATAGGTTTCCTAATTCTCTTGCCATAATACCAACAGGAAGTTTAAGAATATGGGCTAAAGCTATCTCTACACTAGGTGCTGAGCTAACCCCAGAGGTGATTGTATGATTATTATAGCTAATACTAACACTCCTCATCACAATAATTTATATGGCTATTGGGAGACAGGGTTTCTGGATTATAATGATACAGCTACTCTAGTAACCCCTATTACAGTGCTAGAGTCGGCAGGAGAAGTGGCATTGACTAATGATGGATTAGGGGCTTATTCTACAAGACAGTATGCACCTAGAGGTATTGAGGATGTATGGAATGCTAGTACAGGTCAGTTTGATTGGAGCATGTTATCATTAGGAGATGTTGTCGATATAAGATTAGACATAGAAGTTACTACAACTACACCTAACACTGCAATAGATGTTAAATTGAATTTAGGCAGTAACACTTATAATCTACCATTTATAACACAGTTTAATTATAAGAGTGCTGCGCCTCACTCTATTACAGAGTATAACAGCTTTTATATAGGGAATGAGGGAACATTAAATGGAGGAGGTCATTTTTCTTTAAGTTCAGATGAAGATTGTACGGTTAAAGTGAGGGGTTGGTATATTAAAATAACAAGAAAGAGAAACCTATAGGCAATAAAAACCCACTGGATTGTTAGTCTAGTGGGTTTTACAAATTATTTACTAATCTTATAACAATGGAAAGTAGCTTCTTGATGATGACCTGAAGTTACTTCTACTATATCAACTTCATACTCCTCTCCTTTGTAAGTTATAATATCTGGTTTTGGTTGTAACTTACGTATATACTTATAAGACTCCACAATGTAATTCTCTAATACCAATATAGGATGATTATGGTTTAATAGCTTTTCCCATAACTCATCATTAATGTTAGCAATAAATTTAGCTTCGTATGTGTCATCTCTTGGGAAATCTGAATAATCGCTGACCTCTACTACTTCCCCTTGTTCAAATGTACAATTATTTTCCATCTTCTAATCCTCTTATTTCATTAAATAAATTCTTTTTAGTAGTTAGGAATAACATACCTAATAATAACATAACTAATGATATAATACAACCAGTTAAGCCGTAAATTGATAGAACCAGTATAGAGTCCCTTTCTAATAACATTAGGAAGTAAGTTAAATATAAAATTCCCATTGTAGACAATATTAATAGTAAACCTACTGCCTTATTAATAATACTCAATTTCACTTCTTATTAATCTCCTGTAATATTTCTCTATTCATATAGTAAAAAGCATCCTCAGATGATCTCTCAGAATTAAGCCAACCCTTATCTAATCTCTCACTCCCTAGTAATACCTTCCCGCATTCCTGCCTCTCTTGCCAAGTGTAACAACATATATCAATAGTATATCCACAATTCTCTATATCAAAGCCTAGTTTATGTAATGTATCATTACAGTCATCACTTCCTAAGATAACTCCATTTAGATACCTATATGGTAGAATAATAGGTACTTTAATAATACGCTTCATTCTGATTATTTCACTATGTATGGCAACCCTCTCTCTAACCATTTGCAAGGCTTCTGCTTCTGTGTATCCATATTCAATAATTTGTGTATAAAACTCTTGCATAAATTCTGGTGTATTGTCCACTATTAACTCCATAGGGTCTCTTCTTGTTGATTGTTATTATATGTTTACATTGTGGTTATATAACACACTTGTCTAGGTGTTCTATATTGGGCATCTGGTAATTCTAATAACCATGTGAAACGAGTATCCTCTATAATAGATAGAATCTCTCCTGTGTATAATCCCTTAGCTCCTTTATTTGTATAGGTAACAGTATCCCCTTTCTTTAAAGGTGTCCCTAACATATCTTTACATATAGGCTTATTCAACATCTAATTCCTCCAACTTCAATATCTTCAATCTTAATCATTTTACTATATTCCTATTTGTTTAATGTTATCTAAGTACATCACTATATCTGTAAAACTATATAGATATCTACGTACTCTTCTTAATTGGTTTCTTCTTAACTAATGTAGTTTTACTAGGCTCGCCTTCCTTAATCTCTAGGTTTAGATGATCCATTAGAAGATTTAGAGTTTCTTTTATGGATCTATTATTTATATGACCTAATGATAAATAACTATCCCCATCTCCATATGCATAGAGTGTAACAGGATACCCTAAGTTTCTAGCTAATACTTCTAAATGCTCACTAATATCTTTTTTGACTTTATAAATATCTACTTTATTTTGCCTTTTGATTGTTCCAATTTCTTTGAAAATTAGGCATATAGCTAGAATCATAACACCTACAAGTGTTAATAAAAACAGTAATACAATCTCAATTATACTCATAATCTATTCCTCTTAATTAATGTTATATGCTCTTGTAAGCCTCTATGCGGGCTTGTCCCACCACCCCTACCTACCCTACTACTTCGAGCCAAAACGCTCTTAGAACGCAATCAGGGGCGTTCTAGGGGTATGTTTTAGGTAGCACTTTTATTCTCTAGGTATACACCTGTGTAATGTATCTATGTACTTAATAATCCCAAGGGGTATATCACAGAGCCACCTAGCAGGATTACCCATAACATACCATCTACAGGTACTTTCACATCCTCCCCCTATTTGCCAAGTATTAATTTACCCCACTAGTTATTTTCTTATGGTATGGATTATTGTTCATAGGTTGGAATTAAATGCTAGGATATCTGTACCATTTTCATTATCCTTACTAATACCTATCCACTCTAAATTAGGATTATCTTTCAGAAAATCATTAACAACCTCCTCTGTACCTTTTAACACCCTCCTAGTTTTAATACCTAAGAAGTTTCTTTTCAGGTATCTTAATGTAAGTTCCTCTTCACGTTCTTCTACTACACTCATTATTAAATCTCTCCTAGTAATGTTAAATATTTATAGAATATTAAGTTTAAGCAATAAACAAGAAAGATAATACAAGTTACTACAACTGCATAATCTAATCCCCATTTAATTTAATATACTCTAATACATCTTCCCAATCATTGCAAGTAATTATACTACTATCTTTATCAACATCTTGTCTGTAGTAAGACTTAAACTGTATCTTATGTTTAGCTGGATGACAGACAAGATTACTCACTCTATCATCTATTATATAATCTCCATCTATGTAATGCTTCTCTTTAGTAAATATTATACCATTAACTGAAGGGAAATGTCTAGCTATGAATTGATATTTAGATTTAGCATGATTACCTTTGATAGATGATACTACCACTACTTCATGCCCTAGTGATGCTAGTTTATTTACAGCACCTACAGCACCAGACACAGGAGTCACATAATCATATAATGTAGTACTTCTCCAAAAGTCATAACCATCTCTTCCCGATTCTTGTAAACTTTCCTTATAATAAGATGTTATATCATAGTCAAGTAGATCATTATAATCTAAATTATGTATTTTATCATTGCTTTTCGCAATAGAGGACAACCATACTATCCAAGCTATATCACTAGCAGCTAATACTAAATCACAATCCACTAATATCCTAGCCATTAATTATACCCTACAAATTCAATAATCTTATCTACCATATCATCAATAGTATGATCATTAGTTGTACGTAATAGTTTAACACCTTTAGGGGGACTTAACCACCCTCTACTATCCCCAGTGAAGTCCACTTTATCTCCTCTAGTGAATTGTATGACATAAACACAATCACTTCCCCATGTTTCTACTACAGGTATTAACTCTTCGTTAAAACCTCCATCTGAGAATATAGTGCCATTATCTATATCTACACCCTCAGCAGCTTTATCTCCAAAGTATTCACATCCAAACATAGGTTTTATAACTAACTCAGATGTGAATATAAGTGCTTCTCTAGGGGATAAATATGTCCCTATCTCTGATTCCCTATTCCAATCAAAATCATCTCTCATATATCCTTTGAGCATCCTACAGCTATCTACATTGATATAGAGTCTATCATCAGGTGCTTCCTTACTGACTCTATCAGTAGCCATGTTAATGAATATATCTAAATCAATATTAAATAATGTAGCCGTACATTTATATAGGTAAGATTTAAATTCTCTGTGTGTACTACCTACACATTGGGAGTATACCTCTGCTATAGTCGTCTTCCCTGTATCAGGAGGAGAGTTTAATATAATTATCTTACCCTTCATTTGTAGCCACCTTCTCCTGAAAGTCTAAGTCTGTGTTCTCGTACACTATTATATACATTTTTCTCAATAATATCAATAGGTATAATAAACTCTGCTTTATTTAGTAGTTTAGCAAACTCAATCATAATTTCAGGCCAAGTATGAGTATCTTCCAGTATAGATAATTTAACTACGTTCCCATCTGAAAACGTTAGTATAGTTTTATCTGTATCTTCTTCTGTATTAAAATCTAATTCTAATTGTTGCATAATTACCTCTCTATTAGGCTCTCCACTTAGAGCCTACCATTGTTATCATAGTTCTTTTACCATTTTTGTAAGTAAGAATATGACTATTAGACCAACTAGATGCACCTTTGTTGTAACCCTGATCTAAATTACCTGCTATACCTGCCACATAAATCCCTTCGATTATCTGTGCGCTGTGTGCATGACCTAAATTCTGCTTATTGCCCATCTTAGCAAAACTAACCCCTGAACCTCTTGCCCCATTAACACCTAAGTGTCCGTGATTAGCACACTCAATATCCCCACATATTACAAAAGAGTCATCTTCTTTAAGGAATGTTAGGTTCAAATCTGGGTATATATCATCTACACAACTCTTGAATATACTGAAAGATTCATCGTGCTCCATTATAGCTTCAATTATCTTAACTTGACATTTATGATAGAAGTGTACATTATAAATGTTATCATATCTAATATCAGCAGTGTTAAGCCACTTGAGTAATGCTAGATCATGGTTAGATTCTACTACTACCGTCTTACAGAAATCTCTATTCATCTTCCTGAATACATCAGCAGCTTTCTTTAAGTCATCTTCTACTCTATCTCTAGATTTCATTTGACTTTTCATTCTAAAATGTATATCTTTAATATTGTGATGGTTACGTGTAGTAAAGTCTAAAGTATCATGGCAGAATTGATAATTAGGTTTTAATGTATTTAATATACTATTCTCATTTCCAAATGAACCTTCATACACATCTTCGCTGGGTTTCTCTGAATGTAAATCTCCCCACTGTATTGCCTCTGCAAATCCATGCCCTACATCTAACTCTACACCTTCTGGTGTGTACTTCTTATCTAAGTCATAGAATGATCCATCTGAGTCAGCTAATAATTGCCTAGCAAACCAATCCCCTTCTTCATCAAACTCCACTACTAATGCACCAAATGTATGATGAAATTCTGCCTTCTGCCCTTCCTTCCTTTGTATATAGTTTGCCTTAGTAACAGCCCCTGTAGAATACATAAACTTAGGCGATTGGTTCTTAGGCCTAGCACAAGAATCCATGCGTACTTTAGGGTGAGGAACAACACCACTCAGTGTCTTAGTATACGTCCCTAGACCACTCAGGGGATTGACCGCTGTTGGTAATATATTAAGCTCTCCACACCACACTACTTTGTCTTGCATAGATGCAGATGTTGAGTTTATATAATCTTTAATCTTAGGATCATACCAATCTCCTTCATCTTTCTCTAAGTTTTGAAAGCCAGACTTATTGTAAGTGAATGTACCTATTACTAACTCTGCATTATTATGTTCACAATATCCTTCCAAGGATCGTAGAAACTCCTCAAATACAAATGTATTATTCTGTGCAGATGTAAATACCATCCTTTTATTAGTAAACTTCTCTCGTTTATACTCTGGAGATATCTTAGTTCCTCCAGCAATAGGCTTATCTCTATAGGTATCCCACCATGTTGTATGTGATTTCCTATTAACAAACTCAGATATAGTTGTTTTAGGGATACCTGTAATTCTTACAATGTCTGCTATAGAGCGTTCTTCATTTACATATAATCTATATACCTCTAACTTAGTTTCATCATCTTTTAAACTCATATATTCTTCCTAATTGTATTTAATTGTGATCTTAGATCAGATACTTCTTGTTGTAATTCTCCTATCATTTCACACATACCGAATGTAACAGCATCACTTGGTGGTAAACCTGAATGTAGACTACTACCTTTATCGTACGCTCCTATAAATACATTTTTAGTCCTACCCTCTTCAATATCATGCACTGTAAAACGCATACGCTCTACACCTAATATATCAGACTTAAATATCCCATCCCATAAACCCATATCAACTCTCCCCTACCAATTCTTCAAATGTAGTGCCTCTATCTTTAAGAAACTTAATAGCTGCATCTTTATAGTATGTGACATCAACATGTTCTAGTTTGTATAATATACCCTCATTATGAAATATTATTATACTGTCTCCTACTACTTTACAATTTAGTACACGTAGCCATATTCCATTTACTAAATCTAGTTCACTCATATATCACTCCTCAATTTATCTTCAATCTGCTTTCTGCGTTTAGTTGCATTAGTATCTGGAACAATATCATTAGCTTCTAACCACACCTTATCATTACCTTTAATCTTACAAATAGATATAGCTTCCTTAATAACACTAGCATCCTCAAATGTAATACCCATCCTATCTGCATAACTCTTAATCTTATGGGCTGCTTTAGTTACTAATTGTAGATTATCCTTGGATGCACACAAATGTTGAACAAATGGTAATACATCCTCCCAATCCTGTAGGCTTACATTGCCCTTGATGTGATCTACTTCTAGTTTACTCTTTCCCTCCCATTCTCCTGTTAATGCACAATTAGTCCCAGATTTAGCCCTCCCTGTATATCCTACAGGCGGTGTATCACATTGCTCATTTTTAAACTGTAATTTAACTGGGTACTTCTCCCATACAGCACGTCTTAATGATCCACGTAAGAATGTAAAGAAGGAAGATTTAGTAGGCCAAATGTCTGGGTATAATTCCCAAAGTTTCTTACTCATACCTTATCAGCCCTCCTCTTAGCTTGCTCATTACTATAACTACCTTCACTATATCTCTCACTAAGTTTATTAATATTCCTTCGTAGTATTTCTTCTCTTGTTAACCCTAACGCAGCTTCGATACCTTGTAGGTAGAAGTAAATATCTCCTATTTCTTCAATTACATTTACTAAGTCTAATTCTTTCTGATAGATAGTGTGCTTCTTAATAGCATCTAATAATTCACCAGACTCCCCAGATACACCTACAGCCATATGTAATAAATGTGACTGCTTTGGAGTTAATTCTTGTAAGATATCCTCTCCAGATTTAACTAGGATAGATACCATATTATTAAATTCTTGCTCTAATTTACTCATAATTTAATCCCAATAATTATCCCAACTTTCACCTATGAATTGTAAACTCATATAGTGTTTATCACCCTCTACTTCATATTTAAAAGCAAAACCTCCTGTCTCATAATTATTTCTTACTAAATCTAAACTTTGTAATTCTCCTCTAACCCAAACTCTTAATACACTCTCACTATTATCTACTGCATGGTGTATCCAGAAATCCTTATTATGTTGCATCATTTTCCATACTTTATAGAAGTCGAAGTTATCCATTATATTATCTATTGCTTGTTGTTTATTCATAAGTGTATTCCACGTTATACTTGGTAAACTCTGTAAATATACTCCTAGTATCATTCTCTACTCTCTGCATATTAACCATCTGAAATACCTCCTCCAGTACACTCAACCAATTTATCTGCATAGGATTCCCTTGCCAATCTTCTGTTACAATAGGTTCAGGATAGAATAATTTATACTGCTCAATTACACGTTCTAACCCTTCTTTCTCACTGGAGATATCATGTAATAATTCATAAGCCTTAACATCTCCAAACTTAATATCCGATTTATATGTTGGAGAGTAATTATCAGCTTTATCACCTAATACTAATTGAGTTAACATAAACTTATAACCATACCCTCGTATCTTTCTCTTAGTATCTAACTCTAACTCTCCCAGTGATGCACAATTAAGAATACCTAAGTCACTCTTATCTGGATTAAACACTTTCACAGGTTGTGCCATAGCATCTTTATCAATAGCCACTACAACATGATTATCTTTACCGTAAGCATCTATAATCACTTGGTCATCCACCTCGATACCTTCAACTACTTTAGCTCCTAAGTGGTCTATAGCATACTGTCTCATCTCTTTAAAGATAATAGGTTTCTGCACATCATCTCGATTACCTTTATACTTCATCAATTTAGACTTATTTAATCTAAACTCTTCATTACCCCCAACGTACATTATATAATCACTAGCACCTAATTCTTTTAATACAGATGTGAGCATTGTTCTAGCACTATAAAAATAATGGGCTAATGTCTCTTCATCTGTAAGTGTGTTACCATCTACATCTTCTTTCTTCTCACGTCTAACGCCTTTAACTATAGTGAAATCTTCAAGTGCTAATGGTGGTTTATTTTTCTTAATACGTTCCTCATTCTTCTCAGCTAGCCAACCTCCTAATACTTTACCCCTACCTTTAAATTCTGTTACATTCTTAAATTCTTTACTAGTATTAGATTTAATATGTGTAGCTGTTATAAAATGTTCATCTGCAACGGCAGAGGACTTGAATATAATATAATCCCCGTCTATGATAGCAGTTAGATTATTATCTTTATTTAGTGCCTCACCTATCTTATCTTTTTTACTAGTCCTATTCTTAGCTACTAATCCCATACATCCTCCTATTTATAAATACAAAGGGGCTTTCACCCCTTCCCCATTAATCAAATGGGCAGTCATCATCTTCATCTACTTCAGGTTCAGGCTTGCTCGCCTTCTTCTTTGCAACCTTTGTAGCTTTCTTAGGCGTATCATCAACCTTTGATTCTTCTTCATCTTCTACGGCATCCTTAGATTTAGATGTATCTTGACCTCGTGTTGCTTCCCATTCTTCAATAGCTTTCTGCATTTGAGAGTTGGGGTAGTTAATAGCTGATTTAATCTTCTCTAGTGTAGAGTAGTTTAATTTAATAGCCTCTAACTTTTCAACTGTAGCATCCTCAAATGTAATTACTACACCCTCTGGGAATCCTTCAATATTTAATGGTGCAATTTCATCTTTAGGGCGAGGTGTACCGAAGTCCTTAGTAGCCTTAATATAACCTTCATCATTCTTTTCTAATACTTGGAAATATGTACCATTAACCAGTTCACCTAACTTAGACGTATCTTCTAAGATATGTTTATTCCCTGTAGCCTTACAGATTTTAGATACTGTTGATTTAGTATCATATTTCTCTAATACAGGAAAACCTTTATATACATCCTTGAATGGTTTACAGAAGTGAACACGATAGTTGTGTGCGCCTTCTCCTTTAATATACTCTACATCCAAGTCTACTAAATCTGATACTAATGTAAACTCATTCTCGACACCGCCATCAAATATATTAAATGGTAGGACAAAAGGAGTTTCAATAGTTGTATAACCACTAACACCTGCTTTGGCTAGATTACCATACTTGTCCAGTTGTTTAGCTTTAGCTAGTAACTCTTCTGCTTCTTCCTCTGTCTTAACAAATGTAGAGTTATCCTTTTCATCTGTTGTAGGGAACACCCACTTATCTTGTACAACTTTAAAGTCAAGTTTATACATAGGTGTATCTAGTTCTTCAAACGCATTCCACCCTTTCTTCTCTAGTTCTTCTTCACGTACAAAACCGGCTACTTTATTAATAAGGTTAAAAGCATCCTCTTCATTGTCTAAGACAGTGATTCCTTTATCTGTAACCTTCATACCTTGATGGTGTTCACCTAGATCCACCACTGCTGCAATACGTGCATCATAAGATCCTTCTTCAATCTGTGAATTGACATATTCCCAATCAATAGGAGATTCTGTACTCTTTTTCTTACCCGCTACTTTAAAACCCATTTTACACTTCCTCTTTATTTAAGTTAATTAATCTAATTCCAAATTTATTTATCTCTACGGCTATACCTCTAATCATATTATCTTCTCCACCCATGTTATGCGCTATCCTAACACATCTATTACCTTTATTACTTAACATATGCCTAAAAGTGAGTAATGCTAAGTTAGTATGCTTATCTAACTCTAGGTGGTTAATATCATGGATAGGTAAATCATACATATTTTTTGATTGGACTACCTCTTTAAATTTATCCTCAAAGTCATCTGGATGTAACAATATGATAGTATCTTCCGATCCTATATAACTATTTATTAACTGGGTAACACTATTCATAACTTACTCCCCTTATCTTTAACATACAGCATGATACAATCTTCTGTAATGTTAATCTGACTCATAATCTCATTATGCTTCATAACGCCCCCGTTCTTTAACTGCCTTGATAGCCATTTAAAATCTAATTTCAAAGCATGTTGTGATCCCTTTTCTAATGGAAAACCATTAATAGGGGTTTGTGATAGAAATTCATTACTCACTCTTCTCTCCTCTAATCTGTTTAAGTTGTACCTCTGCTTCTTTAATAATTTTCATTAGTTTACGCTCTTTATAATTAGGATCAAACATTCCATCTAATTGTTCAGATGTTAAACCCGTTATTGACCAATCCTCATCATCTTCATCTTTCAATCCTGTGATAACTAGAGAAAAATAACCATCATAATAATCCTCTACTACGAATACACCTTGTAACTTATCCCCTACTTTATATTTATCACTCATACCCGTACTCCATTTCTAATTGTTCAACTCTACTAATCTCATCTTCTAAGCTAATAGCCTTTATAGTTGTATCTTCATATTTCTTATCATAACTACTAAAAGCTGTGGTTAGATTCATAGGGAGGTTAGCCCCTTCTTCATATTCGAATACAACTGTCATATATTTCTTAGTCATAATTTATCCTCGTATAAAGATTTAATTTCATCATCCCCTTCTTCCCATTCTATTTCTAATGAGATGGGAATTGCATTATAAACTATATGTTTTAGTTTCTCATCCAGTGCTTCTATATTATATGTGAGTTTACTATGAGATAAAGAGTTTTCAGTCTTTATACTTACTAATGCTTCATGTAACTCATCAAACTTCCTAATAGCATTCTCAGTTGCGTTATCGTACTTGGCTTTAATTTTCATGTTAGTCCTCTATTTTGTTAAGGTAGGTGTATTCACCATTAATGTGTATCAGCCCACGACACTCCCACAGCATACCCCATCTCCAAGGGTACTTTTAGTTTATAATGATTATTAGTCATCTCCACAGCTTTAGATATTAACTCTCCAGCTTTAGTATGTGCTAAATAATACAAATTTCCTATAGATGGTAACACCTTACACTTACCTTCTATCCTTTTAAATGCAGACTTAGCCTCTCCTTTAGTCTTATATAATTGAGAATCGTTTATACCGTCAATATTAAGAAAGTAAGTATTATTTTTACCTTCTATTACCTCACTCCATATTCTATCATCTTCTTTAGAGAATGTCAAGGCATCTTCTTCACTGTTAAACTTTTTAAATTTGAACCTACTTTTAGACTCCTCTAATGCTATCTCATCATGCATAATAATCATAAGTTGATTAAACTCTGTATTCTTCCAATCATCTTTAAAGAAGTCAATTTGTAATCCTTCTTCTGTTAATAACTGATCGTGAAATACAGCCATAGTTTTAGTAGCAATAGCACCACCTGACTGTAACAAAGAATTTAATAGTGCATGTTTAAATCTAGTTCTAACTTGCCTCCCATCTAAGCCCTTTATAAACTTCCTATTGCCTTTAGCTTCCCACCATTTCTCTACAGCAACCTTTAACTTAGTAAGGGGTGCCGCTGATTTCCAAAATGAATCAAAAACTATCTCACCCACAGAACTAGATTCTCCAATAATATTAGCAATCTTAGACGCACCTCCTCCAAATGTGCAATTACCTGTAATACTTATAAATCCGTTTTGTCTAAATATAAAAGTACTATTAGGTGCAGTTAAACAAAATACATCCTTATTCTCTATCATCTCTTTTTTAGTATTTCCCATGCCAAAATGGGACAACCTTAATTGAGTAATATTCTTACATTTCTTTTCTTGTGTATGATCAGTAATAGATATCCGATTGCCTTGTAAGTAAAGTGCCAAGGCAACTGCATCCGCTATTTTCCCTTCATTTTGATATATTTTAGTGCATTTATTAAATTCCATCCCTTTAGATGCACCATCTGCTAACCAGAAATTATAGATAAAAGAATCTAAAGCATCCTTACTTAAATCGAGTACCCAAGATGCCCAATCTACTTCATGTTTCTGATTCCTAGATTTTACAACTCTACCCATAAAATCTCTTATATCATTACTTTTTAATCTATAAGTATAAACATCATTTCCATTATCTTTCTTATAGAAATCTTTAGTATACTCTATATTATTAATTCCCAATATTTGTTCAACTTCTTTATAAAACTTATTCTTAGATTGAGATATACTGGCAACTATCCCTTTAAGTCTGCCATTACTCGCAGAGGTAGTCTCACTCCTATCTGACCAGAAATAGTAACCATCTGATAATAGCCAAGCTACTAATGCACTCTCATCTTTGGTAATAATAGACGATCCACCCTTATAGGGAGCTGCACATAAAATATTATATTCGGAGTTCATCTCTTCCGTTGTAAAGAATTTATACTCATTGAAGCGAGTTGCAGTCTTTCCACTACCCTTCATTCTCCTATTCCAACCATACCATCTATGATCAGGTGTTGCTTCAAAACCATAAAACTTATTACTTACTTTCATTATTTCTGCATCTTTATAATAATGGAGTTTAGAAATAAAATCCCTCTCGATCATATTCGTGTCAACATTATAATTAAGTATCTCATCTCCTTCACATAACTCATGATAATACTTCCAACCAGAAGTTGTCAGAACCTCTGTATTTTCTACAGGTAGGCACGAGTATTTAACAGATTTAGCATTAGATCTTGAGAAATCTTTACCTATAATACTTGATATATAATTAGCAGTCAATGAGTGTACATCATTAGGTTGAGATAAGGTTAAGGATTTACAATAAGGTTTACCTTCAACATCATATTTATGACAATAATGTCCCTCAAGACGTGCTTCTAAACTAGCCATATCGCTTCCAATTTTTAAGCAATCGTCTTCTACTTTAAACAAGGATCTCATTTCCTTGCCATATAGAGAAGAAACTCTTGGGACATTAACAATATTCTTATGGCGCATTCTTCCTGTTGCAGCACCTAGAGTATCTGCTGGTGCAGCTATCCTGCCATCATCCCTTACATGAGCCATATACCCTTTTTCAGGCTCTTCATCACTATCCCAATCTACATCTCCGCCTAAAATACTTGAACGTCTATGTTTATATGTAAGGTATTCTACAATATCTTGTACATAAGGAAATCTCTCAGCGATACGCTCTAAATCCTTACATAGTTCTTTTTCCTGTCCGATTGTGAAGGAGGGGCTGGTCAATACTTTACATCCATACTTATTAGCTTTTTCCATAATAATACGTTTCAGGCTATGTTCAGTAGGTCTAGCTTTTAACTGGGCGCATCTATCTTTACAAAACTCTGACTCTAGTGTTTCAGCAATATATCTATCTACAGCTTTTTCTAAATCTTCTGAGTCACGTTTAATCTTAGTACCAGACTTTAGAGTAATATCCTTCATCTTATATTCAGATGGTTGCCATCCTAAAGATACCAGCCACTCTTTAATATGAGTTGTATTTTTTATTTCAGCAACCATAGTCGTCTTCAACGGCTCAACAGCAACAGGCAGCTTATAAACCTCTCCAAATAACTCCACTGTCATATCATCTTCATTAATAACACCATTATGTTTATTAACAAAATTAACCATGTGTGCTGCTACAGTTTGTTGTGTGAATGCTACCTCTGGAAAGCCTGTAGTTGTATCACGCTTTAATACGTTACCCTGCACTTTAATAATCTTCTTATCATCATCATATTCACCATCCCACTTCTCTAACCAAGATGTAGCTGTCTTAGATAAACTTAAATCCTTATTAAAGAATTTCTTAGGTAGTGTAATATCCTTAGTCAATACTTGTGATGCTGGAGGTGTATGTTCTTTAAGGAACTTCTTAGTAGCTGCACGAGGTGGGAGTAATGGTTCTACACGTTGTCTACGTTCTGACATAAGTTCGTCTAACTCATGTATACACTTTTCAGCCAACTTCACATCAAACTTGAACCCACGATGCGATGAGCGAGTTACTATTTCAGCCGTTTTCTTCTCTAATCTAATAGCTGCATCCCAATCCCAACCATCCTGTGTACGTTCATGTTCTAAGTAATTATATACATCTGTGTTAGACTTCACATCAAAAATGTTATAGTATAACATATCCGCTGCAAATGTATTGTACATATCTTTTTTAGGTACATGGGGTCTAAAATCTATCTTTTCAGCACCTCCAGCCACTTTAGATAACTTATCTAAGCTATGCCCACAGAAACGATCACTATTTAATGTTTTAGATAAGATCATTGTATCTACAATATCTACTTCTCTACCACACCATGTATCAGACTCTCCATCTAAACCACCAATAGTATAATCCATATCAAAATAAAGTTTACAAGAGAGAAAATCGAAGTTAATCCCATTGTGAAATATAACCTTATTTAAATCCTTAATACCTTTAATATAATTAGGGAACTCACCTAATTGATAATGTGTATATTTAATAGGTTCATAATCTTTTAGCTCATAAGTATATTTATCATCTTTCTCAATAAACTCGCGACCATCTAGTATATACTTATCGCCATCGTAGAAGGCTATAATCTCATTAGTCTCATGTATCTCTAATACAATACAGTGGGTCTTATAAGTATCTTTAAGACAATATGGGCTAGCATTGTAATTAATAGACTCATTATTGAGTAGATTATTAGTCTCTATGTCTCCTGTAATGTTAGTCATACCACACCTTTAAGTTAATAATTTCTCATCATCTAAATCCCAAGCACCACAACAACACTCGTGTTCACTATAAGCTGCACATAAACAAATACGTCTAAGCTCGCCTGTCTTTTTATTTAAGGTATATCCAACACTTCCAAAATCACCTTGTAATACTAATGTTGGATATCTCTTATCTTCTGCTGTTAGGTAATAAGTTATTCCATAATCCTCTGCCATATTAAAATTCCTCTACTTTATCTTCTAGCCACTTTCTCTTATTATAAACTCTATGCTTATCTTTCACATAAATCCATTCTCCGGCTCTCCCTGTAACGGCATGATCTCTATTCTTATCTAAACTGGCATAAGTAGTATTACGTTCTTCGTCATCCTCTGCTCCTGCATCTCGCCATATTAGAGTAATAGTAGTAGCAGAATTAATTGTAGTTTTAGATCCATAAATATCATAACGGTTGGGTTCTATTCTGCGCTTACCATCCTTATTTGTACCATCTAGTTTCCTAGTATGATAAATTCCAATTATACACACATTATGGGAAGCCATCAATGCTTTAATTCTACTATTGAAGGTAGCTTGCTGTTCATTACTAAGGCTGTCTGTTAAATCAGATGCAGGGTCAATAATAATAACTCTACATCCTAGTGATCTAATAGCTCTTTCAATCATATTAAATGTATCATCTATTGATGTAAGTCTAGCTCTATCATCAATAACTTCAAAAGTATTCTCTCCATCTCTGTAAAGGAAGGTATCTACTTCTTGTTTATGCTTTTCAATATATTCTTTTAATTCATCCTTAGACTTAAAGTTGCCTAATCTAGTCCCTAGTGATAAGGATAGGTATTGTTTTGCTAGTACACTTTTCTTAGCTTCTAGACTAAGTATGAGAGGTTTATAAACAGCTTTTTCTACTATGTAAGTGGATATCTCATTAACATGTGTTGTCTTACCTACACTTGTATCTCCAGCAATAATATTAAATGTTCCAAAATCATAACCTCCTTCTAACATATCATTAAGTTCTGACATATAATCTGGAAGTGGGCATTTCTCAAAAGAGATATTATTGTACATGTCTTCTAATAACTCAGAACTCCCTGTAATACCTGCAAGTTTAGGTTTTTGTGCTTTATAGAAGTCTGCTACCCATTCACGTGTTAATCCTTTAGTAAGATAATCATTTGCATCTCCATGTTGCTTATTTAGTATCTTAACCTTACCCTCTGGAAGTATACTAATAAGTTTCTCTACTGCCAATAACCCAGTAGCATCTTCATCCATAGATATAATAATTTCATCATAAGTATCAAAGAAATCATACTTAGCTTGAATCTGTTTCATCTGAGCACTCTCAGAGTGGGAAGAGCATACCACATCAATATCTTTATGATTAGGTTTCTTATGTAACTGTATCATCCTTTTAGCAGCTAAGACATTTTCCTCCCCTGCTTCTAAGAGGATTTTACTGTCTTTCTTAGGCTTACACTGGCTCTCGCCAAATAAGTCTACTGTCTCATCATTTAGACCAATAGCTCTAAAATCTTTCTTTGGGATAACAATACGTTGTTTATATAAAACAATACTACGTTTACCATCACCTTTTAAATCTTTGAATACTGGATAATATCTATTCTTAACCCCCCCTGTATTCTCATCATACTCTGTACGTACACCATACTCTTTCAATATGCTATCATCCTGCCCTCTAAAGCCATTACCTTTAGCAGATGTTTTACTCCAAATAGCTTTACCCTGCTCTGCTGTAATAGGCTGCTTTGGTTTCTTATGTGCTGTAACTTTCCTAACCACTGTCTCTCGCCTTTTAGTTGTCTTATTAGTAGATGGTGCAGGAATACCGTACTCTCCTGATAAGAAAGACTCAGATAGCTTCTTAGGAGATTTATATGCACCTGCATCACATTTAATTGATCTACAATAGCCATCAATAGTGCCATCCTCTTTTTCATATAAGGATAGGTTATCTTGACTACTGCAATCTATGCAAGGTACGTTTGTAATCCAAATCCCCTGACTCTGATTCTTGTCTTTCACGTAATCTACCCTCTTCAATACCCTGTAGTGTATGGTATTCTCTATATTCTTCTATAAGTTTGAGTGTTTCTTCTAATCTAGTTTTATAACTGATATAGAATCCTAAACTATATGATAATAGAAAGAAGAATAACATTCCAATTATATGTAATGTGATACTCATTATTAATCCTCCATAGGAGTAAGGTCTTCTGGTTTATATTCAGGATACTCATCTGATCTTCCACCTACACGTGTTAATACCACCCATACACTTCCATCCATACCTCCAATTACATTATTGATATGTCCAAATTTATGTTGTTTTATAGCTTCATCATAAGTTAACGATGCTAGTCTAACTAATCTACCTCTACTACATTCACTTAATTTCATTTTTACATACCCTAGTTGTTTGACTTATATAATACAAGGAGTTAGTAATTTATATCCCTTATTTAGTAATACTGGGGAAATCGTGTTTTCATAAGTAGGGTTTATAAATATGTATAATCTATCCCACCTATTAGTTTTCCAGTTATATCTATATCTATCCTTCATATTCCAATCCTCTATAAAAGTTCTCTACATGCTTATCAATAAGAATATCATCAATAGTTAGCTTACGTTTTAATCCCACTTTAGTCATATCCCTGCCTCTTGATAAAGATACATAAGCTAATCCGCTGCTTCTTACTAACTTTCCAAAATCAATATACAAACTATCTAATGTCATACCTTGTGCTTTGTGGATAGTGAGAGCATACCCTAATCTAAGGGGTATTTGTGACATACTACCAATCTCTTGTCGAGTGACACCACCTACACCTAACTTAGTCTTATGTGTTTTCCATGTATGATTAACTACAGATACAATCTCACCATCCTGTTTCTTAACAACAACGTAATCTTTGTGCATCTTCAAGATAGTACCTAACTCACCATTCCTGTACGTCTTCTCTTTACAATTAGCACATATAACAACAGCTAACCCTATCTTTAACTTAACTTCTTTCTTAACGTTGGCATCTGACATATTAAATCTATCTTTAATAGTAGCTTTATATATCTTAGCTTTCTCTTTAGATGCTTTATAATACTCACCATTAATCCTATCTACGTCCTTATTATAAGAACATAGGTATAATCCTTTATCAGTGCTTTCCTTATTGTAACACCAAGAATTGATCTTGTCTATAGCCCAATCAACATCATCATTCTTTGTGCGTATAGCTTCTAACACTTCTGAATGTTCTTGATTCTCTTGTCTATAATTCTTACTTAGATTGACTACTTTGAAGTCGGCATCCTTCCACACTTTAGAATGGAATACCCAGCCACTTCTATAACGCAATCTACGATATACACTCTTCTCCTCGGATGGTATAATAGGAGGTAATTGATAAAAGTCTCCCACTAATATCATTTGAATACCACCAAAAGGGAGTGTATTCTTCTTAATCTTTTGTAGTTTATGATTAATAAAGTCTAAATGATCTGCACGTAATGTCCCCACCTCGTCAATGATGATACGCTTTACATAATCCGATTCAAATAATGCTCTAAAAGACGGTGTTATCTTACCTAGGTCTTCATCTGTAGGAATACCACTAGGTACACCAAACGTAGATGCCGCAGTTTCCCCATCAATGTTTAATGCTGCAATTCCATAAGGGGCTGTAAGAACAGTCTTATTATCTGTCACTTGTTTTATGATGTAAGACTTACCACAATTACCAGTTATGAATATCTTACCCCCTCTTCTCATGACTAAGAACCCAGTAGGTACTGTGAAACAGTATTTAAACCCATCTTTACTACTAACTCTGGTTAATTCTTGTTTTTTACGCCCATCTCTGGTGTCCTTGTAAAGAAAGTTAGTATGTGTTTGTTTTGAAACACTAACAATGTACTCTATACTTTTACGGATATATTTATCGTTATAAGGTTGCCCTCTCCTGTCATATGTATATATATTTGCCTTATACCCACAAATAGTTGCACAGTATTGTATTACATCTGCTTCTTCTTTCTTAGCTGTGTAAAAAGAAGGTTCTCTATTACCCGAAGTTGAAGCATCCCAGTACTGCATCTCATCTAAGATTATCTCAGCCTCCTTCTTAGTACAAAACATCCACTGTCCTAGTGTCTTAGTGCACCATTTAGCATAGAGTGTGAATATATCATAACCTGTACTCTCCTCGTACTTAACTTTATACTCATAAGCCATATTATCTAAGATAGTTCTGAATCTTTTTATCTTGTCTTTTCTTTTTAATCTGATTACATATCTCCCTGTAGACGCTCCTGCCAAAGAACCATCAGCTTTGAGAGCCACACCTAGTCGTAAATACTCTTCTGATAAGCCATAATCATTAATACCTTGGAAATTAAAAACGTGAGGTACATATCCTGTAAACCCTGTTGGGTTTTTTATATGGAGTGTCTTAATATCTCTTAGTGGTTTCTTATTGAGCTTGTTTTTATTCTTAACTGTATAAGCAACATTATGGTTATCGCACAACCATTGCTCTACACCCCTATCAGATTTAATAACATTAAACTCACTACAGGTATCTTTTATATACTGTGAAGGTGTACAGAAGCTCATCTCCAACCCTTTCTCAGAGATCTGGCCTACTTTATCTCCTTCTTTATAGTCTGAGATAAATTTCCAACCCGTTGGCGTTAAGAACTCTGTATCTTTATCAACACAACCTGCCTTTCCTGTTATTACAACATTCTCTCCTGAGTTAATAGCCTTTATAGCTTCTTCTTGTGTAGACATATCAAATCTCTTCTAAATCATCTGGTAAAATACCGAATACACCAAAGGGAACGCAGTTATAAGACATATCTAATACTCTGGAATCATGCCCCATTACTTCTACACTTACTGTACCATCCTCGAAATAGGAAAGTAATTTACAGTGTTGTCCTGTGGGTTTTACCCTGTAGGTGTTCCAAGGTTTTAACTCCTGCGATAAGGTTAGGATAGTTTTAGGTCTACCTATCAGCCAACGGTCTAGTTCTTCTTGTGTGTGCAATTGCTACTCCTTATAAACAACATTTATCTTGTAATTATATTAAAAATCACAATACCTATAATTAAAATAATAGATATCGCTTCAAGCAAGTGTGTCTCTTCTAATCTATTTTCGTTCATACCTTACCCCTATCTAACTTTTTAGCTACCATATCGCTAAAACCTAGTTGATTTATGGGGTGGCAGTACCCTTGAAATCTTTTCTTACATTTTGCCTTAGCCTCCCCTTTATTACTGGCCATGTAGTTGCCTAAATGTATAGGAACTTCCGACCTTAACCCATCATAATCATAGGTGCTAATCTCATACCATTTCATATTAATATTCCTATAGTAAACATACCACTGAGAACGCCATATAAGCCCCACCACGGCACGTTTAGGTGTGACCCTGTAGGGTAGCATACCCTTGAGCTACTTGTCCGTACAGGGGCTTCTAATCTTCCACTACTATACTATTAGCTTCACGATATTGCAACTCCAATTTCATAATAGGGGAAGCCACATAACCATCTTTTATAACAGCTTGAATGTGTGAATTGCTCATATCCTTTAATAATATAGGAGTTAATGTATCGCTGCCATCTTTTCCATAAGTTCCCCAAGTGTAGTGTTCTCTAATAAGAGATATATCATCACTCATTCTGACAGAGATATCTTTAGCTTTCTCCTTATTGACACTACCACGTTGGTAATATTGTCCTCCATCCAGTATGTAAGTTTCGCCATTCTTATCTACATATTGTTTATAATCATGTCTATATGCAGAGTGTAAGATAGTCCCATCTGGTGTTTGAATAGCATTATATACAAACTCTAGGAAATAATCTACTTCTTCTTGTGTTAATTTCATATTAACTCCTAAGATTCCAACGCTGGAACTAATACAGCTCTACATGATACTTCTATTTGCTGTATCTCTTTCTTGATTTCATTCTTATTTTTAATGAAATATTCTCTTATATTACTTGCACCTTGCTGGCAAACTTCATAACCTTTGGATTGTCTGGGATGCCAACCATCTAGGAACTTCTGCTCTCCCCCTATTGTGAATATTATTACTATGAAAAACGTCTTAATCATCTTCTTACCCTCACTTTGGTTTGTTTTATAAACTATCTCACCTTACTATACACACATCTACATCCTAAGTCAACCCTTATTATCTATTATATTAATTTTAGTCAAACGGGGATTTTCATATTGACATACAAAAATGGATATGTAATAATGGTTGCAACTTAAATAGAGGAGTTAATAATTATGTACTTACTGATAGATGATCTACGAAATACACCTGCGGATATTATAGCTAGAACACCTGATGCTGCTAAACAAGTCCTACAGAAGCTAGAAGCGTATATAACTTGTGTAATCTTCGACCATGATCTAGGAGATTGTGAGAGTGGTTATGATATTATGATGTGGGCAATAAATAATGAAGTCTTACCAAGAAAAGTGGAGCTAGTGACTAGTAATCCTGTAGGTAGAGATAATATGATTAACGCACTTAGGCAAGAAGGTTATAAAACTAAAAACAATTTGCAGTTTTATTACTAAGGAGTTAATATTATGAAGAAATCAAATAAAGCAATAACTTTTGGTAAGTATGAGGGTAAAACTATAGGAGAAGTATTAAAAATAGATGCTCAGTACCTTGAGTGGTTGATTGATATAGGAGAGTTAGATGATCTAGATTCTAGATTAATAAATAGGATTAGGAGTGCTGCTGTCAAAGAACAGATGGTGTGGTATAGAGAAAATTATGGTGGTGAGCAGGTGGAGTATTAATATGCAGGTTAACTTATATGAATTATTAGACCAATACTACGTAGGATTAGATGAACATGATAATGAAGTATTCTCTATCAGTTGTAGGCTTGCAGAATACTTACTAAGTGTGTTAAAATATAAACCACTTCCTAGTAGAGCTATTAAGAAGTTACCACACCTAACTAAACATATTAAATATAATGGTATGTCTGATATATGGCCTGAGAAGCCTATCCTTATTAAGGAAGATGAAATGGAGTTAGTAGATGGGCTTACACGATTAACAGCCTTGTCATTAGCTCAAGGGTGTGGTACAATGTTAACAATTAAACTAATATAAAAGGAAAAAGTTATGAATACAGTATCAATTTTATTATATGTTGCAGATTTAGGTAGTAATTTAATAGGCTTAGTAGTTTTTCTATGGGTGTGCTTTCTTATGATACTTATAGGTATAGCTATATTTATTAGTGATGATGAGAATAAGGTAGTAAGTTATCATAACCCCTCTGGATTCTCTGGAGAGTTATATCAAGAGAATCTAAAAAAATATAAGTTACCCCTTTACACTTGTTTATTATTATTTACCACATTACTTGTTAATTTAATCCCCTCTAAAGAAACTATGCACCTTATTATTGCAAGTGAACTAAGTGAAGAAGCGATTAACTCTGAAATTACTAGTGAGTTTAAAAATGTATTAATAGATACAATTAAAAGTTATAAAAAGGATTAAATGATGGAAACTATATTATTTATTATAAGTACTATATGTGTTATTAGCTGGATTGTGAAAATGATAGGTGCTATACTGGGTAATGGTATAGATACACCTATGCCTATATTACATATCTGGGATATAAATTACACCAACACATACGTATCTTTCTTTGGGATGGGGTATCAAACCTATTTTTGGGCTACACATTTTAATATTATAAGTGGGTTATAGTATGTCACCAGATGAATTTAAGAAGCATTACAATGACCTTATAATATCTAAACTCAGAGAAAAATGCCAAGAGCGAGATTTGATATTTAAAGAGTTAGATCAAATGCAGGTTATGATGAATAGACTAGACCCTAATAATAGTAAGTTATTAACTATTGAAAATGAGGTGTACTTACTGTATAATGATGGCAATAGCACTTGGTGGGATTTTAAAGGTAATATTCAATAGTTATATAGACCCCTGAGAAGCCCCATTAAGCCCCTTATTAGCTCACTTAATATAGGTGGTAGGGTAGTACATAAAAAGTGTAAAACGCTCTCAGAATGGCTTATATGGCCTTCTAGGGGTATGTTTTTAGTATATTATAGGAGATAGATTATGAAGTTATTATGGTGGTTATTACCATTAGGTATGTTATATTTAGTATTCTACATAGGTGTAGTAGTATCCCCTATGACAGATGTCCTACACTGGGCTGATATACCATTAATGTTTACTTATTTGGGTATGGTAATGTTATCTTTTATGTTTGCACTAAAGAAGAACTCATAGTATAATTTAAATTAATTATTAAACCTGTATTTTACCATACAGGATTTTCTGAATAAGGCAAAAAGCTGTGGAGTTTTTCACTTACATGGGAATCACTTTTATATATGAGTAAAGACTTAAAACAACTAATTGCTATCCAAGCTAAGGATAAACTAGAGTTAATACAAGATCTTATTGATAAAGGCTCTATACATCCTCGAAAAAGAGCCTCCAAGGAAGATACTAAGGATGCCTATGGGTATGTATTAGATACGGGAGATAATGCTGATATAGCTCTTAGATATGTAGCAGATAAGACTAATAAATCAGATCAATGGATAGATGAGATTAAACACAGCCCACTATACAAAAGTGTGTTAGATTATGTAATTAACTCTCACAAAGAACATCCTGTAACGCTTGAAATGGTGGATAAAGGTGTTATGAATAAGCACACTAAACGTAGCTTAAAGACAGCATCTAGTTTGAATGTACTATTGAACACATTGAGTCATCAAGTGCAGCTCACTAAAAGAGTAGAAGATTTAGAAACTATAGCAGGCGTATTAATTAAAAATGCCATGGATACTAACACTAGATTAGATATACTAGAGAATAAGGATAATATTATTGAATCTTCTAAAGAAAAGGCTTTACATTTATTAGAAGATGGGTATAATATCTCTGAAGTGGCAGAAATGCTTAATAAAGATAGAAAGACCATAACGAGGTGGCGAGATGAACGAAGATAACAAATATTGGATTGCATACAACACTAAAAGTGATGAAATCTACTTCCATACAGCTAGTAAGAGTGTATTAACTGTAGATGCTATAGTAGATAGTATGTCACGTAATAGAAATCACTACTGGATGGAAGATGTGGAAGTAGGGTTATTTGAAATTAACCAGTTAGGAGAAGAATCATGTTAGATATTTGGATTAAGTTTGGTGGTAGCTTACTATTAGCTATTTTATTATTTATTAATTATCTTCGGAATAATGATAGATATATGATTACAAGAGTTGACTTACATAAGCCTAGTTTAGTATTATATTGGTTAGGATGGGGATTAGTGGGTTTGGCTGGTATTTATGCAATTCAATTATTCTTATATCATGTTGTTGTCTAGATTACTAATATTATCTATCTTACTTACACCTCCCCAATTTGTTGATGTACAATTAGAGAAATGTAAGGAACAAGTTGGAAAATATAAGGATAGAGATATTTACATTTATAATAATGTATGTTATATTAAGAACTATGATATATACATAAATATAGATAGTTTTATGAGTGCTGCTGTAAGAGTGTTATAATACTAGGAGAAAAAATGAGATTTAATAGAGAAAGATTTTTAGAAGAAACTAGCGGTAACTTAGATGCGCTTTTTGATTGTGTCGATGTACTTACGGAAGTATTAGATAAATATGTAGAAGATGATAACGATGCAAGTGATGAGGGTTTTGGTTGTTACAATAATCCAGAAGCCGTGATTAAAGAAAATATGATTGGTAGTTGTGTAATTGAGTATTTAGACTACTAATCGCGCGAGGTGGGAAACGTCAGGCACGATTACGTTGTTAGCTGTAATAATTTAACAGGAGATTGAGATATGCCAGTTTATCAGGTAGAAGAATATTACATCACGCTAAATGTAGGTGAAGGAAATATTTGCGGAAAGGTTCAAATTGAGGATACGCTGGAAAATGAGGGCTACTCAGATTATGAGTGGCAAGATGACAGAACTATAATTGTCGTTGATGGCATACCAAGTGAGAGCGAAGCAGAAGGGTTAGAAGAAAGGCTTAAAGAATGCTTTTGACAGCTAACCTTTACATAAATTGAGAATGGAGCGAAGCGGAATGAGTCAAATTGATGAAGTTGTTATCAGTGAGCGAATAGTGTGTGCTGCCAATCAGCACCTAGCAACAAAACATTTGTTGATTGGCGTTAGGCACTGGGATGGATTTATGCACAACCAAAAAGAAGAATTGATGGCTGCCGAAAGGTACGGCTGGGTTGCATCTGAACAGGGGTTTATTAACCAGAAAGGAGAGTTTCTAAGTAGAGTGGAGGCATGGAAAGTTGCCGAAGCTGCGGGGCAGATAATACGAAGGGTTGGAGGCGACACCGCGGATGGCGGTACGCTCTACAGTGAAAACTTATACTGATAACACTGTGATTATACGTCGTTATTTTGAGTCACTTTGACGTATATCTTTGCGCGCGGATATACAAGTTGTTGATATTAAAAGTTAAATTTAGATTGACGTGTTTTATTGCGTCAACTCTTTATAAAATTTAGTCAAACGGTGATTTTCATATAAAAATGTAAAATTCAATTTATATCTAATAGTAAAATTTAGTCAAATGGGCTTTTTCATATTTTTATACAAAAATGGATATAAAATAGATTTGATATTGAAAATGTATATCTCTTCTAGTTATAAGGGGTGGTATACTTATTCTTTTTGGTTATATAGAAAAAAGGCTATTGGTCAAATGGGTATTTTCATATAAAAACAGAAAAATGGATTTACACAGATTTTATAATAAAAATTTATATTCCTTTTTGGAATAAGAGATGATTCGCTTATAACTTTTAGTTATATAAACTTATAGATGTGTTGGGTGAATTTGTAACCCTTTATTATTTTATAATAAATGAGCGGCGTTTTCCCTATTGCTTATAAGAAATTATACAGCATCCTTGCTAGTTGTCAATAGTTTATTTATTCAATTAATGCTATTTTTTCCATTATTTTAACATCTAACCTTGATAACTCTTTTTCATTAAATATACCAGCATCATATAGACGAACACAAGACTTTTCTAACCTACTCAAAACCTCTACAGTGTTCGCCGCTTTTATTCTCTCAATCATTAGCTTATAGTTTTCGTTCATATCTCAGCCCACTCATCACCTGTAAACTCCTCATCATAATCTATTATATCGCCTTCAAACATAATCATTTACTCTCTCTGTTGTTAATGTGTAATCATTGTCATCTATTAATCCTATCTAGTCAAATAACATTTTGTTATATAAATACATATTTATATAACTATTTATTATTGGACAGGGTGTAGAGTGTCATTAATAATAGCTACACATTCAACGAAACGAGTACATAACAATGACTACTACAAACATTTTAAAAGCTATTTCTATATGTAACAAGCTAAAACCTAGCGCAACGAAAGCTAGACATATTAGCCGCTTATTTATCATGCTGAATAAAGCCAGAAAGAAAGTTAAATAAACTATTGACACCATGTTAAAAGGCTTTATACTTAACACATCTTAAACAGAAATAGGAATAAATAAAATGACATTATTAAGTGTTAACTTAGATTCAGAAAATGAGAAAATATACTTTCATCATCCACATATAACAAGGTCTTTACCTATCAAGACAGGTTATGATCAAAAGTGGTACGTTGTAGCAAAAAATTATGATCACTTAGTCGAGTGTATGACAGATGAAATAGCAGAATTATGTGAGTTAGATTGTTTTGGTATCTGGGATAACAACGCTGTTAATACCCATTACTTAATAAAAGTACTAAAGGAAAATAATATTCATTTTTCTGAATTAAACCATTGACACACTAAGAACACCATGTAAAATAGCCACATCTTGAGAGATTCAAGAAAATACAAACAAATTAAAAAGGTATAAACATCATGAAATATTCAGAAATTAAATCAATCAAAGAATACTGTGAGATATTAAACAGCCAACCGGATTATAGAGAAGTACTACAAAACATTATAGAAGAAGTAAACGATTTTGAAGTGGATAATGTAAGATTTATAAAATCAGATTGTATTGATAGTATCCAACAAGAAGAGCTTGAAAATGATCTATATATCCTAGGTTGCTTTAATAGTAACTTTTTATCCAATATCCTAGATATTGATTGCGAGGTTTTAGAAGCCATGCAAGAGGCAGAGGCCTACGAGGCTATAGGTAAACTTATTATTTCATTAGGTAAATTAGAGGAGTTGCAAGCAGAATACAGTAGTTTAGATGGTTATGGTCATCATTTTAATAGTTACGATCATAGTCAAGATGAGTTTGAGAGTAGCAATGATGAATACTATGTTTTTGATAATAGATGCTAGGGGAATATAATATGTTTAATTTTTTCGGAAGCACCCAACCTGTAACAATATCACCCAATAAACCCACAAATGATCTAAAAGATTGCCATAAATATCAAGAGTTAACAGATAACAACTTGATAGAGTATGCGAACAAGGTACATAGTAATATAGACTCAGATTACATACAAACTCATAATAGTGTTAATATGTTACGCGGATTAATGTTAGAAAAAGGGTTAAAAGAGTATAACTATAGGAATCTACATTTTAGAATAGGTTATTTCGACAATATTGAAATAGATTTATTATAAATAGCTTGCATTGCTAGGAAATATGCTTATACTTGTTAACAAGCTGGTAAACAATAGCCACAACCAATAAGGTGACTAATATGTCTATTACAACAGAACAACAAAAGCTACACATTGAAGAGTTAGATGGCTCTATAAATACACGCTATGGACTGAAATACACACGCCAAGGCTACGAACCTACATTCTGTGGAGTTGTTATTGGTAAGGCTAGTGATGTCCCTAGTGGGTTATTACGATGCAAGAGACATCAAACTGGACAAGTGTTATCTAATTATAGATAGCTATATACGAGCTAATATAAGCCCCTGTACGGGCTTGTTGTTCATACCCTTACTACCCTATTAGGTAAGGCTAAAACGCTCTAATATAGGCCTCTATGGGCGTTCTCAGGGGTCTAAATACACGTATCTACGTAGTGTTTATAAGTAGTGTCAATTAATAAATTATAAAGGTGATAAAATGTACTATATTATGGAATCAAGCGGTAAGTTTTTATGCAGTAAAGGTAATAGTAGTAGTTTTGATAGTTACGTTCATTATGACGCTATAAAGTTTAAAAACTATAATGAAGCGGTTATAGTTTGTAATAGATACAAGTATGCTACAGTAGAGTTTTTATAGAATAAAAGGATACCTATAATCCAATAACCATAAGTTAATACGGATGTTAACTTATACACTAACTTAATACCCTATTTTCCCTTATATATCAATGACTTACGTCAATGTCTTAATAAACTACTTTACATATTGGGACATTTTGAAAAACACTGTTTTTAACAATCCCTTATAAATCAATAACTTATACCACTTTGTTAATAATTTACTTTAACGATTGGGACATTTTTCGCAAGTTTTTCCCTATATAATAATAATAGAAAAAAATCTATTACCATTACCTATTAAATCATATACATAATTCAATAACCAATAGTTAGTGTTGCACTTCTACAGTCTATTCTATCATCATTATATAGTAATTTATAATATACTTATATATTGTCACATTGTTTCGATAGCGTAAGCTATCTATTTATACTGTGACAGAGTAACGCTATAATAGTTTATTATACCAAATGCTTATTAATAATAGTTTAGTCAAGGCGGGACAGGGGTAGAACCCCCGCCCTTAATCTTTTTATATACTAACATTGTTATACCCTATATTGTTATGCTATACTCACTAGCTAACGCTAGCTCAAACACCAGCATAGTAGTAATTGTTGTATATAACACTTATATAGATATATTACTAATAAGCTATTGACAAGGTATTATATACATGAAATAATGCTCTTATAATGTATATTAATAGAATATATGTTAATAAGTTTAATCTCGTTAGCTTACGCTAACATAATATAGGGCGAATATTATGACTATAAAAGAAATAAGTGAAGAAGAGTTGTTCAATATAATTAATACAATAAAAGTAGTTAATATAGAGAGTGACTACTATCATTGTCTAATAATCATTATTAACTACTATTGTTTTAAAAGATGGCTCTATTATATCTATAGATAAGAGAGATGAAGTGACTGAATACAGTATTAAACTTTAATTTCGTTAGCGTAAGCTAACATAATATAGACAAGGGTGAATATTATGGCTATAGCAACTACTAAAACAGTGTATGTACTAGATGGTAAAGAATACAAGGATGTTAATAAAATAGAGGAACACTTGACAAATAGACTAGGTAAACATATTGATAATATGACAGGTAACCATCATCTACCTTCTAAAGTAGCACTGTGTGTTATGAATTATCTTATTAATAATAAAGATGATATTATAGATATCTTATCTACTAAGGTAGAATGTGAGAAAGATTCTTGTATCTCAGATGAAGCCTATCTTAATATACTAACTAATAAGGTAGAGTATGAGTCTAATCAGATAGATTATAAGTGATATAAGCATTATAGTATTATTAATATACTTTATTTTGATATGTATATACTAAACATATATACGTAAAAGGCTTATTTATACAAGTATTGATATATATGTAAATAAGCATAAAATTCTATTGAAATGCTTTTATTAATAATAGTTAAAATATACATAAAATGTTAATAAAATGCTTAAACCATTTTCCCACTAAAAACAACTAAATAATCAACATCTCTTAGACTTTTTAGTTATAAAAAGCTATATTCTTAGAATAAATGAGTATTTATGTATAATCTGTGGTTTAATATGCCTAATATTCTTATATTATTAATATATCCGTTTTTATGCCTAATTGTTATAGCAGAATGCTATTAATATGGCTAACTATATGTTATTCTATAAATAACGTAATTATGTATATCCTGAATGTATATACAATATGGATATATTAAACTAAATGTTTATATCTAATGATTATTAGACAATGGTCAATAAGTGTGTATAATATGTTTATATAGTGTTATTAATAACATATTACTATACTCTTATATAAACATAGCTCTATATGACCTCAGATTGCATTCTAAGCAACGTTTAGACTATACCCTGTAGGGTAGTATAGGGTAGATTAACAAGCCCGTACAGAGGCTTACAGAGCCATATAGAAATATTAACAAAGAGAGTTGGATATGACTATTAGAAATACAGATGATCACATAGAACTAGAGCATATATTCCCATACTCTATATCACACGAACTAGCTAGTAAGTTTAGTCGATATGGTGATAATGTTTATTTGATACAATTAGATGTTGTATTCACACCATATGGTGTGGTGTATAAAGTGACTAAAGAGGGTGATATAGTGATGGAAACTGTATATATACAACGTGCTATTGATGAATATAACAAACTATAGGAATGAATACTATGTATTACGAAGAACAAGTAATAGACGGAATACTACATTATAAGACTACACCTAATAGTAAATGGGAATCATTCTCATTAACTATGTTAACTAATAAGTACATCCAAGCACAATTGCAAGTTATTGAGTTAAATGATATGGTCGATGAGCTTATACAGGATGGCTGTACATTAACTAAATCGAGGACTAAATATGTTTACACAACTACTATGTAATCATAACTATAATGTACTAAGTAAGGAAATTATACCTAGCCAGTTTGAACACGCTATGCAAGTAGCTAGTAAAGCAGGTGTAGTAAATGTTAAAATCCCTCATCAAATGTGTGATTCTACTAGGAAACATATAACACTATTAAAATGTAATAAATGTAGTAAGATTAAACAGTTAGTGGTAAGAGTGTAATAAGGGAATGTGTATAACTATGTGGATAACCCTGTGGATAACTTTAAATATCTGTGGATAAGTATTATTACAAATAACCCTTGCTATATTCATATAGTATGATTATAATACCCCTACATTATCAAACAAGAGGATTACATAATGCCTAAAGAACAGTTAATACGTATGGTTATAAGCCAAATAGAAGAAGATATCTTAGATGAGGATATAGATGCAGTTATTGAACTGTTGAATTTTATAGAAGAGGATAAGTTAAAAGGTTATCTACCTTATCCATCATGTGATGATTAATTAATACATTTGTCGCCTACCTTGCCCGCTCTCAGTAGTGGGCTTTTTTATGCCTATCTGTAACACACTTCACACTAGCCACTTGGCTACACTATCTAGTCATATCATCCAATATCATCATATAATATATCCACATATTCCCCTCTTATTCTTATAACATTCTGTTATATATTCATATTATACACACTCACTATATAAACACCTTCGAGAAGCCCCTTTTTAGCCATTCTGAGAGCGTTTTAGAGTATACCCTGTAGGGTAGTATAGGGTGATATTAGGATAGCTTAGAGAGGCTTACAAGAGCTTGTAGTGATAGTATATAATATTTGGTTATAATAAGCGTATTTTAAAATCCTACAAGTTATTTGACATGGGCGTAGAGGGGTGCTTAGCTACTATTTACATAATTATACTCCCTATATACTACATCCTAATAATACATCAGAAGCCATTCCCTATGTATTTTCAGCATCTCTAATATCCTAACTCAGTGATATAATAGAGTCTAAATTTTAATTTTCTGGAGTTTTATACTCCTAATATGTATTTTACAGTTGATTTTACTAATAATATAGGTTAATATATACATTCAATTTTAATTTTTAGTGGAATATATGTCAGTATTTGCAAAGAAAATCAACCAACAGCAGCGTAAATTTATGATCCAATTTGAGTCTGTATCAGGATTTGAATTTATGCACCAAGATGAAATAGATACAGGAGAGATGACCTTCAAGGATGCCTACCATTCTAATATACACTGGTTTGATAGTGTTTATTGTGAGGTGCTGAATATTAGCATTAAAGGGTGCGGAGTTGAATAATGATGTATCCCTCCTATACATTCAATTTAAATTTTATTAGGAATTTACTATGTTATACAACTTACCATATATCCAATCTAATTATAAAGATTTCATCCAGTTTGTACTATCTCAACCCCCTGAACGTCATGTAGGTGGCTGTTCTTGGTTAGATAGTGAAGTAGGTGATTGGGTGAGAGATAAAGGAATAGATGATATTCATCTGTTTGATATCCACGGTGATCCTATAGGTTTATTCGGATATATGCAAGATGACGGAGATGGGGTATACTTCCCTATGAGTATGTATGGCACAGAATGTTCTGGGAATTGGTGTGATATAACTGTATCACTTGATGATTATAACTACTTATGTTATGGTCATATACAAGATTACATTAGAGAACATGGGCTTGTAGATATGAAACCTTATTATACCTCCTCTTGACTTTCCCAATAAAGCACGATAGTATACACATTCAATTAACAATCAAACAGGAGATCAACATGAATAACAATACATTAGACCTAGCAGGATTATTAGCAGATAACACTCCAGAGGGTATGGAGGTGGATATGGAGAAATCCACACTACAGAAAGTGGTGTTTAAGAGTAAGGAGGTTAGTACACGTTGGAAGGAGTTAGGAAATGTAAGTGGATGGTATACTGATACAGCGGCTTATGTTAATCCAACAAGTGACAACTGTGATCCTACAATAAATAACGCTAATATATATGCCACAGAAGCCCAATGTAAGGCTCATTTAGCACAGGCTAAACTATCTCAGATTATGAAGAGGGTGAATGGAGATTGGGAGCAAGATATTAATGAAGTTTGTTGGTATATACATTGGGGTTATAATGATGAATGGATTGTGGATCCAACTAAATTTTTACATTTCCTTACATTCAAATCACAAGAACTGGCTAAGCAAGTGTTACGTGAGAATGCAGAATTACTGGAACAGTATAAGCCGTTGGCGGGATAGGATTAGGGGTGTAATATGACTAAGAAGTATATATTTACTAAAGGTGAGAAGTACATTGCAGTAGATACTGATAGTGGCTACCCTTACGAGACAAATCAATACATGAGTGTAAAAACATGGCCTAATATTGAAGCAGCTACTGAGTACTACAATCACTTCAAGTGTGAACATAAGTGGCAATTAAGAGAATTGCATGGGTTAAGTATGTCACTGTCACTAGGAGAATAACCATGAAAGATGATGATAATATCCTTCAATTCCCTACACAGCCTACAGATAGGGATGTATTCCTAGAAAATGTAGATGATTATGGAGTGGATGAGTATATAGATTTACTAATGGAAGACTTAGAAGATGTACAATTCGAGCTATTAGCTATACTGGAACACCCAGATGGTGTATCTGATAAGGATAAACTAGAGTCGCTTAGAATGGCTGTATGGAGCTTCTAGGGAGATTTACTAATATTAATAGAATCGGAGAGCATACGAAAGTGAATAGTATATTTAAATGGTTGTTTTACAATATAAACTCTGCAAAGACTCAACCATCTAATCTGGAGTGTATTGGAGATGGATATTATTTAACTGATGAGGGAGAAGATTATACTTATGTAGAATACAAGAGAGATACTTGGGGTAATTGGTATAAAACAGGCAATTATATTACTCAAGATACCCCAGCGACTTGCCAAGTGGTAGGAATTATCTAAATATGTCACACGTGAAACACTATAATCTCAAAAGTCAAGTGTTTTATTCAATTAAATTAAAATAAACAGGCTAAAATAGCTTGATTTTAATAGTGGATTATGTATAATATTACCAATATTGGTAATAAAGATTACATATATTATAATATTTACATGGTTAGTATAGACTAACATTCAGTATTACATAATCCATTCCTATACCTATCCAGTTTAGCCTGTTTATTTATAGGGTAAATATAGGGATATTAGAGTATATTCATAGACCCCTGAGATGGCGTTTTAAGGGCTGTTTCAGAGCGTTTTAAGATGAAGTAATAGGGTAGGTAGGGGTAGTATCAAGTGGCCTTAGGATGGCTTATAGGAGCGTATAGAGATGTATAAATGGTTAGAAAACAAGTTAGGCATTACTGAATTGGAGAATCAGAATCTTGATTTACAAGTAGTTATTGATAATCAAGATTCTGAGATCAAGAGTTATCTACAAAAGATAAAAGCTCAATCCTGTCACCTGAGAGGTGCAAATAAGAGAATTGCCGAAGTTAAGGAGTTAGAGAGTAGAGCCATTAAAGCAGAGCAAGCACTAGAACCTACTAAGAAGTCATTAGAGGTATTGACAGCAGAACGTAGTAAATGGCAACGTAAGATTAAGCGATTGGAGAATAAGAAATGAAAACTAGAATTAGAAAGGAATATGGTTTATATTACCCAGAGGTTCGTAGTTGGGGATTTTGGTTTAAGATGGTAGTAGATACTACAGATAGTTTGTGTATACGGTATAATACAAGTAGTTTAGACGTTGCTAAACAAGTAATTGATAATTATTTAAAAGCAGGAGATACTGAGATTATAGAATACCCTTAAATTCGAGGAATAATTATGGAAACAAGAGATTATAAAAGTGAGAATTGTACTGTATATTTTGAGTCAGATATGATGCCAGAAGAGGTCGAGGCTATTATAGGTAAGACTATTAGTAGGGTAGTTGCCTCTGAGTATAGCTTACTAATAACATTCAGTGATAATTCTGATTTATATATGAATGGTTCAAGATGGGGTGATTGTGCTATGAGAGTTGACTACTGTAGCACAGAAGAGAATGAGGAGTAATACTATGGCAACAATACTAGTAGATGCAAAAGTATATACAGTAGATGATGAAGAGGCTCTAAATAGAGGGATAGTTTGTGATCATCTATATGGAGGTAGTAAACCTATATGGTCTAATGATGGTGATAACTACATAGAAGATAAGGTGGTTTCAGAGTATATTAAAGGTAGGCGTTTTATTCGTAGGAGTATAGTGCCTATAGAGAAAGATGATACATTTACAGATACCCCTTATAAGGAGAAAGTAGATACTAAGATTGTAGGATTGTCTAAGGATGTACATGAAGCATTAGGATGGCATGTAGAAGCATTCGATAATATAGAAAGAGAGTTAGCTATTTGTCGTAATCGTATTAGTACACTAAACTGTCAATTAAATAATGCAAACAATGACAGCTTATTTTATAAGAAGATACTGGAAGAGTTGCAGTCTTTGAGTTTCTGGGGTAGAATAGTTAGAGTATTCAAAGGGTATTAATTATGGACTATCCAATATTAGATTTTAAGGATAAAATAGGTTCTCAAACTGAGTGGTTATTAGAACATTATCACAAACCTGTAGTAGTGGAGGTGTGCAGCATAGTTGATGGTAATGTAGTGGTGTATAAATACTGGAGCAAAAGAGGGAGTAAGTATATTTACAAAACTGATACTATAGAAGGTCTCAGTTTTAAGATACATGAATATATGTATTTAAGGTGGATGTAATGACTAAATATACAAATACATTTATACAAGAGTTTTCATTACCATTAGATAAGGTGCAACGCTCTTGGTTACGGAGATCAGCTACGATATTACTAGCACCTATTGTACTCATTGTAGCTGCTATTGATTATGGATATAGAGAGATGTGTGAGTTTATAGAGGAGTGTTGGTGATATGAATAAGAAAGTAGTTATTAGTAGTTGCGATATATGTCCACACTATGATGAGATAGATACAGGCGCATGTACTAAGACAGGTACAGAGTGGGATTTTTTTGATTACAGAAGAGGACTTATTAACCCCTTCCCTACTGATTGCCCATTACAAGATACAAACGAGGAAATGTTATGAATAAATTAGTATTAACACCTAACTCTGCACAAGCACTGGCAGATAATCCAGAAGTCGTAGCTAAGTGGTGTAAGGGATTACGAAGTGGTAAATGGAAGCAAGTACATGATGCAATGTGTAGCCTATCTACTGCTAATAGTGCTTGTTGTTTACACGTCTTAGAGATGGAAGTAGTAGGAAGAGGTTGGGAAGAGGGATTAAATAAGCATGTACCTTCGGATATCACAGATACTCCTGTATCTTTTAGTGGTATAGATGCAGAAGATATAAAAGCTATACACTCTGATTCTGAATACTCAGGCGGGATTTTTACACCTGTAGAATGGAATGATGAATTACTACTAACATTCGATCAGATTGCTTATTTATTGGAAACTGGAAGTGTGGAGTGGGAAGATGAGTAGTACATATGGAATTATATGTCCACATTGTGACAAGAGTCAGGATGATGTTATAACTAGATTAAATGGACTTGTCATAGAGGCATTAATTAAGTGTCAACACTGTGAAGGTAATTTTAAAGTTACAATCATGCACGATGAATTAACTATAGAGGGCATATAAATGAGTGTAGAACACGTAGAGGATTTAAATTTAGAAATAGGGGATGATATTGCTACTAGAAAGGGTGTTGTAGTAGGTAGTGTACTGAAATGGGATGAAGCAAATGAGATGTCATCTGGATGGTTTAATCCTAAAGTTGTACTTACGAATCATACAACACTACAGAATGTAGAATTATACCTAGAGGATTTTATGCAGATGTTACGATCAGGTATTTACAAAATTGTTAAGAATTGATATAATTAACATTACAATATTCAATTAACTTCAGAGGTTTTATATTATGGATACATATTTAGATTTTATTCTTAGTCAAGAGTGGTTTCAAAGTGAAGCAGAGTTCTATTTAGACATCGAGAAGGGATTAGGTAGGGAAGAGTTTGAAGAGAAGGTATTAGAAGCTATTGATAATCTTTCGGAGAAAGATAATGTTTAAAATTAGTAAAATAGAATATGATCTATATTATCTATACTCAGATGATGGCAAGGAATATTATGGTTACTTTCACAGACTAGAAGATGATAGATGGAAGTTTGAATTTATAGTCGAGGTTAATGAGGAAATAAATGAGAATGTATTTCCCTTTATTATGAAAACTATTAGTAATCTAAATAGAGGTGTTAGTTATTAATAGGAAGGGGCTAACACAGCCCCATATATTTATTTAAATTTTACCCTTAAAGATACTCTTCTCCTTCTCTGTAATCCATCCTTCCTCAATAAACCTATCTAACTCCTCATTGGTGTAAGGGTTAGTTTTAGAGAATGCTAAGTCATACTTCACATCATACTTGTCTTTGTGTACACTTCTAGGTGTATCTCCTTTACCGTTCATCTATTTTCTTACCCTCCTTTCTAATACGTTTATTTAAAGCTCTTTTAATTTTCTTTAAAACACCACTACGCCAGCGATACCATTTTCTGCCGTAAATAACATCCACTTCATCTCCAGATTTAAGTTTCTGTTTCATATCCACACATCTCATTTAAATCAAATATCACAGCTTGTGTTCGTGTGTTAATAGATGGTATAAATACTTCCCATCTTCCATCTCTTTCATCAAATTGCAAGGATGCCTTATACTTGTGCATGACTTCCTCGTAATCTTCTTTGCATTCTATTTCTAAGTATTCTTTTAGGAAATGAATCTGTCTTGTTGTTGCCATTTTATTTATCTCTTATTATTATTGTTTATATTCTATTACATCTACTATAATACCTTGTTTAGTAGCTAAGTTTATCATGTGCTTTGTACCTTTACTCTCTCCATCCCAAAATGCTATAAGATGATCTGCATATTCTGCCATTTGTTTATTTCTAATATACCCAGCACTTTTACCATATTTATTCCAATCTGCTGGAAACTTAGTTATAATGTAATTAAACCTTCTAGCATATCTTTCTCCCCACTTATCAGCACCTCTTGCTGTACCAGATACCACCTCTATATCTTGCTTACCCTATAATATACTGGAAAGTTGCGTTTTATATTCAGATATGGGGTAATTAAAATCCCTACTACCTGCAATAATTACTTTGTAAGTCATAATCTTAATCCATTACGTTTAATATACCCAGAACACCACCTATTACAAGGGTAGGCTTCAAATGGTGTGATTTTATACCCAGCTTTAAATCTAGGTGGTGTGTACATAGCAAAAAGACCCACAGGTTTCATCCTCTGAGTCTTAATTTGCCAGTATAAATTGTTTCTTAGTGGTATAATAAGAATACTCCTATATATTATCTACTTATCCATAAAAGTGATATACCTAATAAACTACTTGGGAGGCATACATACAGTAAACTCTGGATGGGTATAGATATATTAAATTTAATATCTGATTCTCCTAATCCTATTATCAAAGATATAGGTATGGAGAATAATGCTATAATTAATAATATACCTCCTATTAGGAAAATTATATCTTTTATGATTTTAAGTATCATTATTTATTTTACCATTTATTAGTTACATAGGGATCTAAGTATTTCTCTGACTTACCTCTTAATATGGTGATAAGCGTGTTATCAAGATACTCATATCTATCTTGAATATTCCATACTTGTATCTTATTCCTAGAATGAGGGAATAATTCTATAACTTTATTACTATGTGAGTTTTCCATACAAATTATCCTATCAGCCCATTCTACTTGTAGTGGGTTAATATATCTATCGGATAATTTATCTGTTCCACAATAATCAGAAACAAAACCTAGGCATTCAGATGCTGTCTTACTTCTCACTTCTGCCATACTACAGACGAATAGTATATTCATTTGTATACTCCTACATAACAATTAAAATCAAGCGGACTACAAAAAGCGCAGCCGCTAATTACAACGTTATAAACCCACATCGTAAGATGTGATACTATTTACTACTTTTAATAATCCCTTGGAGGGAATATGACTACTAAAGCTGCCGCTGATACTATTATAAGGACACTTGAAAAAGAAATATCTAATACTCCAGCTGCTAAACTAGTCGAGGGTATAGATCATGTGTTAGATGGTCATTTCCTAACAGCTGGTCATAATGAGCCTTATTATAACAACTACGTAGAAGGTAAATTTAAAAATTGTCTTAGTGTCTTAGAGGAAATAAACAAGAAAGTCCAGATTCCAGAAACGCTTGATGTATTTCACCTTTACTGGCAGCAGTGTAAGACTCAGTAATAAATTTAGTCCTTATAGTGTGTCCAAACTCTTCTTTATATTGACGTAAGATGTCCATGTAAATGTTAAGAATTTCTATTGTTGAAAATGGTAAGTAGGATTCCGCTCTTTCGATATAAACAGGATCATCACTATTTAAGTATTGTTGCGTTTGTGCATTAGAGATTGTATATCCTGTGTGTGGACAAAACCATAATTGTTTATCATCCATATTCATTCACCTTTAATTTAATTAATTTAATTTAAAATTTATAACAAGGGTAAACACAAGGACAACTTCCGCTTCGCTTTAGTTGCCTGTGTTACCAACGTTATTTCTTAAAACCATAGTATCACACTTGCTGCTCTATATCAACACTATTTTATATATTTATTTATCTTTTAATTACCTTTAGTATTTTCTTAAATAGAAGGACAACCTGATGGTTTAGCTATCTTATATTTATTCATAATATTTCATATTCAACTGTATATGTGGAGAGTCTAAGAAGTCACGCCATAATGCCCCAGCTTCTACTTGAACACCTAGCTCAATAGCTGCTGTGAACACAGCCTGTATAGCCTTACGGAAGTGTTTATGCTCCCATGTTACCTTGCCATCTACCAATACAAATAGATCTACAGCAGCTCCATACTTACCACTTAAATATGTAAAGTCTTGATTAGTTATCTCAAAGTGTGTAGGAATATGCTTACTATCCATAGTAGTAGACTTACCTTCTGCGACTAACTGTCTCTGACGTTCTATTGTACGTACACCTTCACTAACACCAAAATCTATAGGTGTAATCTGGATAGCGCGTTCTATCACAGCTATTAAATCAGGATGTACGCCCTCTAAGTTTGATATAGAACGTTTACTTAGTTTATACATTATTTAACCTCTTATATGCTAAAGTAGTTGTAATATGTTTGCAAGTTTCTTTAATCCTATTAGTAATAACTTCTAATTCATCTAATAAACTATTTACTTTATTTTCATCGTAATTATACATTATTTACCACCTATACTAAACTTCCTAACAATTACCATTTTCTCTTCTTCTACACAATCTACTTCGTAAGCATCTGAAATCCAATCTATACTTTCTGGTTCTCCATGCTTACCTCCGCCTGTCCAGTATAACCATCCTACATAACTACTATCCGGCATTTGTGCAGCTACAGATTGACATTCATAGTGACAAGAATATTCACTTTCAGGTATCTCAGTTTTCCATTGACCAGATCTTAATTCATTTTCAGCCTCATTGATATAATCGTTGTACTCCTTGTCTTCATATAACTCATCTATTAAATCTTCTGTGAGATTACTAGGAAGTGTCTTATCCTCCCATTTATAAGCTATTTCAAGTATAGCCCATTTGATTTTATGTTGTGGTGTCATTATTTAATCCCTTCTTATATTCAACCTGTTTTGTATGTAATAGTGCAGAAACTAGCAGCAAACAAACTCCTGTGATTATCCAACCCATTACTATCATAAATATACAAGAACTGTAACATAATGTCTTTGTAATTATGCTATTAGTTAATGTGTTTTCAGTTTTATGTAGTTTCTCAAGGGGGAAGAATAATCCTGTGATTCCAGCCACTATTAAAAACCAAGCTAGTACTATACCTAGATTAGATAAATAATCTACTCCTGCTAACTCTTTCGTATATACTCCTGCTATAATAATTGTATAGATTAGTATATTTATTAATAATTGCTTCATAATTATCTCCCATTAATACTTAATATATTGTTTAGTTGCAACACTTTACTTTACTTAGTTAGAACATAATAGTCTACTGCGAATCTACTATGTTTATTTATTATCCTTACGGAACTATTATGTTTATTCTTTTAACGTTTATACGTTACCATGATTGTATTTAGAAGTCAACTAACTTTCACAAGCACTACAACCACCTTTAGATGCTGTAACACCAGCCCTGCCTCTAAGGTAGTACAGACTATGTATATTTTCATCTTCGAAAGCTTCTTGATGTATTTCTGATATGTAAGCTTCATCTTCATCTGCATCTATGAACAAATTGGTAGACTGTGCTTGACAAATCTTAGGTTGTCTTGTTGATACAAGCCTCAGTATATCCTTTTGGTTGATCTCAAATGCAGTTTTAAATACATCTTTTTCATGCTCAGTTAAGAAGTCTAATTTTTGGCAACTCCCATTATCATTTAATACTAATTGTAAAGTATCTTCATCATACTTATTATACTTCTTTAATAATTCTATGAATAAAGGGTTAACTCTGAATAAAGATCCAGATGCAGAACCCTCTGAGTAAACATTTCCATACCAAGGAGTACACCCCTGAGACTCGCTTCCAAAAATAACAGAACTGCTTACGTTAGGAGCTAATGCAGTTCTGTGTGTATTTCTGACACCATAGCCTTCACACCATTCAGGTTCTCCCCACTCTTTAGCCATCCACTGAGATGCCTTTAGGGATTCTTCTTGTAAATGACTGAATATTTCATTATTTAAAAAGTGAGCCTCTAAGCAACCGAAAGGTAAACTCTTTTTCTGGAATAAAGAATGCAGCCCACTAAAACCTAAGCCAAGTGCTCTACCTTTCTCCGTACCTCTTACTATCTTCTCCAATCCTCTAATATCTTTAGCTAGAGATAGGAACTCGCTTATTAAACAATCTAAGAATACAGTCATACAATAAACTGCATCTGTGTCTTTCCATTCATCCCACGTTGTACCTACCATTCCAGATAATACACAAGAATATGAATGATCTTTGTCTGCATGTAATGTTATTTCCGTACATAAATTCGAAGCTAAACTTTTTAACCCTAAATCTTTATACATCTGAGGGGAAGCCCTATTCACCTTATCTGGGAAGTAATAATATCCCTTGCCATGTATGCACTTCACCAGTAATGATCGTTGGTAACGTGCCTGTATGTCTGTATCACCTTGATTTAATTTTTTGATTGTACTATCATATATATTCCAACCTACATTAGCACCTTCTGGATTATTCTTAACAAAATCAGCTACCTCCCAGAAATCTCCATGCTCTAGTGGTAAGTATCCAGCCCAAGCCCCCCGTCTAGTCCCACCTTGACTTACATTTTCTGCCATCTTAACCATATCTTCAAATACAGGCAACACTCCGTTAGCTTTACCTCCTCTTGAAATAGGAGAACCCCTTTCTCTGATAGAGCCTAGATTAGAACTTGTACCAAAACCTTCTTGAGATAGTACACTACACTCTGTCCTAGCATCTCCAAAACCATATATATCATCTGTAATTTCACCACCAGAGCAGCTTACACTTAAACCTCTATTAGTACCCGTATTAGCTAAAGTAGGTGTTGCCAGATAAGCATGATTATTCATTAGCATATCTTTCCAGCGTTTCTTAAAGTACGCCTTTTTAGTAGGGCAATAATTAGATACTGTATTCACAATACGATCAATTTGCTCTTCGTAAGTAGTAGCATCATGTAGATACTTACTCTTAAACACCTGCCAACCCATAGTAGTAAAGAACTCTGGAAGTTTACCTTCTTTTTGTAATCTCTTACGTTCTACTGATAATTCCTCGAAAATACTTAAATCGTTATCCATTTAAACCACCTACCTTCCAAGAGAATCCAGACTCAGACCAGTTACGATTATAGGAAGATCCTAATTTTGCAAAAAAATCATGTTGAGAATCACTCCCTATCATCTTATAAAACCATTTTGATATGGGATTATACGTAGGAGAATACATTTTATTAAGCCCTAAAGTCTCTAATACTAAATCTAACCTACTTTGCATAAAATTCTTCATTTGTGTCTCTGTTATTCCTTTTATATTACCTTTAGAGAATACCATATCAATTATATGGCACTCATGTTCATAGATGGCTTTAGCCGCTTCATATAATCTACTATTGAGTATTTCTATTTCTTTATCTGTTATTAGATTAGCATCTCTCTTTTCTTGAAGTAGCGTTCTAAATGCCCAAGCTCCTCCTTCTGAATGTAAGTTTTCATCTTTAGTGGAGAAGGTTAGTCCTGAATGTATATTAGGTATTTTATTTTTACCTTCCGCTTGAAAGTGCATTAAGAATGAGAAACTAGAGTATAGAATACACCCCTCTATCATACTGAATGTACCTACTGAGAATAAATCATCCTTATCACTCACACAATTATCTAGGAAATTCATACGAGATTTCAATACTCCATCGTCTGTAAAACTATTATAAAACTCATCCGAATTTAAACCTAATATCTCATCCACTCGTTGATAAAAAGGTGCGTGTACATTCAACTCTACATTAGCGAATGCAGATGCCATCCTTTTGAAATCTGGACGGGGGAACATACGTTTGAATCTACCTCCCCAGTACTCGTCACCTGCAATTTGCTCATATAATGTGAATAATTTTAATGTAGTTATTACTCCATGGTACTCTGCTGGTGTTAACTCTGTTTTAATACAATGTAAATCCTTCTCTACTTTGGGTTCTGTAGGTAGCCAGAATATATCATGTTGTGCCTCTACAGCCTCAATAGCTGCTGGATAATCATACGTTGGTGTAGATTTTGGTGTTTGACATTTTACTTTATTTACCACTTTAATTCCTTATTATTAAAATATTTATCTACTATAGCCTTAGCTAGTAACCAAAGCTGCTTATCTCCTTCTTTCAACACTTCTAATAAAAGTGCTTTCTCTTTCATATAAACTTTAGCAAATTTAGGATCATGTTGGATGATACTTTCAGAGTTATCTATTAAATCTGCTAGTTTTATAGTCTTTGCTTCTGAGGATGCCTTAGTTATATGTTCACGGTCTAAAGCCTTCCTAATCTCCCTATTACCAGCACTTGGCTTACTAACATCCGTAAGCATTTCTACCAGATCACCTATCTCATCATTAAAATTTAAATATATCTCGTCTAGAGTAGTGTCAGTATCTTCTACAGTATCGTGTAACCACGCTGCTGCTAACATATCATCTGTGTGATGGATAGTTTTTAATATACTAACAACTACCGCTGGGTGTGTTATGTATGGAAGATCAGTATACCTTCTTAGATGATTAATCTCTGAGTGTTTTTGCCTAGCAAATCTTTTTGCTTTCTCTACTATCACTTATTAATCCTCCTTATGTTTATTACCCTGCACTAACCTCGTCAATAATAGCCAATCTTCTTCTACTATTAAACTGTTATCTGTTCTATGTAAATTATCTATCAGATCAACTATTAACTTCAACTGTTCATTAGTTTTAGATTTACGTATAAGAGGGATAAAATCATATATCGTTATATCTTCCTTTAGAGGATTAGTATTACCCTTTAAAGCTTCTATCTCTAGTCGTTGCTTATCTAACTTATTAGCGGCTTGCCGGAGAGCTGTTGCTAAGTATTCATCTGTGACTACTTGAGACATCACTACTCTCCAGTTTTCTTAACTCTTCTCGTAAAACCTTAGCTCTTCGTTTATCCCCCTCTTCTCTGTAAAGCTTTCTATACTTACTTACTATATTGTCATAGTCTTGAAGTAAAACTCCGGCTTCATCTTTAGAGAAGTACAGTACATGATTGTGACTATCTTTAAATTTAGGTTTGTATCTCTCTAACTCTAAGAAGAATCTCTTAAAAAACTCAGTGTCATAAGCCTCCCCAAAGAAGTATGCACCTGTTGAGAAACCAACAACCAACAGAAACTCTCCTAGAGGATCTTTACCATCATCTTCCCAAGATATTGACCTGTTAGTATCTCCTCCATAAGTACCAGCCCTTACTTCATTGTTAATACTAAACCAATAAGGATTTACATTGACATGTTCAGGTATTACCCAGCCATAATCTTCAATAAGCTCAAACTTGAATATCTTATCTTTAACTGATCTTAAACAGTTTATATCATAATCTGCTTCTATTAAATCTTTATGTTTTTCTAAATCAACAGCAAGTGCTATATAATCTGCCTTTTTCATTACAACTCTCCCACTACATTAGTCTTAATCATATCTCTAAACTCTCTTACAGAATCTAGTATTTCTTGTTCACTTTGTGCTAAGAGGATGTTATTAATATGCTCATTATACTGCACAACTGAATCTATCACCAATACTTCACTATCATTATCTTTATTATCTAATTTAGAAAGAAAGTTCTCATATTCACTATCAATCATTTCTTGAGTTATATCCACTAAGGAGTTGTGATATTCATTGTGAGCTATTTCTACTGGATCTTTAGTATTACTCATAAAAACTCCTTACGTTTAGGTTAAATTATAATGGACGCAATTAAACACGTCTGTTTATGTAAGCCATTGATTATTACTGTATTTGTTAAGATGATTTTGTAATTATACGTCAAGCTGACACAAAATAACGACGTATAATTACAGTGTTATGTGTTGTACTCTTCCACGCCAATATCTATGGCTTTTTGCAGTCTGCGTAAATTAGACTCGCCGCCTTCCACTTTGAATCTTACAGTTTCACGTATCCAGCCTTTGTCTATATCCATATAGATAACTTTAAGGTCATACATAAAACAGGTATTTTTTAAAAACTTTGGAAATGCTGCCCACTTTGGTGCTTCTACATAGCTCTTTAGCGTTCCAACTCTTTCACTCATCTTTCTATCTCCCGTAATTCACACATAACAACTATGTCATGTCGCTTCGCTCGGACTACCTACGCGCTGCTTCGGTAGCCGCATACAATTAGGTTATGTGTCAGTAGCTTTGTAGTGCGTTACTTTCTCGCCATCCGTAAATGGTCTACAACCACCAAACCAATGCCCTTTAATCAATCTCCTTTTTGCTACCAATTCCTTGCCGTTATTTACCACTTTAACTTCGTAATTACCGTCATCTGGTAAACTATCCTCAACACTTAACCAATTATCCGCCATAATATTTACCACCCTTAATTAAAAAACACATAACAACCATTTTATAGCAGACGGTTATAAAACTGCTTTACTTCATGCTGCGTACCGCCGCAGCTAAAAATAAGGTTATGTTTTCTGTAAATCTCGCTCAATTTTCTCACGCTCTTTCAGTGAAGTTTTTACAGCCCACTCCCAAAGTTCTTTCTTGTTCTGCCCGATATACTCCCTCTCAAAAAGTCCGCAAGCCCTTCTAGCAGCCTGAAAAGTTGGCAAACATAACAACGGTGTCAAACTTGACTCGTCACTCATTCTTCGTTCCTCTCAGTTTACATATAGGTCATGAGACACCCATTTTAGACATTGTTAGCTCCCACTGCTGGTGGTCAGCCACTTCTTTTAGTCTGCTAAGTGCGTTTGATATTTCTTGAGGTGTATATTTATCCGCATCACGCACAAGCTGCTTTAATTTTAAATAGAACACATCCCCACTCCACATATTTACTTTTCTTACAGGCACTCAGAATCAAGAGGACTTACCGTGATAGAATACAGTAGTAAACTTTATAACCTATTAGATTATAAGTAAAATACTATTCCATCATAGTAATCTCTCTTATTGTTATGTATGCTATGATACACCTTTATAACTTAGTGGTCAAATGTTATTTCAATTATCAGGCATAGTTATGTAACCTAAGTTACGGAGATATAAGCT
>Ga0206129_10000337_pt1 | contig 76715 bp, 63 predicted proteins | sample Helgoland_Spring_8_FD_148616 | JGI IMG/M metagenome (GOLD analysis project Ga0206129, IMG submission 148616) | Pelagic subsurface seawater microbial communities from Kabeltonne, Helgoland, North Sea - Helgoland_Spring_Bloom_20160502_2 | ecosystem: Environmental > Aquatic > Marine > Epipelagic ... | reverse complement strand
GAGTCGGAAATAGCTGATGTAGACGAGTTCGTGAAAATTCAAACCATCGAAAGAAAATTAGTGGAGCGGCTAGAAGCTAAATCTAACCGATTGAACCAGATTTTGATGCTTCGTAAGAACGATTGGGAGGCAACTTTATATCAATTATTGGCAAAGTATTTTGGGTTCAAAGTTAATGCTGTTCCCTTTGAATTATTAGCTAATTCAATTGGGTTTAATATTATTCGAAAGTATCGAACTAGCGAAGAGCAATTGTTAGCGCTCTTTTTTGGGCAAGCGGGCTTTCTTCAAACAGAATTTAGCGGTAGCTTTCCTTTATCGCTGCAGAAGAAATATGAATTCCTAGCTAGTAAGTATAGTTTGCAGCCTTTACAAAAGGACATTTGGAAGTTTATGAGAATGCGTCCTTCCAATTTTCCAACAATAAGGCTAGCGCAATTCGTTAGTTTGTTCGTAAAAAACTCAAACCTTTTTCAGGCGATTATAGAAGCAAAAAATATCAACGACCTACAAATGCTTTTTAAGGTAGAAGCTCATTCTTATTTTGACACTCACTATCGATTTGACGTTCCGGCTAGTAAAAACCAAACCAAGTGTTTGGGCAGCGCTTCGATTGATATTTTATTAATCAATGCAGTCATTCCTGTTTTATTCAATTACGGGAAGCATATTGCGAGTGAGAAAATAAAAAGCAAAGCCTTGGAATTTCTTCAAGCCATTACTTGGGAAAGAAATTCAATCACGAAAAAGTGGAAAAAACTTGGGATGCCTATTTCGTCGGCTTTTGATTCGCAGGCGTTGATTCAACTGAAGAATGAAGATTGCAGCAGTAAAAAATGTTTAACTTGCGCAATTGGAAGTGCAATTTTAAAACCAGCCATAAATGATCAATAGGATTCAATATTTTTTTGAACGATACACCTTTGGAGTCTGCGCATGGTGGGGCCAAAAATTAGGTTTACCCTCCACAAGTATTCGCAAGTTTTTTATTTACTCCTCTTTTTTAACATTGGGTTCCCCAATTATCTTTTACTTACCTATGGCTTTTGTCTTAGAACATAAATACATGTTTAAGTTGAGAAAGCGCAAAACCATTTGGGATATTTAATTTATAAGAATGACTTATTATAAAAGATTTAAGAAGCTTTACCTCGCTTTTTTTATTGTTGTTCTGATCTGTATTATTGGTGTCTTAGGTTTTGCCATAATTGAAGGTTACTCGTTTGGCGATGCCTTGTTCATGACAATCATAACCATTTCTACAGTTGGCTATCAAGAAGTTCAGCCTTTGAGTGAGGCAGGCAGGTATTTTACAATGGCCTTGATCGTATTCAGTTTTGGTACATTTGCTTATGCGCTTACTGCCATTTCTTTATACTTAATTGATGGAGAGTTTAAGAGACATTTATTAGAACTAAGAAAAGTGAAAAAAATAGAAGAGTTGAAAAATCATGTAATTATTTGTGGTTACGGTCGAAATGGAAAGCAAATCGTTCAAGAATTAAAGGAGTCGGGTCAGGAATATGTGTTGATTGAGAAAGATGCAGAAATTATAAACGATGCTATTCTTGACAATTGCAATAATTACATTGAAGGGGAGGCCACAGAAGATGCAATACTAATTGAAGCGGGTATTGTTAGAGCTAAAGCATTAATTACGACTTTGCCTGAAGATGCAGACAACGTGTTTGTGGTCTTAACCGCACGGGAAATGAACAGAAATATGCTAATTATTAGCAGAGCATCCAAAGATTCTTCAGATAAAAAATTGAAAATGGCAGGTGCCAACAATGTTGTAATGCCGGATAAAGTTGGAGGTACTCACATGGCTTCATTAGTCATTAAGCCTGATGTAGTAGAGTTTTTAAATCACCTTTCAGGGCAAGATAAAAATATCTCATTAGAAGAAATTAGTTACGATGATTTGCCGGTAGAATTTAGGAATCGGTCTATTGCCGATTTACATGTAAGGAAAAGGTCAGGGGCGAACATAGTCGGTTTAAAAAATAAAGAGGGAGAGTATATATTAAATCCTGCTCCTGATGAGATAATAGACGAAGGCTCTAAAGTATTCGTATTAGGAATGAAAAGTCAAGTAGAGAAACTGTTGAAATGGGATTAAAAAAGAAAATATTAATTACAGGTTCCAATGGCTTGTTAGGTCAAAAATTAGTGGCTCAACTCGCTACAAGCGATACATTTGAGCTTATAGCCACCTCGCGAGGAGCTAACCGAATTTCAAAAATTTCAGGGTTTACTTACGAACCGATGGACATTACTTCCAAAAGCGACGTGTTGAGGGTTTTTGATCTCTATAAACCTGATGTTTTGATTAATACTGCCGCAATGACTAATGTGGATGCCTGTGAAAATGATAAAGAGGGGTGTTGGGAACTAAACGTAACAGCAGTTGAGTATTTAATAACGGCATCAGAAAAGCACAGTACACACTTTATACACTTATCTACTGATTTTATCTTTGATGGAGAAGCAGGACCGTATAAGGAAACTGATGAACCGAACCCATTAAGTTTTTACGGTGAGTCAAAGTTAGCATCAGAAAAAGCCCTACAGAATTCTAATTGCAAGTGGGCAATAGCCCGAACTATAATCGTTTATGGTATTGTAGAGGACATGAGTCGATCTAATATTGTGCTTTGGGCAAAAGGTGCCTTAGAGAAAAAGCAGAAATTAACGATTGTCAACGATCAATTTCGATCGCCTACTTTAGCAGAAGATCTGGCAAAAGGCTGTATTTTAATTGCTGAAAAAGAAGCACAAGGGATATATAATTTATCGGGAAAAGACACCATGAGTATTGTTGAGCTAGTGCGAAGAGTTGCAAGTTACTACAACTTAGATGAAAGTTATATTGAGGAAATTTCCTCAGCGTCTCTTAATCAAGCTGCAAAACGGCCTCCAAAAACTGGATTCATTCTAGACAAAGCAATTAACGATCTCGGTTATAGCCCTGTTAGTTTCGAAGAAGGAATAAAATTCTTAGAGACCCAATTGAACGAATGATTCTTTCCTAGTCACCTTTGCTTTCTTATATTTGTTTACTTATCAAAAAATATCTTTTTTATGCTGAAGAATGTCCTAATAATAGTTCTTACCATCCTTTCATTTGCTGTTTTTTCTGCTGATTTTAAAGCGGAGCTAAAGGTTGAAAACCCTTCTGATGAAATTGATGATGGACAGGCATACGTTATAGTTTCTGGAGGAACTTCTCCTTTTACCTACAAGTGGTCGAGTCAGGACACACCTTTAAATTCAAGTGATTGTGAAGGGTTAACAGAGGGGAGTGAGTTTTCCGTAATTGTTACCGATGCCGATGGTAACTCTCAAACGTTAGCAGGAGTTGTTAAAACAGAGTCTCCAGAAGAAAAAATTAATGCTGTGTTTGTGCCCATCGTGAGTGGTATGTCTAGTTTCTTGTTTTGGGATCCTTTCTCAGCATTAAAAATATACGACCCTGTAGTTTATGCAGATTTAAAAAATGTAAAGGCAGCAGGATGGTCGAACGATGATATTCTTAAAATCGTGTTAAAGGAATGGGTAATTGCGGAAGGAGAATTAGTTAAAAAAGGAGATTTTATTGCCGTTGTGACACAAGATAATGATCGAGATGTTAAAATGTATGCGAATGCTACTGGAAAACTTCGACATAATGTAGCTGAAGGTAAAGTGATTTATGATGCCAATAACATTCAAGATGTAATTGAAGTTGGCGCGGAAAATTTAGCTTCCATAATTTATGATTCTCCTCAACCGGTTTTACATCCAAATGGAGATAAACAAGAAAAAGGTATTCCTTTTATCGTTGTTTGGTTGGTTGTTGGAGCAATTTTCTTCACACTGCGAATGAAGTTTGTAAACATTCGAGGTTTTAAGCACGCTATTCAATTAGTTGCAGGTAAGTTTTCAGATCCAGACTCGAAAGATGATGGAGAGGTTTCGCATTTTCAAGCTCTAACAACAGCACTATCGGCAACAGTAGGTTTAGGAAACATTGCAGGTGTAGCAGTCGCAATTACACTAGGTGGTCCCGGTGCTACTTTTTGGATGATTATAGCTGGTCTAATAGGTATGTCTTCAAAGTTTGTGGAATGTACGCTTGGTGTTAAATATAGACGAGTTGCAGATAATGGTGAAATATCTGGAGGACCAATGTACTACCTTAGTGAAGGGTTAAAGAAGAAGAAATTAGGAGGACTGGGAAAAGTGTTGGCAGTTGTATTTGCAATATTGTGTATTGGTGGTTCTTTTGGTGGAGGTAACATGTTCCAAGCAAACCAAGCTTTTGCCCAGCTTTCAAGTACTTTCCCATCTTTACAAGACAGTGGATTATACTTCGGAATTATTTTGGCAATTTTAGTTGGAGTTGTAATTATTGGGGGTATTAAAAGTATTGCCAAAGTAACGGACAAAATTGTGCCCTTTATGGCGGTATTATACGTAACATTTTCAATAATCATTATTGGAATGAATTTCGAAAATATTGGTTCAGTTTTGGTGGAGATTTTTAATGGAGCGTTTAATGCGCCTGCATTAAAAGGAGGAATTATAGGAGTTTTAATTGTTGGTTTTCAAAGAGCAGCTTTTTCAAATGAAGCAGGTGTTGGATCTGCCTCAATTGCTCATTCAGCTTCTAAAACAAATGAGCCTGTTAGTGAGGGTATAGTTGCCTTATTAGAGCCATTTGTAGATACGGTTGTAGTTTGCACCATGACAGCTTTAGTGCTAATATTTACCGGTTTTGCAGACGGAACAACAGGTTTGGAAGGCGCGGAGCTTACTTCTGAGGCATTTGGCAGTGTTTTTCCTTGGTTTAGTGGCGTACTTGTCGTGGCAATTTTCTTATTCGCATTTTCTACTATGATTTCGTGGTCCTACTATGGTTTAAAAGCCTGGAGTTATTTATTTGGAAATAGTAAAGCGTCAGATTATTCTTACAAATTTATCTTTTTGGTGTTTGTTGTTATCGGTTCTTCAGTTGGTTTAGGAGCCGTATTAGACTTCTCCGACTTAATGATTTTAGGGATGGCTTTCCCAAATATTATTGGTTTAGTAATTATGTCGAAAGAAGTAAAAGAGGATATGGCTTCATATTTTTCAAGAGTTAAAAGCGGCGCAATAAAAAAGTTTAAATAATGAAAAAAATCTCAGCGATCACCGTTGCTGTATTTCTTTTTACAACCTCTTGCAAGGAAAGCACAAGAGTCAACTTAGTTTCTGGTAAAGTTTACCAAGACTGTAATGTTCCTTTACCGAATACTGAAATTGCACTAAAATCTAATGTTGGAGGAAGTTTTAATGATCCAATTATTTTAGGAAGCGGAGTTACAGCGGCAGACGGGACATTGAGATTTACTTATGAGTTAGATGAAGCAGACATAGGCACCGGAAGTATTCTTTTGGTAAAGTCTTCAGGATTTGAGACACTGGTTGATAATGTTGATTTGAATAAAGATGTAAGTTTAGAATTGTATAGAAATGATGTAACTCAATTGATCGTTGAACTTTCAGGAACAAGAATATACGCAGCGAGCGATACTCTTTTTTATGAACTTGTCAGTAATTCAGTCATATATCAGCAAATTGAACCTTCGAATGGGGTCATAGATACAATTCAGGTTCCAAATTCCAGCCCCAATCGCAACGATGTTTCTGAGGTGATGTATTATGGCGTGGGTTACGAAAGTTTTAATAGAGCGAAGGCCTCGGCTTCCAATCCGGACTCTTCTTACAATAAGGTGAATTTACTTTTGAGTGGGTGTGGGTCTACCTCCACCGCAAATCTTCTTATTGACTGATGAATGAAAAATCAACTGAAGGAATATTTTTATTTCAGCAGGTTGGAACGAACCGGAATAATTGGGCTTGTCATTGTAATTGTTCTTTTAACCATTGGTAGAATTTTACTCTTTGAATATTATCCTGAAGTAGAGGTTAATCAAAAAGATATCTCAAAAATTGAGGCGAAGATTGACAGTTTAAAGCAAGAGCAAAAGAAAAAAGAAAGTCAGAAGGAATCTGCTGCTAGTGATTTTCATAAGCTCAAAGATATAGAAGATTTCAACCCTAATACCTTAGAGGTAGATGATTGGAAAGCCTTTGGCCTAAGTGAGAAGCAAGGACAGTCATTGTTAAATTACAAGGAGTTAATTGGGGGCTTCAAATCAAAAGAGGAGTTTAGAAAAGTGTTTGTCATTAATGATGAATTGCATGAACAACTTTCTCCTCATATTCTCTTACCCGAAACAGCTCCAAAGGATTTAAATAGATTCCCAAAGTGGGAGAAGAAAAAATATGAGAAGATGGTGCGAAAGTATCCTAAAGTTGACATCAATAAAGCGGATACAGCAAGCTTTAAGGCATTGTATGGAATTGGAGATTTTTTAGCTGACATGATTGTTAAACGAAGGGAAGAGTTAGGAGGTTTCATTTCAAAAGACCAACTAAAAGAAGTTTACGGTCTAAAAGAAGAAACGTTAATAAGATTGGACACACAACTTATCTTTGTACCAACTGAAATTAGAAAACTAAACATAAATCAGGCTACTAAGGAAGAGTTAAAGGCACATCCTTATTTATATTGGAAACATGCGAATGCAATTGTCAATTATAGAAAGCAGCACGGGAAGTATGAAGCATTGGAGGATCTGAAAAAGATTGTACTAATCAACGACTCAATTTTCGAAAAAGTAAAGCCCTACTTAGAGCTTTAAATCGGCTTAAATTTCGTTTTTTTGCACCTGCTTAAAATGAAGAAGTAGCATGATTAGAGAACAAATAAAATCCACTATTCGCGATGTAAAAGACTTTCCAAAGGAAGGGATTGTTTTCAAAGACATCACCCCTATTTTAGAAAATCCCGAACTCACTGCTGCTATTACAAAAGAGTTTGTTCGGCAGATGAGTGGCATGAAGATTGACGCTATTATGGGAGTGGAGAGCCGGGGATTTTTTTGGGGACCAATGGTTGCTCAAGAGTTAGGAATTCCATTTATTCCAGTTCGGAAAAAGGGCAAGCTCCCATACAAAACGGTATCTTTTCAATATGACTTAGAATATGGTTCTGCAGGAATTGAAGTTCATGCAGATGCTATAAAAGAAGGGGCTAATATTCTTATTCATGATGACTTATTAGCTACAGGTGGAACTGCCGCAGCGGCAGCAGAAATAGTTTTAAAACAAAAGGCACATGTTGCTGGTTTTTCTTTTCTAGTGATACTAGACTTCTTGAATGGAGTAGAAATACTGTTAAAATACAATAATAACATAACAGGATTAGTCAATTATTAATTATGGATTTTAACTACACAGAAAACCAAACGTTAATCGCTCAAATGGCGAGAGATTTTGCTAAGAAACATATCAGACCAGATCTAATGAAGTGGGATGAATCACAAGAATTTCCAGTTCATATATTTAAACAATTAGGTGAGCTCGGTATGATGGGGGTGTTAGTTCCAACAAAATATGGTGGATCAGGCTTTGGTTATCATGAATACATTACCGTTATAACGGAAATTGCAAAAGTATGTGGGTCTATTGGGTTGTCAGTTGCAGCGCATAACTCTTTATGTACAGGTCATATATTAGCTTTTGGCAACGAGGAGCAAAAAATGAAATACCTTCCAAAGTTAGCCACAGCTGAGCATATTGGTGCTTGGGGACTAACGGAGCACAATACAGGTTCAGATGCAGGAGGTATGAATACAACTGCGGTTGAAGATGGAGATTTTTATGTTTTGAATGGAGCGAAGAATTTTATAACCCATGCAGTTTCAGGCGACATCGCTGTAGTGATAGCTAGAACAGGAGAGAAAGAAGATTCTCATGGAATGTCTGCATTTATTGTGGAAAAGGGAACACCGGGGTTTACTTCGGGAAAGAAAGAAGATAAGTTAGGTATGCGAGCTTCGGAAACTGCTGAGTTGATTTTCAGTGACTGCCGAATTCCTAAAGAAAATTTATTAGGTAAAGTTGGAGATGGATTTCCACAATCAATGAAAGTGCTTGACGGAGGTAGAATTTCAATTGCAGCACTCTCTTTAGGAATTGCAAAGGGAGCGTATTTGGCTGCTAAGAAATATGCGCAAGAAAGACATCAATTTGGTCAAGCTATTTCAAATTTTCAAGCAATAGCATTTAAGTTGGCCGATATGGCAACTGACATCGAAGCAGCAGAGTTGTTGACACACCAAGCAGCAGACATGAAAAACAAAGGGCTAAAGATGACCAAGGAATCAGCTATTGCTAAGTATAAAGCATCTGAAGTTTGTGTTGCAGTAGCCAACGAGGCTGTGCAAATATTTGGAGGATACGGATACACCAAAGAGTTTCCAGTAGAGAAATTTTACAGGGATTCGAAGCTCTGTACTATAGGTGAGGGAACCTCTGAGATTCAAAAATTAGTAATATCGCGAGATATTTTAAAAAGCTAATTATAATTTAATAAAAAGTATTACTTTTGCACACCAATAAAAATTAAGACGCATGCTAATAGTACCTGTAAAAGAAGGCGAGAACATAGAAAGAGCTTTAAAAAAGTTCAAGAAAAAGTTTGAAAGAACCGGAACTGTAAGGCAGTTAAGAGCCAGACAGCAATTTGATAAACCTTCTATCATTAGAAGAGAGCAAATTAAAAAAGCGATCTACGTAGAAAAAATGCAAAGAGAGGAAGAGGCTTAATTTTAAGTTTTTTTACCTTTAAATATAGTTCCACGTTAAATACTATTGCCTAACTTGCAGTAGCATTTAACGTGGTTTTTTTATGTTAATAATTGAGTTTCTAGATCATCTAAAAAAGAATAGGCGCTATTCGTTACATACGATAACAGCTTATGAATCAGATTTAGCTCAATTACAGAAATATCTCAAGAAACATTATGATCTGGAGGTAGCTGAGGCAAACTCCGCTAGTTTGCGCTCTTGGGTTATAGAGTTGTTAGAAACGGGCACTCAGAACAAAAGTGTGAATAGAAAAATCTCTACCTTGAAATCTTTCTACAAGTTTCTAATGAAGGAAGGTTACATTTCGTTGAATCCAACTGATAAGCTTATTTCGCCGAAGGTAGCGTCCTCTTTACCTCAGTTTGTGCGAGAAGTGGAGATGGATAACTTATTAGACGAGTTTCAGTTTGAAGAGTCGTTTAAAGGAGTTCGGGATAAAATGATAATAGAGCTACTTTATTCTTCAGGAATTCGATTAATTGAGTTGGTAAATCTTCAAGTTTCTGACTTAGATTTAGTTGATAGTCAAATAAAAGTGGTTGGGAAGCGAAATAAAGAAAGGATTATACCGCTTCATCAAGCATTAATAAGGACGATGAAAAGCTACTTATTTGAGAGAGAAAAAGTTGCTTTGGAGCCTTATTTACTGTTATCTGATTCCGGTAAAAAAATGAATCCAAAGTTTGTTTACCGAAAGGTTAATTATTACCTTGGACAAGTAACAACCTCAAGTAAAAAAAGCCCTCATGTTCTAAGGCATACATTTGCCACACACATGTTAAATAATGGTGCCGAGTTAAATACAATTAAAGAAATATTGGGTCATGCAAACTTGTCAGCGACGCAAGTTTATACTCATAACACAATAGAGAAATTGAAAAACATATACAAACAAGCCCACCCTAGGGCATAAAACCAACTATTTATGAACGTAAAATTGAATGTAAGATCAGTCAACTTTGATGCAGATCAAAAATTAATCGATTTCATACAAGAGAAAATCAATAAGCTAACTCATTTTTTTGACAAGATTGTTAGCGCTGATGTTTACTTGAAAGTAGACAATAATCATGAAACGCAAAACAAGGAAGTTGAAATTCGATTATTTATTCCGGGACACGACCTATTTGCGAAGAAAACTTCCAAAAATTTTGAGGCAGCTACGGACGAAGTAACGGAAGCGTTGCGAAGACAGGCTAGAAAGCACAAAGAAAAAGAAAGAATGAGGTAGTTTTCGGCTTGTTTTTAAGGTCTTTAGCGCTAAAGTGAAAAGACTTTGAAAAAAAGTTTAGAATTTATTTTAGGATATTATAATCTTTCATAAATTTGCAGACCTTTTTCAGGGCTATTTTGTAGTCATGGAAAAGGTCGAAATTTTTGCCGATGTAGCTCAGTTGGCCAGAGCAGCTGATTTGTAATCAGCGGGTCGGGGGTTCGAATCCCTCCATCGGCTCAAACGTTCTTTAAAATACTTGAAACAATTGGGGGGATACTCAAGCGGCCAACGAGGACAGACTGTAAATCTGTTGACTACGTCTTCGCAGGTTCGAATCCTGCTCCCCCCACATTCTTTCGAAAATATTGATGAATCTAAAAAGCGGGAGTAGCTCAGCTGGCTAGAGCATCAGCCTTCCAAGCTGAGGGTCGCCGGTTCGAATCCGGTTTCCCGCTCTTTTATTCTCATCGATAAAAAAATAACATCATTGCCGATGTAGCTCAGGGGTAGAGCGTTTCCTTGGTAAGGAAGAGGTCAGGGGTTCAATTCCCCTCATTGGCTCTAGATATAGATTGAACCTATTAATTAATTATAATAACAAATAAAAGCAACAAGTCATGGCTAAAGAAAATTTTGACCGGTCTAAACCACATTTAAATATTGGTACAATTGGTCACGTTGATCACGGAAAGACTACATTAACTGCTGCCATTACTACCGTTTTGGCAAAAAAAGGATACTCTGACATGGTAGCATTCGATAAAATCGATAACGCTCCTGAAGAAAAAGAGAGAGGAATTACAATTAACTCTTCTCACGTTGAGTACTCTACAGAGAATAGACACTACGCTCACGTTGACTGTCCAGGTCACGCTGATTACGTAAAGAATATGGTAACTGGTGCTGCTCAAATGGATGGAGCAATATTGGTAGTAGCTTCTACGGATGGTCCAATGCCTCAAACAAGAGAGCACATCTTATTAGCACGTCAGGTAGGAGTTCCTACAATCGTTGTTTTCATGAACAAGGCTGACATGGTTGATGATGAAGAGTTGTTAGAATTAGTTGAAATGGAAATTAGAGAATTATTATCATTCTATGATTTTGATGGAGACAATACTCCTATCATTTCTGGTTCTGCATTAGGTGCATTGAACGGAGAAGCTCAGTGGGAAGATAAAGTAATGGAATTGATGGATGCTGTTGATAGCTATATTCCAATCCCTCCAAGAGATACAGATAAGCCTTTCTTAATGCCAATTGAAGATGTATTTTCAATTACTGGTAGAGGCACAGTCGCAACTGGTAGAATCGAAACTGGTGTAATTAACTCTGGTGAAGAAGTTCAAATCATGGGTATGGGTGCTGAAGGATTAAAGTCAGTAGTTACAGGTGTTGAAATGTTTAGAAAGATTCTAGATAGAGGAGAAGCAGGAGATAACGTTGGTTTGTTACTTAGAGGTATTGAGAAATCTCAAATTGGTAGAGGAATGGTAATGGCTAAGCCAGGATCAATTACTCCTCATACTAAATTCAAAGCTGAGGTATATATTTTGAAAAAAGAAGAAGGTGGACGTCACACTCCATTCCAAAATAAATACCGTCCTCAGTTTTACTTAAGAACAACTGATGTAACAGGTGAAATCTTCTTAGAAGAAGGAAGAGAGATGGTAATGCCTGGTGATAACGTAACAATTACTGTTAACTTGATTAACAAAGTTGCGATCAATAAAGGTCTTCAGTTCGCGATCAGAGAAGGTGGTAGAACAGTAGGAGCTGGTCAGGTTACAGAAATTATTGAGTAATCAGTAAATAAAATAAAGTTAGAAAAGGTGTTGGTCTTTTGGTCAACACCTTTTCGCGACTTTTAAAATTTACGGGTGTAGCTCAATTGGTAGAGTAGTGGTCTCCAAAACCATTGGCTGGGAGTTCGAGTCTCTCCACCCGTGCAGAGAATAATAAAATTATGTCGAAGTTAAGAACATACATAGAAGAATCAACTGACGAATTACTGAACAAGGTAAGCTGGCCAACTTGGAGCGAACTTCAAAGTAGTGGAGTTGTAGTGATGATTGCTTCGATTATCATTTCTCTGATTATTTTTTTGATGGACTCTACTTTTAGTACGTTGATGGAAAAGATCTACGAAATCATTTAAGACTGATACGAGATAAACATGAGCGAGAATAACAACAAAAAGTGGTACGTCGTAAGAGCGATTAGTGGAAAAGAGAAAAAGGTAAAACTTTATATCGAAGACGAAATCAATCGATTGAAATTAGGAGACTATGTTAGTCAAATCTTGATTCCAACAGAAAAGGTTTATCAGATTAGAAATGGAAAGAAAGTAAGTAAGGAAAGGAGTTTTTTCCCGGGTTACATTCTTATTGAAGCGAATTTGGTTGGAGAAATTCCTCACCTGATTCAGAAAACGACCAACGTAATTGGTTTCTTAGGTGCTGAAAAAAGAGGGGAGCCTCTTCCATTAAGACAGTCTGAGGTGAATCGAATCTTAGGTAAGGTTGATGAGTTAGCAGAGAGTGAGGAAGAAATGAATATACCGTTCATTGTAGGCGAATCTGTTAAAGTTATAGATGGACCATTCAATGGATTTAATGGTAGTATCGAAGAAATTAATGAAGAGAAGAAAAAGTTAATGGTGATGGTAAAGATTTTCGGAAGAAAGCAACCGTTAGAATTAAGTTTCCTTCAAGTAGAAAAAGAATCATAATTGATATTATAAATAGCAAGCAATGGCTAAAGAAATTAGTGGAATAATCAAATTACAGATCAGAGGTGGAGCAGCGAATCCATCTCCACCAGTTGGACCTGCTTTAGGTGCAAAAGGTGTAAATATTATGGATTTCTGTAAGCAGTTCAACGGACGTACTCAAGATAAAGCTGGAAAGGTTTTACCTGTGGTCATTACTGTTTATGGTGATAAATCTTTTGATTTTGTTATCAAAACTCCTCCAGCTGCGGTTCAGTTGTTAGAGAAAGCTAAATTGAAGTCTGGTTCTCCAGAACCAAACAGAAAAAAAGTCGCATCTGTAACTTGGGATCAAGTTAAGGAAATTGCAGAGGATAAAATGGAAGATCTTAATGCTTTCAAAGTTGAGTCTGCTATGAGAATGGTAGCTGGAACAGCTAGAAGTATGGGTATTACAGTTAAAGGACCAAAACCTGCATAGTAGGTTAAAATAAAACAACATGGCAACATTGACTAAAAAGCGTAAAGACGCTCTAGCAAAAATTGAAAAGGATAAGTTATATTCTTTAAAAGAAGCCTCTTCCTTAGTAAAGGAATTAGCTTCTACTAATTTTGATTCATCAGTTGATTTAAGTGTGAGACTAGGTGTAGACCCTAGAAAAGCGAATCAAATGGTGAGAGGTACTGTTACTTTACCTCATGGTGTAGGTAAAACAGTAACTGTTCTTGCACTGGTTACCCCAGACAAAGAAGCAGAAGCGAAAGAAGCGGGAGCTGATTACGTAGGATTGGATGAGTATGTCGATAAGATCAAAGGTGGTTGGACTGACGTTGATGTTATTGTAACCATGCCAAGTGTGATGGGCAAAGTTGGAGCTTTAGGTCGAGTATTAGGGCCAAGAGGTTTAATGCCTAACCCAAAATCAGGAACTGTAACTATGGATGTAGGTAAAGCTGTTGCTGACGTCAAAGGTGGTAAAATTGACTTCAAGGTTGATAAGTATGGTATCATACATTCATCAGTTGGGAGAGTTTCATTTGATGCTGATCAAATAAAGGAAAACGCTACTGAAATGCTTCAGACTATTAATAAGTTAAAGCCTGCAGCTTCAAAAGGAGTTTACGTAAAAAGTATTTGTGTGTCAGGAACAATGACTCCAGGTATTCACGTTGATCCAAAAGACATTTAGACGACTAATTATTCATCATTCTATTCTATTTAGAAATGACAAAACAAGAAAAGCACGAAATCGTAAAGAACCTATTAGCTAAGTTGAATGAAAATAATATTTTCTATTTAGCTGATATCTCAGAGTTAGATGCAGAAACTTCTACAAAACTTAGAAGAATGGCGTTTAAAAGAGATGTTTCTTTAAACGTTGTAAAGAATACATTACTAAGAAAAGCTTTAGAAGCTGCAGAAGGCAGCTACGAAGAATTTTATGATGTATTGAAAGGTAATACATCTATTCTATTTTCTGAAGTAGGTAATGCTCCGGCAAAACTGATTCAAGAGTTTAGAAAGAAAAATAAAAAGCCGATATTAAAAGGAGCTTACATTGAAGAAGCTATTTTTATTGGTGATGATAAAATTGACACACTTGCTCAGATTAAATCTAAAGAAGAGCTTGTTGGAGATATCATTACCCTTCTTCAATCTCCTGCGAAAAATGTACTTTCTGCCCTTCAATCAGGCGGATCAACTATCGCAGGACTAGTTCAAACACTTTCTGAGAAGAAAGCCTAAATTGTGTACGCACTCTCAATTCATATAAATTAAACAAACAAAAACAAAATAAAATGGCGGATTTAAAAGCGCTCGCTGAAGAGTTAGTAAACTTAACAGTAAAAGATGTAAACGAATTAGCAACTATCCTTAAGGATGAGTATGGCATTGAGCCTGCTGCTGCTGCTGTAGCTGTGGCTGGTCCTGCTGCAGGTGGTGCTGCTTCTGAAGAGAAAACTGAATTTGATGTGATCTTGAAAGCTGCAGGTGGATCTAAATTAGCAGTTGTAAAATTGGTTAAGGAATTAACTGGTTTAGGTCTTAAAGAAGCAAAAGAATTAGTTGACGGAGCACCAAAAGCATTGAAAGAAGGTGTTTCTAAAGACGAAGCAGAAGGTCTTAAATCTCAATTAGAAGAGGCTGGAGCTGAAGTTGAGCTTAAGTAATAAAAGCTTCAACTAGTAATATTTAGGTTTAGATCTCACCCCGACAAATAGTCGGGGTGAGGACTAAACCCTTTTATGTTTATATCTAAGTACTAATAAACACTCCTTCAGATGGCTAACGCATCATTATCAAAATTGCAAAATAGAGTAAGTTTTGCATCCATAAAAAATAAATTAGAGTATCCTGATTTTCTAGATATACAATTACAGTCTTTTCAGGATTTCTTCCAATTAGATACTTCTCCTGAATTTAGGGATACAGAAGGTCTATATAGAGTTTTCAGTGAAAACTTTCCAATTACTGATGCTAGAAATCAGTTTGTCTTGGAGTTTTTAGATTACTTTGTTGACCCTCCAAGATATAGTATTGAAGAATGTATAGACAGAGGGTTAACGTATAGCGTCCCTTTAAAAGCGAAGCTGAAATTATACTGTACAGACCCGGAGCATGAGGATTTTGAGACAATTGTGCAAGATGTTTATCTAGGTACTATTCCTTACATGACTCCAAAAGGAACCTTCCTTGTTAATGGAGCTGAAAGAGTTATCGTTTCTCAACTGCACAGATCACCTGGAGTCTTCTTTGGTCAATCGCGCCACGCTAACGGTACGAAATTATATTCTGCTAGAGTAATTCCTTTCAAGGGTTCTTGGATTGAATTTGCTACAGACATTAATAATGTAATGTATGCCTACATCGATAGAAAGAAGAAGCTTCCGGTTACCACATTACTAAGAGCCATCGGTTATGAATTGGACAAAGATATCCTTGATATTTTCAACCTAGCTGATGAAATCAAAGTAAGTAAGGCTGCAGTAAAAAGAGTTCAGGGAAGAAAGTTAGCTGCTAGAGTTCTTCGAACTTGGGTAGAGGATTTTGTGGATGAAGATACAGGAGAGGTTGTTTCAATCGAAAGAAACGAAGTTGTTATCGATCGGGAAACAATTATAGAGAAAGAGCACATTGAGGCAATTTTAGAGTCTGGATCAAAAACAATTATCCTGCACAAGGAAGATGTTAATTCTGCTGATTTTGCGATCATTTACAATACATTACAAAAAGATCCTTCGAATTCAGAAAAGGAAGCTGTAGAGCATATTTATCGTCAACTTAGAAATTCTGAGCCACCAGATGAGGAAACTGCAAGAGGCGTTATTGATAAGCTATTTTTCTCAGAAACTCGATATGACTTAGGAGAGGTAGGCCGTTACAGAATCAATAAGAAATTAGGTTTGAACATTGAGCCTAATACAAAAATATTAACAAGAGAGGATATCATCTCTATCATTAAGTATTTGATTGAGCTAATCAATTCAAAGGCGGATGTAGATGATATTGATCACTTATCAAATAGAAGAGTAAGAACTGTTGGAGAACAGTTGTACAATCAGTTTGGTGTTGGTTTAGCTAGAATGGCTAGAACAATAAGAGAGCGAATGAACGTTAGAGATAACGAAGTATTTACTCCTGCCGATTTGATTAATGCTAAAACACTATCTGCCGTAATTAATTCATTCTTCGGAACGAATCAATTGTCACAGTTTATGGATCAGACGAATCCTCTGTCTGAGGTAACTCACAAACGACGAATGTCTGCTTTAGGACCCGGCGGCCTCTCTAGAGAAAGAGCAGGTTTTGAGGTTCGTGATGTTCACTATACGCACTACGGGCGACTTTGTCCAATTGAAACACCGGAAGGTCCAAACATTGGTTTGATTTCTTCTTTGTGTGTTTACGCAAAAGTGAACAGACTTGGTTTCATTGAGACACCTTACCGAAAAGTAGCAAATAGTACAGTTGGTTTAAGTGATAAAGAAGTTATTTATTTAAGTGCTGAAGAAGAAGACTCTCAAACCATTGCCCAAGCAAATGCAATTGTAGGTGAAGGAGGAAAGTTTGAAACGGAAGTAGTTAAAGCAAGATACGAAGGTGATTTTCCTTTAGCTAAGCCTGAGGATGTAACATTAATGGATGTATCTCCTAACCAGATTGCATCAATAGCTGCATCTCTTATTCCTTTCCTAGAGCATGATGATGCGAACAGAGCCCTGATGGGGTCTAACATGCAACGTCAAGCTGTTCCTTTATTGCAGCCAAGCGCTCCAATTGTAGGAACCGGTTTAGAAAAGCAAGTTGCTGTTGATTCAAGAGTATTGATTAATGCCGAAGGAACAGGGGTTGTTGAATACGTTGATGCAAACAAAATCATTGTTACTTACGAAAGATCAGATGAAGAGGAATTAGTTTCATTTACTGAGCCTACTAAAACTTACGTTCTTACAAAATACAAGAAAACGAATCAGAGTACCACCATCAACTTGAACCCTATCGTGATGAAGGGAGATAGGGTAACCAAAGGTCAAGTGCTTTGTGAAGGTTATGCTACTCAAGGTGGTGAGCTTGCCTTAGGTAGGAATTTGAAAGTGGCTTTTATGCCATGGAAAGGTTACAACTTTGAGGATGCGATTGTAATCTCTGAGAAAGTCGTTTCAGAAGACTTATTTACTTCAGTACATGTAGATGAATTTACGCTTGAAGTTAGAGATACAAAAAGAGGTGTTGAAGAATTAACTGCAGATATTCCAAACGTAAGTGAAGAAGCTACAGCTGATTTAGATGAAAACGGATTAATTAGAATTGGCGCTAAAGTTAAAGAAGGTGACATTTTGATTGGTAAGATTACCCCTAAAGGAGAATCTGATCCCACCCCAGAAGAGAAGTTGTTGAGAGCAATATTTGGTGATAAAGCCGGAGACGTGAAAGATGCTTCATTGAAAGTACCACCATCGACAAAAGGTGTTGTTGTTGGTAAGAAGTTGTTTGAAAGAGCAGTGAAGGATAGGAAATCTAGAGCTGATGACAAAAACTTAATCTTAAAGTTAGACGAAGAGCAGAATAAAGAAATTGCTCAGTTGAAAGAAAGATTAGTTGAGAAATTATACTCTGTTGTAAACGGAAAGACAGCTCAGGGAATTCAGAATTACTATAATGAAGAATTAATTCCTAAAGGAACGAAATTTACTCAAAAAGTACTTCAAAGGATTGATGATTTTGCTTTTATTGATTACAAAAACTGGACGACATCTGATGAATTAAACCAGACGATTAAGACCATGTTGCACAATCATAATATGAAAGCAACAGAAATTCAAGGAAAGTATAAGCGTAAGAAATATGCGTTAACTGTTGGAGATGAACTTCCTGTTGGAATTATGAAATTGGCTAAAGTGTACTTGGCTAAGAAACGTAAGTTGAAGGTAGGTGATAAGATGGCAGGACGTCACGGTAACAAAGGTATTGTTGCAAGAATCGTTCGTCATGAAGACATGCCATTCTTAGACGATGGAACTCCGGTTGATATAGTATTGAACCCACTTGGTGTACCTTCTAGAATGAACCTTGGACAGATTTACGAAACTGTGTTAGGTTGGGCAGGCGAAAAGCTAGGTGTTAACTTTGCAACTCCAATTTTTGATGGAGCAACTGCAGACGAGATTAATAGCTATACGGACAAAGCAGGTGTACCTCGATCAGGAAGAACATTCTTGAAAGACGGTGGAACAGGCGAGCCATTCGATCAGCCGGCAACAGTAGGTATCATTTACATGTTGAAATTAGGCCACATGGTTGAAGATAAGATGCACGCTAGATCTATCGGACCATACTCATTAATTACTCAGCAACCACTTGGTGGTAAGGCTCAGTTTGGTGGTCAGCGTTTTGGAGAGATGGAAGTTTGGGCATTAGAGGCATTTGGTGCAGCTAATATCCTACAAGAAATCTTGACAATTAAGTCTGATGACGTTATGGGTAGAGCAAAAGCTTATGAAGCAATTGTGAAAGGTGAAAGTATGCCAGTTCCTGGTATTCCGGAGTCGTTTAACGTATTACTTCATGAACTTAGAGGTCTGTGCTTAAACATTACACTGTCTGACAAAGATAAAGTAAGCGTTTAGTTCAACAATTTAAAGAGATTATTAACATAATAATATAATTATGGCTTTTAGAAGAGATAATAAGGAAACAAGTAGATTCTCTATGATTACGATAAGCCTTGCTTCTCCAGAAATGATTTTAGAAAAATCAAATGGAGAAGTATTGAAGCCGGAGACAATCAACTATAGAACGTATAAACCAGAGAGAGACGGTTTGTTCTGTGAAAGAATTTTTGGTCCGGTAAAAGATTACGAGTGTCACTGTGGAAAATACAAGAGAATCCGATATAAGGGAATCGTTTGTGACCGTTGTGGTGTTGAAGTAACAGAGAAAAAAGTACGAAGAGAGAGAATGGGACACATTTCTTTAGTGGTTCCTGTTGCTCACATATGGTACTTTAAGTCGTTACCAAACAAAATCGGGTACCTATTAGGGTTGCCTACCAAGAAATTGGACACCATCATTTATTACGAGCGATACGTTGTAATTAATGCAGGTGAGGCCAAAAACGCTGAGGGTGAGCTTGTAGAATATTTGGACTTTTTAACGGAAGAAGAATACTTGGATATTTTGGATACGATGCCAAAAGAAAACATGTATTTAGATGATAACGATCCGAACAAATTCATCGCAAAGATGGGTGCTGAAGCACTATTTGAATTGCTGAAAAGATTGGATTTAGATTCACTTTCTTACGATTTAAGACACAAAGCAAATACAGAAACATCTCAACAAAGAAAGAATGAAGCTTTAAAAAGACTTCAGGTTGTTGAAGCCTTTAGAGCTGCAAACGGACACATTGAGAATAGACCTGAGTGGATGATTGTGAAAGTAGTTCCTGTTATTCCGCCGGAATTACGTCCGTTAGTACCACTAGATGGTGGTCGATTTGCAACTTCTGATCTGAACGATTTATACAGAAGAGTAATTATCAGAAACAATCGTTTAAAACGATTGATGGAGATTAAAGCACCGGAAGTAATTTTAAGAAACGAAAAAAGAATGTTGCAGGAAGCTGTAGATTCTTTGTTTGATAACTCAAGAAAATCTTCTGCTGTTAAAACTGATTCTAACAGAGCGTTAAAATCGTTATCTGATAGTTTGAAAGGTAAGTCAGGTCGTTTTAGACAAAACTTGTTGGGTAAAAGGGTTGATTACTCTGCTCGATCAGTAATTGTTGTTGGACCGGACTTAAAGTTGCATGAGTGTGGTATGCCAAAAGATATGGCTGCTGAACTATACAAGCCTTTTGTAATTCGTAAATTAATTGAACGAGGTATTGTTAAGACGGTTAAATCTGCAAAGAAAATCGTTGATAAGAAGGAGCCTGTTGTTTGGGATATTTTAGAAAATGTATTGAAAGGGCACCCAATCCTATTGAACAGGGCCCCAACTCTGCACAGATTAGGTATTCAAGCGTTTCAGCCAAAGCTTATTGAAGGTAAGGCAATTCGTCTTCACCCATTAGTTTGTACTGCCTTTAACGCGGATTTTGATGGTGATCAGATGGCAGTTCACTTACCTTTGGGTAATGCTGCAATTCTAGAGGCTCAACTATTAATGCTAGCTTCTCACAATATTCTTAACCCTGCGAATGGTTCACCGATTACGGTTCCATCTCAGGATATGGTTTTGGGTCTTTACTACTTAACCAAAGAAAGAGTTACAGATGAAACAAAGACTATTAAAGGTGAGGGCAAGTCTTTCTATTCTCCAGAAGAAGTTATTATTGCGAATAACGAAGGGAGATTAGACATTCACGCTAAGATAAAAGTGAATATCACGAAGAATGGTGAATCGAAATTAATTGAAACCACTTGTGGTAGAGTTATTTTCAATGAGCGAGTTCCAGAAGAGGTCCCATATATTAACGAATTGTTGACTAAGAAGTCCTTAAGAGACATTATTGGAGATATATTAAAAGTTGCCGGTACAGCTAAAACAGCAAACTTCTTAGATGAGATTAAGACGCTAGGATATAATATGTCATTTAAAGGTGGTCTATCATTTAATTTGGAGGACGTAATTGTTCCACCTGAGAAAGAAGAAATGATGGATAAGGCGAACCTGCAAGTAAAAGAGGTTTGGGACAACTATAACATGGGATTCATTACGAATAACGAGCGTTATAACCAAATTATTGATATTTGGACACATACTAACACGCGACTGACAAACACGGTAATGAGTCGTTTGAAGAACGATAACCAAGGTTTCAACTCAGTTTACATGATGTTTGATTCTGGAGCAAGGGGTTCGAAAGAGCAAATTCGTCAGCTTTCAGGAATGAGAGGGTTGATGGCTAAGCCACAGAAATCAGGATCTACAGGTCAAGAAATTATTGAAAACCCAATTCTTTCTAACTTTAAAGAAGGACTTTCGATTCTAGAGTACTTTATTTCTACACACGGTGCACGTAAAGGTTTGGCCGATACAGCACTGAAAACAGCAGATGCGGGTTACTTAACTAGAAGATTAGTAGATGTATCTCAAGATGTTGTTATTTCAGAGGTAGATTGTGGAACTTTAAGAGGTGTTACAATTTCTGCCTTGATGAAGAATGACGATGAAGTAGAATCACTTTATGATCGAATTCTTGGTAGGGTTACTGTTCACGATGTTTATCATCCAAATACCGGTGACTTAATCATTGGGTCAGGAGAAGAAGTTACAGAAGAGGTGGCAAAAATTATTGAAGACTCTCCTATTGATGAGGTTGAAATGAGGTCTGTACTTTCTTGTGAATTAAAAAGAGGAGTTTGTTCTAAATGTTACGGTAGAAGTTTGGCAACGGGTCGAATGACACAAAAAGGTGAGTCTGTTGGTGTTATTGCAGCACAGTCGATTGGAGAGCCAGGTACACAGTTAACATTACGTACGTTCCACGTTGGGGGTACGGCATCTAAGATTGCTGATGACTCTAGAGTTGAAGCAAAATATGACGGTATATTAGAAGTAGATGAATTGCGAACAGTTGCGGGCGAAGACAGAGATGGAAAGAAGATTTCAATCGTTGTTGGACGTTCAGCTGAAGCACGAATTTTAGATCCAAAGACCAATATTGCATTAATGACTGCTGTAATTCCTTACGGTTCAGTATTAGTGGCGAAAGAAGGAGCTAAGGTGAAAAAAGGTGAGATGATTTGTTATTGGGATCCATATAACGCATTGATCATTGCTGAAGTTCCTGGAACAATTGCTTTTGAAAACTTAGTTGACAGTATTACTTACAAAGAAGAGTCTGATGAACAAACAGGTTTTACTGAGAAAGTAATTATTGAATCTAGAGATAAGAAGTTAATTCCTGAAATTAAATTATTGAACGCTAAGAAGGAAGTTATTAAAACATATAACTTACCGGTAGGGGCTCATATTGTTGTAAAGGAAGGGGATAAGATTGATAGTGGTAGAACATTAGTTAAAATACCAAGGACTTCAGGTAAGTCTGGTGATATTACAGGTGGTCTTCCAAGAGTAACTGAATTGTTTGAAGCGAGAAATCCTTCAAACCCTGCAGTTGTTTCTGAAATTGACGGTATTGTTTCTTTCGGTAAAATCAAGAGAGGTAATAGAGAAGTTATCATCGAGTCTAGAACAGGTGAGGTTAAGAAATACTTAATTAATCTTTCTAAGCATATCTTGGTTCAAGAGAATGATTTCGTAAGAGCTGGAGTTCCATTATCAGATGGAGCCATTACTCCTGCTGATATCTTAGCGATTAAAGGTCCTACACAAGTTCAAGAATACTTAGTAAACGAAGTTCAAGAAGTTTACCGATTACAAGGGGTGAAGATTAATGATAAGCACTTTGAAGTAATTGTTAGACAAATGATGCGTAAAGTAATCATTGAAGATCCGGGCGATACTAGATTCTTAGAGAAGCAAATTGCTAACAAATCTGACTTTGCAGTTGAGAACGATTGGATTTTTGGAAAGAAGATTGTAGTTGAACCGGGTGAATCTGAAAGCTTGAAAGCAGGACAAATCATCTCTCCACGTAAGTTGAGGGAGGAGAACTCTATGTTGAAGCGTCAGGATAAGAAGACGGTAGATGCAAGAGATGCTGTTCCAGCGACATCAAATTCAGTTCTTCAAGGAATTACAAGAGCATCTTTACAAACTGATAGTTTCATTTCTGCAGCATCTTTCCAGGAAACTACGAAAGTGTTGAATGAAGCAGCAGTAAATGGTAAGCAAGACACATTAATGGGCTTGAAAGAGAACGTTATTGTTGGACACCTAATTCCAGCAGGAACAGGTTTAGACGATTACCAAGAGTATGTTGTTGGTTCTAACGAAGAATACGAAATGTTAAAATCAGGAAAAGAAGAAGTAGCAGAAGTTGAGATTGACGAAGTAGAAAACGCAGAATAAGATGGCTGACGATAATAACAATCCTCAAATGAAGGATGGCAAATTAAACATTGAATTAACTGAAGAAGTAGCTGAAGGAACGTATTCCAATTTAGCGATCATAAGTCATTCAAGCTCAGAATTTGTTTTGGATTTTATTAAAGTGATGCCCGGCTTACCAAAAGCAAAAGTGAAATCTAGAATAATGATGACACCGCAGCATGCAAAACGTTTGGTGAGAGCGCTACAAGACAATATTCAAAAATTTGAACAGCTGAATGGAGCGATTAAAGAAAGTGATCAACCTCACTTTCCGATGAACTTCGGAGGCCCTCAAGGAGAAGCTTAATTCTTATTTGAATGAAAATACAAAGCCACGCTGAAAAGCGTGGCTTTTTTTATTAATAGAATTTTAGAAATATAACTTAAATTAAATCTGCTTCTTGAATCCTAACTAAAATAGATTGAATTTTACCAGATCGCTTGAATACGTCTTTTGACTCCAGAAAACTCAACGCGTTTTTAGGAATAACATTATTTGTTCCGTCAGAATAATTAACAACGACTTTTCTTTTGGCTCCAATTTCATAAATGATTGGAATCTGGCAGTAAGTAAATGCAATTGCATTAGCAGGAACTTCAATTTTACAGGCATCTCCATCGTGATTGTAGTGCGACAAGGAATCAGGCTGATCAATGAATTCTAATCTTCTTAAAATGAATGGCTCAAAAGTTAAACATCCATCAGCCACTTGAATTCCTAACTCAGCCCACCGATTAATAATATCTTCTTTTACTTGTCCTGTCATGCCTGGCTGTTTAGCACCTGCATATTTAGGAGTATGAGAGTAGGCATCTGTAGGAAATGCTCCGTATTGCTCAGGTGATTTATTTACTCCTATTCCAGCTCTTATTTCGTAATAGTGCTCTATTAGTCTACCAATAGTACCTTCAGAAGAATTAGCCTTTTTTGCAGCATAAATATTTTCTTGGATGGCTAATAATAGTTTTGATACCATGTGCCAATAGATACTACCTAAGCCTTCATAGCCATAAAATGCACCCGAGCGACCTGTAAAAGCTTTGTGATCAAATACAGCTTCAAATGCAGAAAGAAATTGCTTCGTTTCTCTTTTTGCAATCCTCTTTAGTTCAAAATCTTTTATAGATAATAAGGCTTTCTTAAGATCGGATACATTGTGAAAGTTTCCATTGAAGTGAAGTTTTCCTTCCACATCTCTTTCGATAATCTCAGTATTTCCTTTTGACAACAACTTTTCAAGTAATTCCGATCCTTTTAAAAGCTCTGGATCAATTATATTTTTATCTAAAAAGTGAGATAATTCCCTGTCAGGATAGAGCATATAACTGTACTGATCTGGGCGAAACATTTCACTAGTTCTAAGTGAGTCCAATACATGCAGTGCTTGTTCTGGATTTAAATAATTAGCGCTTAAGGCAGAAACTTGACCTTCTAACATTTCATACAAATGTGTATAACTGGCTTTACCTTCAGTCAACTCTATCAAATTATATGAATGGTACAATCCGTCTTCTCTTGAGTTTTTGTCTATGGTGTCCTCTATAAACTTCAATGACAGGGTATAGAAGTCCAGCATATCCTGATGCTTTAGTTTTCTTTTTTCACCAGTGAACCCGGCGTAGGCAGTTGTTCTATAGTGTTCTCCTGCTACACCAAAATCATCCATAAATTGGCGACGCTGTTTGTCATTGAAAGGTTTACCAAGATTAGCACTGTGAAATAAGAAACCTCTTTTTAAGGCTTCCATAAGATCAACCACAGGTTTATTTACCTCTGTTGTTAGTCCTTCTTGTTCTTTGTAAATGTCACTTGCAAAGCTCAATAGTCTTCTCAAATAATAGAGGGTAACCATAGAAACTCCGTTACCTACTAGTGCATTATTCGCATCATTCCACTCGGGTCTTTGTGTATTCAGCCAAATTCCGGCATCAGGTATGAAGTTGTAAAGTTTCGTAAGAACCATTACCAGAATTTTCTCAGTAAGGTTCACTCGCTTTAATTGGTTGTGTTTATTCCAAATTAGTTTACCATCGGAACCGACTCTGCTAACCCTTTCTTTTATTGAAGATTCTAGTTCATGATCAAAGTCAATTGTGTCTTTGGGGTTAATTGCTATTGCATCGTAACCTTTTATTCTATAAGGAACATTAGCATATGTAAAGATTTTGTTACTTAACATACTTCTCAGCCGTTCAGGTTGATAATGCAATGAAATTTCTAACAACTTACATAAGTAAATAACCTGGTGATCACCCCAATAACCGATGTGTGACCAAGGATCATTTGGCTCTACAATTTCCCAGTCAATTCCATCTCTTGAAATGCGATATGGATTATATCCGTCAATAGTTGAGGCGTTCACAAACTTTGCGACCATACCAAGAGCAAACTCAGGGTAGCTAAATGCTAATGCCTCCCAGTTTTGAAAAATGTCACGCCAGTTGCCTTCAAAGTTTCTTAGTTTTTGACCGTATTCATCTTTAGTTTCAATTGAGAAATGGTTCCAAGGTCTACTTGGGTCTCCATGTCTTCTACTAAAAGAAAGCGGCAAATACTCCAAATAATACCTCATGGTATGTTGGTGCTTGGAGGCTACTAAGAAATGCCTGAGTTGGTGATACGATATATATTCAGGGATTGCCTGTAAAACGGGCTTTAAACGCTGATAATCCTGCATATTCATTTGCTTGATGTGCAATAAAAAGTCAGCAGTTTCAATTTCGTACTGGTCATCAAAAGTTCCTCCACGCATGATATTAAACAGAACATTAGAAAAATGACGACCTGTTGATAATCGGTCTTTCGAAAGTTGAATCCCATCAGTCAGGCCAATCTTTTTGCGTAAGTCTTGCTTGTTTTTGTCAATATCGTCTAATACTTTTTTAAGAATATTATCCTGACTTGAGAGTTCCACTTGAAGTAGTGCTATTTTTGTTACAGATTGGTTAACTTCTGCGACGATAGCCCATGTTGCTGTTTTCTTCGCACCTAAGGATTGTTTTGAGGTAATGAAAAAAGCTCCTTTTTCGGCTTTAATATCAATTTCTGATGTAGTGCCAGTTCCGTTTCTAAAATTCTTTAACTGTAAAGTGGATAGAAGAATTGAGTTTATTTCAATTCCAACTGGCCATACGGTGGTAGCTTTTAATGCTTCGCTAGGCTCAGCTTTATCAACAATCATAGAGCTCAAGGAATAAATTCCCAGATTAGTATCTGCATCTAATTCACATCTTTTGTAGGCGTCTACTAGTGTACTTCTAATATCTTGCAGCGCACTACTAACACCATACGGAAGAATGTTTCGAATACCATCTAAGATTTCTACATCTATGCTTTTAGTTGTTAAATTGATGAGTTGTGACTTCTTTACTATGCCATACTTTTCAGAAAACATCCAACCATAACGAAAGCACAAGCCTAAGTCGTGATTTGTTTCTTCAAAGATTATTTTATTGCCTTCTCGATTTTTATAAAGGTTAGAAGTGATATCGTAGATGCCTTCGAAAGCTTCAGTAAATGGCTCCCAAAGTTTTATTCCTTTATCCTCTTTTACGCGTAATATAGTTTTTGAGCCTGTATCACTTGTTGAGTTGATGATTTTGTCATCAGAGTAGTAAGGGAATAATGATTGTTCCGGGTTCTTTCTTCCTGCAGAGAGTCCACCATTACTAGCAATGAATAGCCAATGGTCATTTGCACTCACAATTGTCATAAAGAAGGGGCGCATTTTAGAATAGTTCTCAATTAGGAAAAAATCTTCACCGTCGACCGTTGTGTACTTTCCTGTAACTTCTTTTTTGCCAAAGCCAAGTTTGGCATCCCCAAAATATATAGATTCCTTTCCCATCTTTAAAACTAAATGTTTTCTGCTTTTATTAATATTGTTTGTAATCCTTGTGCTGCTATTTGAATAGGCTGTTCTCGATTTTCTAGCCGTAATAAAAAACTTCGGGCATCTGTTGTCATATTTAAGACAACCAAAACAATACTCCCATCTTCATTGATTGCGGCAGTTGCTAGAAGTTTTTTATCTGACAGAGCAATTTTAATTCTTTTCGCTTCCGGTCGAATATACTTGCTAAAGTGCATCATAGTATAATAGAGTGGAGTATAATAGACTTCGTCTTTTTCTACGTCAACAATAACTGGAGCAATGCACCAGTTTTTTGCCAAATTAGGCCCTCCCTGTCGGTCTAATACCATGTTCCAATCTACCCAACCTTCTACCCAGTTGTTGAGGCAGCCAATCATATCTCTTGCGTATCTATACACAGGTACGTATTTTGGGTGATTTTTTTTATTTTCTTCTAGAGCCCAATCATATCCCCAGTCAGTGGCCTCTTTACTCCAATACCATGAATCTTCATTCCAATGAGGAACTTCTGAATCGATACACCCTTCTGTTTGAATAATGGATTTGGAAGGAGCGATAGAATGTGTATAATTCAAGGACTCTTCTAGCACATTGTTGGTGCTGGTATACCAATGCACTGCGGCACCGTAGATGTACTTGTCTAAATCTTTGTCTTTCAGCAGCACGTCAGCCCACTCCTCTAACTCTTTACCGCGGTTTTGGTCGTAAACTAAAATTCTCTGGTGCAACTTTTCCGCTTCGAACTTTGGTCCTAAATGATTTTTTACGAACTCTCCCATCTCTTCGGGTGTGTAATGCATGCTTTCCCAGTTGGAATCGTTGCCTAAAGGTTCATTTTCTACTGTAACTGCCCAAATATCAATTCCCTCTTTCCGGTAAGCTGAAATATATTTTAAAAAATAATTGGCCCATGTGTCGTAGTATTCCTTTTTTAATTTGCCTCCATTCCACGCGTTGTTGGTTTTCATCCAGGGTGGGGCAGTCCATGGTGATGCGATAATTTTGAATCCTTCCTGAGAAATTTCTTGAGCTTCAAGAATCATTGGAATTAAAGCCGATTTATCTCTTTTTATTGAGAAATGTTTTAAAAGGGTGTCTTCTGCAACTTCAGCATAGGAGTAATTGCTCAAGGAAAAGTCACATGAATTAATGTGGGTTCTTGTTAACGAATAATTCGCTCCGTCTTCTGCAAAATATGCGTTTAAAATTTCCTTTCTTTTCGCGTTACTCATTTGATTTAGTAAGGAAGCTGATGCTTCAGTAAATGCTCCTCCAAAACCTGTTATTTTTTGAAAAGTGTGCTTTGGATAAAGGATTAACGTATCCTTGCTTTGAACTTTTTGAACGTTTAGCTCCATCACTTCAAACTGATTTCCTTGAGCAGAAGTCTGAAATACTTGCACTTTTAGTTTCTCTTGTTCTTTTTTGTTAAACAAAACGACCGCTAATAGAATGATTATAATGCTGATTTTGATGTTCATTTTTTCTCGTAGACTCTAACGTAATCTAGAATATATTGATGGGAAGTAAAGCTGCTGTCAACTCCCTTAGCACCTCCCCAGCCACCGCCAATAGCTAAATTTAAAACTAGGTTTTGAGGTTGGTTAAATGGCCACTCAAACTCGTCAGCAATTTTGTCATACGTATAATACAATTCATCATCTAAGTAACCTTCAATCTTTGTGGGATACCATTCAACAGCATATGTATGGAATTTTGAGTTCATACTATCAACTTTAATTTCACTACCGATTTGATTTCCTTGCTTGAAGTAATAAGCTCTAGTATGGCAAGTAGCGTGGTTAATTCCATTTCCGGTAGTGTCGTTTGTTTCATAACCAACAGACTCTAATACATCAATTTCACCACAATAAGGCCAAGAAAGTTCATCTTTATAGCTGTCTCCTAGTAACCAGCCTGCTGCCCACGTTCCTCTTCCGACCGGAACTTTTGCCCTAAATTCAATTCTCCCATATTTGAAAGAGACTTTACCCTGTGTGGTTAATCGAGCCGAGGTCCACTTGTTGCCAATTTTATTTTTGTGTGCCTCAATGATTAAAGAGCCATTCTCTTGTCTAGCATTTTGTGTGTTTTCTGGGGTGTAATATTGTAATTCGTTATTACCCCAGCCCCAATCGCCAACATTATAATTCCACTTTGATTCATCGACTAGCCCGGAACCATTGAACTCATCAGACCAGACTAGAGACCATTCGTTGCCATTCATCTTTTGAGTCAAAAAACTATCTGTTTCTATGTGTGGTTGAATTAATTCGAAGCGAATGCTATCTATAGAATTACCTTTCATAAAATTAATCCTCATCTTCCGTTCTCCTTTTGCTAAAGGTGAGCCGTCAATAGTTCCTTTGCCTGATTCATCTAAATAGATCAGTCCGGTTATATCATAAGTACGATCGTCGGTATTATTAATATAATCTTCAATCCAAACTTTTGCTGAACTGTATGGCTTTCCCCAGATGTGTACCTTGTAGCGACCTGTTCGTGGAATATTTAAAAGGAACTCAGTTGAGTCAGGTAGAACTAAAATTGATTCACGCTCTACCGCTTCAATTTTAGTGCTATCTCCCGTACTTTTTTTATCTAAAGAACTTGAGCAAGAAGTTACACTGGTGATGAGTATAGCAAATAATAAACTATTAAGGTTAGGTTTCATAAATTCTTACTTTACATATTTTGCTTCAATTTCTTCAAGAGACTTGCCTTTGGTTTCCGGTAAAATTTTCAATAAGACAATAAATCCGGCAAGGGCTATCAATCCAAAGATTAAAAAACTTAATGAATTACCTAAATTGGAAAGCTCCCAAGGGAAAACCTGCTGAACTACCCAGCTCGTAAAAGAATTTACAAAACCAATTGCCCCAATCGCTAAGCCTCGATATTTAATTGGGTACAATTCTGAAAGCAGAACCCACATCACAGGTCCAAGTGAAAAGGCGAAGCAGGCGATGAATCCAAGAATTCCAAACAGTATTAGAGTTGCATTAATATTTGTTGCATATTCAAGAATTACGCCTTCATTTTTAGCATAAAGCTGTGTTCCTAGGGATGCTTTCATTTCATTTTTGAAATCCAAATCATTGTCATATACCTTGTCAACAGCAAATGACAATTGACTGGCCTCCATACCAGATAACTCTATTTTTTGAAGGTCTTGCTCTGTTAATTTATAAGTTGCTTCATTGAAACCGTATGCGCAAAGTATCAAACTTATTGATATCCCTGCTATTCCAATTAACAATAAGGGTCTTCTGCCCATTCTATCAATCAAAAAGATAGCAACGAAGGTGAATAAAACAGTAATAAAACTGAGAAGTACTCCGGAAGAAAATGCAGCGTCGGTCCCAATACCTGTTTGTTTAAATATAGAAGTAGCGTAAAAGTAGACGGCATTTATACCTGTAATTTGTTGTAAAACTCCAATTACCAAACCAACTAAGAGAATGAACCTTAAAGAAGGTTTGAGCAAGGATAAAAGTGAAACCTTTGAATCGTCTTTCGATTTTGATGCGTTTTCAATTGCTTTAATTTCTTCAGAAGCTACTTCAGTTCCATAAATTCTATTTAGAACCCCTTTAGCCTCTTCGACCATATTTTTAGTGTACAACCATCTAGGGCTTTTAGGAACAAAAAACATGATTATGAAATAAAAGATAGCAGGAATAAACTCTATGCCTAACATCCATCTCCAAACAGTTTCGTCATTGAACAAATCAGTTCCGGCGGTATTGATTTTGTTTAAATAATAATTACTTAAAAATGCCGCAAAGAAACCGAGTACAATGTTTAGCTGTTGTAATGAAACAAGCTTACCTCTATTTTTTGCGGAAGATATTTCGGCGATATACGTAGGTGCTAAAATTAAAGCTGCCCCAAACCCTATGCCTCCTATCATTCTTGCGATGTAAAGCATTTCATAAGAGGTGGCAAAGGCCGAAAATAAGGCAGATACAGCATACAAAAAGGCGACTACAATCAATATTTTTTTACGCCCAATAATATCACTTAACCTACCGGCAAGTAACATGGCAATCATAGCCGCAAAAGAAGGAGAACTTACTACCCATCCCGATTGCCAGTCGTTTAAATCAAATTCAGGCCCTGCATATGACATAACACCCGAAATAATGCCGGCGTCAAAACCGAATAAAAAGCCTCCTAACGAAACTACAAATGCAATTAATATTACTTTTCTACTCATAACTTTTTGTTTTGGTTTGAACGACAGGAGCTAGTATGCTTTGAAGTAATGCCTCCTCATTGCCTCCATATGTTTTTGAAATAGGATTTCCATTTCTAGTAATACCTTCAAATTGTCCGGAATCAACTAAACTCCACAAGGTATATTTGACTTCATTTTTAATATTTATCAGGCCAAAGTGATTTTCTGAGGCACGTACATCGTTTGTATCCTTCCAAGGTTCATCAAAAGCTTCAAAGAAGAAGCAAGCTAACCCTTCTGCAGAGGACCATTCTCTCATGTAATTGTAATACAATTTTTGTTTGAATTCATCGGCCGCATGAGATCCGTTAACTCCATAGTTTGAAAAAGCGGAAGTTGCCCAACCCGTTTCGCCAATATGAATGGGCTTATCGGGTGAAATAGAGTGAATGTATTTTCTGGTAGACTCATATTGAGCAACTGCATAGTTCTTAGCTTTTAACATGCCCTCTTTCGCTAATTCGATTTTGCTTTTTGATAAATCCGTTGAATCAATTTGCCAAAAATCAGGGTTGTAATGTGTGTCGTGAAAAGGGTAGGTGTGCATTGAAACATAATCAACTGCTTTAATTAATTCGTCCAACTCTTTAGAGAGATAGTCAGTTGATCCACCACCCCAAGAAGCAAAATTATCTGAGCTGGTAATCCATAAATCGGAACTCAATTCCCCTTGCTCCTTTACTTTTTGAAGTTGCTCAACGTAGTTTAATATAACCCTAGGGGAAACAGAATACATTTCAGCCCAATGCACCATAGACTCATTCCCAACTGCAATAATTTTAATGATGTCAGGATACTTTTTTGCTAGTTCAACTGCTCTTTTTATCTCAGCCCGATTTTCTTTGATGTTTTCTTTCGAATGATTCCTCGAAGAGGTATATGCTTGTTCGCATTCAATCCATGCACCCAACATGACATACATTTCAAAAGAAGGATTCTCCTGCTTTAATTCATTAATCGCTTGCAATACTCTTTCAGCGTGAGGAAACTTTTGTGTGTAGTATGTCCGAATAATTCTAATATCAATCGCTGATAAAACTTTCATGTCCTCCTTTAACTCTTCAACAGAAGGGCACATCTTTCTCGTCTTTTCTCTATATCCGCCAAATGAGATTGCCTGGAAGTTTGGGTTTCCTAAAATATGTTCTGCAGTAATAATTTCTTTTGCTGTTGTGCTATCCACACTGGTGGAGCATGAAAATACAGCCAAAATTATAATGGGAATTGATATTTTAACGAAATGTTTCATCTTAAGCCTCGAATCCTTTAGCACTTTTTAATTTTTCGCTTTTAGTGTCCGATAAAATATTTAAGTAATTACGATGATAATTTACCAATTCATTGATTGGGCTCTTTATTATTCTGCCGGGTTTGTAACCTTGTTTTTTTAATTCTTCAATTAGAATGTCCTTGAAAATAAAGGCGAGACTTCCCACGAATCCAACTTGTTTAGACTTGTATTCTGAAAAACAACCTACATGGATTTTAATAAATTTGGCAAAGCCATCACTTAATAAGTCGATAACGTATTTCTCTTGTTTGTGTTTCGCTATAAAAGGCATGAAAGATGCCAGGTAAACATTCGCATGTATGTTGCCATAAATCTTTTCCCTAGCTTCCCCCCAAGTTAATTGGTAGGTAGCTTCAAAATCTTCATGTATGGTTTGTGGTAGTCTTTTATAAAAAAAGTCAGATAAAAGTTGCTTTCCGAAATATCCACCGCCCGCTTCATCTCCCATTACAAAACCTAATGCAGGAATTTTTTCAATTAAGTTTTCTCCATCAAAGTAACATGAATTGGACCCAGTGCCTATTATGCAACTAATAAGTGGTTGGTCATCATATAAAGAATATGCAGCTGCCAAAAGGTCATGGTCAACAACGATTTCTGCATTTCTGAATACCTGTATTAAGCCATTAACAATTCGTTGCTTTAATTTTGCACTAGAACAACTGGCCCCGTAGAAATAGACGTTTTGTATTTTATCTTTCGAAGCAAATAAATCAACACACTGACTAAGTGTTTCAGCTACGTATTCGGTGCTATGAAAGTCAGGATTAAACCCTTGTGTTTTAAAATTACTTTCTACTAAACCTTCATCGTTTAAGATAACCCATTCACACTTGGTTGAGCCGCTTTCTGCAATTGCTATCATCTTTATTTTGTTTTATAGTTTTTTTGAAACCAAGATCCACCTACTGCTATTACGTTGTTCAGCGCTAAATACTCTTGGCTTGTTGCTTCTGATATTCCTCCGGTCGGGCAAAACTTCAAGGCTGGAAATAAACCTCCAAACATTTTTAAAGCATCAATTCCTCCGTATAAATTAGCTGGAAAAAATTTAAGGTATTCTAATCCTAATTCTTGAGCCTTTATTATTTCGCTTGGAGTAGCAACTCCCGGCAGAAATGGGATTTTCGATTTTATCATAAATTCGAATAAATCAACAGTTAAGCCTGGACTTACCATAAAATCTGCACCTATTGATTTTAATTGATTTACCTGTAAGGAGCTAATAACCGTTCCTGCACCAACTTGAATTGTATCACTGAATTTCTTTTTTAACAACTCAATGGCTTTCAAGCCATATTCTGTTCGTAAAGTGATTTCAATACAAAAAACGTTACGCTTGATTAAATAATCCATAAAATCTTCAGGGTCATCTTCTTTGTTGAAGGTAACAACGGGAACCAGAGGATTATTCTTTAATATTTTATAGATTGATTGATTTCCCATTGCTTAAATTATAAATGATGCTCCTTCTTCACTTTCGCTAACCAATGTTTTTAGTTGATTAAAGAGTTCTCTACCTACACCGTATGAATTTTGATTTTCTGCCAAGTTGCTTTCTCTGGCCTCAACTTCTTCAATATTTAAACAGTTTAAAATTCCATTTTCAGGATCTAATTCAATGAAATCACCAGTTTGTAGTTTAGAAATCATTCCTCCTTTCGCTGCTTCAGGACTTAAGTGAATTGCCGCAGGAACTTTTCCTGATGCTCCTGACATTCTACCATCTGTAACAAGCGCAACGCGATGGCCTGCAAATTGAAGTAGACTTAGCGTTGGAGTAAGTTTATGAAGTTCAGGCATTCCAATACTATGAGCTCCTTGATTTTTTACTACAACTACCACATCTTTATTTAATTCTTTTCTTTTAAATGCTGCAATTACTTCATCCTGATCATCAAATACAACCGCCTTAGCCTTCACATACCTGTGTTCAGGCTTAACTGCTGAAATTTTTATTACAGAACGTCCAAGGTTGCCTTTTAAAACTTTCAGTCCTCCTGTGCTGGTAAAAGGGTTATTAACAGGTCTTAAAATATTTTCATCGAGCGAATTTTCCGGTACAGGTCTCCATTTCAATTCTCCATTCTCAATAAATGGTTCTTTAAAGTAATGTTCCAAGCCATCGCCCATATTTGTTTTCACATTACTGTTTAAGAATCCTCCGTCATTCAACGTTTTCATTAGGAAACCCATTCCTCCGCATGCCTGGAAGTGATTAATATCTGCAGTGCCATTTGGGTATACTTTTGTGATGGATGGTACCACATCAGAAACATCATTAAAGTCGTCCCAATTCACAATTATTCCGGCACTTTTAGCGATAGCAATAATATGAATGGTGAGATTAGTGCTACCACCTGTAGCTACTAAACCAACTAATGCATTTACAATGCTTTCAGGGCTAATTATTTCGTAAAGCGGGGTATAGCTTTCTTTTTGAGGAGTAATTTCCAACAAACGCTTTACAGCATAGTCATTTAGCTTTTCTCTTAACTCAGTTCCGGGAGTAATAAATGAAGCGCCGGGGAGATGAACTCCCATAATCTCCATTAACATTTGATTACTGTTCGCAGTTCCGTAAAACGTGCAAGTTCCTGCAGAGTGGTATGATGCAGATTCAGCTTTTAATAGCTCTGCTCTTCCAATTTTCCCATCCGCATAGTCTCTTCTGAATTGAGCTTTTTCATCATTCGTAATTCCTGATTCCATCGGACCACCTGGTACAAAAATGTAAGGCAAATGACCAAACCGGAGCGCACCAATCATCATTCCTGGCACTATTTTGTCGCAAATTCCCAAACATAAACCTCCATCAAACATTTGATGTGACATACCAACTGCAGTAGAAAGCGCAATAACATCTCTACTAAAAAGTGAAAGCTCCATTCCTGCTTGCCCTTGTGTCACACCGTCGCACATGGCCGGAACTCCAGAGGCAACTTGAGCAACTCCACCGTATTTTTTAGCGGAAGCTTTTAACTTTGGTGGATAGTCTTCATAGGTTTTGTGAGCGCTTAGCATGTCATTATATGCTGTTATAATGGCTAAGTTTGATTTTACTTCTGCACTTAAATCTACCTTTTCGTCATCTGCACATGCGGCAAATGCATGAGCTAAATTTCCACAAGCTAAATCAGCCCTTGTTACTTTATTGTTGTGAACGGTTTTCATCAAATCTAAGTACTCTTTCCTAGATGCTTTCGATCGTTCCTTTATTCGTCTCGTTATTTCTACTATCGTTTCATTCATGGTGTTATTTACTCCAGAATATTTCTGGTTTAATATTATTTTGATTGATAAATGCTTTGATTGGATACTCTTTTTCAGTAATCACCTCCAATGCATCTAATATTTCTTTTTTTTCTTCTCCATAACAATGAAGGTATAAATTTTCAGTATTTAAAAGCGCACTTCTAGTAAAGGAGATACGCTGATAGGGAGCGGTTGTAGGATTGGTTATAATCAGACTATCCGTATTGTTCAAGTTTAGCCCAAGCTGTAATTCTTTGCAGCTTGGAAAGAGAGATGCAGTATGCCCATCTGCACCCATTCCTAAAATAACAACTGTAAATGGTCGAACAATCTTTGCAATTGTATTTTCAACTAATTCTAAGTTTAATTGAGCATCTGTTGAATTTACAACCAAAGGGATGAAATTAGCCTTTGAAGCATTATTAATGAGTAATCTTTCTTTTATTAACGTACCGTTTTGGTCGGGATGTCCATCTGGCAAAAAACGGTCATCTACCGGCACAACAGTAACCTTATTCCAGTCAATATTTTTCGTTGAAAGCAGGTGAAATAAATGAATTGGAGTTGAACCTCCGGATACTAATAGACTAGCTTGACCATGATCTTTAATTGACCCTTCTAACTTTTGGCAAATTAAAGTTGCAAGTTCTATTTCTAACTCAGATCTAGTCTTCATCTGCTTTTTTTGTTTGTTGAACTTTAATTACATGCCGAGACTTTACCCAGTTTCTAGCTTCATCCATAATTAGATCTCCCGGGCCTTTTGTCCCTGCTTCATATAAGATATTGGGAACCTTTTCTGATTTCCAGTTTTTTAGAATAGACTCAACCCACTCCCAAGACGCCTTTACTTCGTCTCGTCTCATAAAAAGTGTTTGATTTCCTCGAACTACATCCATTAAAAGTCGTTCATAGGCATCTGGAAAGCGGTCGTTAAAGTGATCCGCATAATCTAATTCTAAAGAAAATGGTTTGTAACGGTATCCTCCTGGTCCAGGAATTTTTACCATCTGTTGTAGTTCAATTCTTTCTTCTGGTTGTAATCGAATTGTCAACTTATTATTATCGATGTCCTTTTTTTCAGGAAATATATTGTGGGGGACGTGTTTGAAGTTAATTACAATTTCTGAAAAACGATGCGGCAATCTCTTGCCTGTTCTCAAATAAATTGGGACTCCGCCCCATCTCCAATTATCGATATATGTTTTTAAGGCTACAAAAGTTTCGGTGCTAGAGTCATATTTATCGATATCTTCTAGATAAGAGGGAAGATGACCTTCTTTAGTCTTGCCTCTAGTATATTGACCTCTAACGGTATCTGTAGAAATTGTTTCTTTTGTAAATGGTCTTAAGGCTTTTAAAACCTTTAACTTCTCATCTCTCACCTGATCTGCGTCTAGTGTGATAGGAGGTTCCATAGCTATCAAGCAAAGGAGTTGTAAAAGATGGTTTTGAACCATGTCCTTTAATGCACCGTACTTATCATAGAAATTCCCTCTTGTTCCAACACCTAATGACTCAGCTACAGTAATTTGTATGTTGTCAATTTCTTGAGCATTCCAAGAGCGTTCAAAAATATTGTTTGCAAACCGCAAAACCATTAAATTCTGAACAGTTTCCTTACCCAAATAATGGTCGATTCGATAGATCTGACTTTCTTTAAAGTATTGAGCAACTTTAACGTTTATTTCTTCAGAACTTATTAAGTCTGTGCCTAATGGTTTTTCCAATACGACCCTAGAATTGTCGTTAATTAAACCAAGTTCATTTAGAAAAGAAGAGATTTGACCAAATATACTTGCAGGAGTAGCCAAATAAAAGGCACGAACTCTATCTCCTGTTTTGTTAAAATACTTTTTAATGCCGGTTGCTTCTTTTGAATTATTTATGTCAACTACCACGTAGGTAATTATGGACAATAAATCGGTTAAAATTTTCTCATTAAGACATTCAACATGTTTACTTAACTCTACTTTCAGAACAGCTCCAAATTCTTCATTTGTTCGCTTCTTTCTAGCTAATGCTAATATTCGATCATCTGTACTAATTTGATTTTCAAGCAATCTGTAGTATAATGCAGGGTATATTTTCCTGAACGACAAATCTCCATCTCCACCAAATATGACGAGATCGAAGTGTGTTTTAATTTCTGAGGCAAGGTTTTTCATCAGAAACAAATATAAGACACTTAAAGTAATATTTACAATAAGGGGTTTTGATTTGACAAATTCGAAAACTTTTCAGCGGTCAATAATACCGATGAGACCGGTAAGCTGTCTTGATTTAAGAATATTACATTTCGAAGCTAAAGCCTTTTTTTAATAAGCTTTCGTATTTGTCTTTGTCGAATGAAAACAGTTTTGCCGGGCGATGAGAGACTTGGGTTTGGAGTTCTTTTGTGTCATTAAGTAGGTTCATTCCCAATATTTTTTTCCTAAAGTTGGCTTTATCGAAGGTTGTGTTCAATATGGCCTCGTATAGTTCTTGTAACTGGCCAAGAGTAAATTTTTTTGGGAGAAGCTCAAACCCTATTGGTTGCAGACGGACTCGTTCCCGGAGTGTTGTAAGTACTTGGTCGACAATTTGATTGTGATCGAAGGCAAGTTGGGGAAGTTCTTTTACATCAACCCACACTACGTTAGATGCCCACGAGCTGGCTAGTGGCTGATACCGATCTACACTAATTAAAGAGTAATAGCCTACTGTAACAACTCTTCCGATTGGATGTCGATTAACCTGACCATACGATTTTGACTGGGTCATGTACACATCTTCTAAGCCGGTTAGGTCCTTTAAGACTCGGTCGGCAGCCAACTCCATATCTTCAGTTGGGTAAACTAGATCTCCGGGCAATGCCTTTTTACCTTTGTGAGGCTCAGTTCCTCTTTCAATCATAAGAAGTTTTAAACCATTCTCGTGATAACCTAGAATTACGCAATCAACGGAAAGTGCAAACTGAAAGAATCTTTCTATTGGAATTTTATAAAAGGCCCCAAATTGGTGTCCTAAAATATCTTCTGTCGAAGAAGATCTTTTTTTGTTCATAAATCAGATTTCTCAAAAATGTTTGGAGGGCAAAGATAGCATTCTTAAGTAAGTCAAAAAAGATAGGGTCTTAATGTTTCTCATTTTTTTGGAATAAATTATTTTGGTTCGATTGCATTCTGTTTTAATACAAATATCAATTACTTAAGTTAATTTTATTGATTCGTTAGTCGATGTACTACAACTTATTTTTTAATAACTGTTAAGGAATATTAAAATAAAGTTATTACTATTGTTATGGTAAAATGAACTAAAAGATTCTATTTGTTTGTTTTGTCTCCTTAAAATCAAATAATTATGATGAGATATTTATTTTTTCTAGCTTCGTTTATGATGATCTGGGGTAACACCTTTTGTCAAGAGGGCACAATTACCGGACAGGTAAAAGGTAGTGACGGCTTCACAATTCCTGGAGCTAGTGTTATTGTTAAAGGGACTACAAATGGAGTCGCCACAGATATTGATGGAAATTATTTGATTAAGGTATCGGATCTGAAGACAGCTATTCTAAAATTTTCTTATTTGGGTTATGCTACTCAGGAAATTGCAGTAGCAGGTCGAAAGAAGATTGACATTGCCTTAAAGGAAGCTAGTAAAGAAATTGACGAGGTAGTTGTTGTTGGATATGGAACTTCAACAAAGAAAACATTAACAGGCGCAACGAGTCAAGTTGGTGGTGAAGAGGTTGAAAAATTAAATGTTGCAAGAGTAGACCAAGCATTACAAGGACAAGTGTCAGGTGTAGCGATTAATACAAATTCTGGTTCACCAGGTGGAGCGTCAAGCATTAGAATTAGAGGGCTTTCAACTTTTGGAGATAATGATCCTTTAATATTAGTAGACGGTGTTGTTTATGATTCAGAAGGCTTGAATGCACTAAACCCTAATGACATCGCCTCTGTAAATGTTCTGAAAGATGCAACGGCCGGTATTTATGGGGTGAGAGCCGCAAACGGGGTTATAATAATTGAGACCAAAAAGGGAGCTCTAAATTCAGCTCCAAAGGTTGAGTTTAGCTCTTATTTAGGTGTGCAGAATACGGCTAGAAGATTAGATTTATTGAATGCAACCGAGTATGCAGTTATCAAAAATGAAATGTTTGGATCAGCCGGAGATGCAATTCCATTTGGCAATACATCCATAGGGGAAGGAACCGATTGGCAAGATGAAGTCTTTCAATCTGCTTTAATCCAGAATTATAATTTTTCCGTTCTAGGAGGTAATAAAAATTCTACATACTCGGCAGGTGCGTCGTATTTCACACAAGATGGAATCGTAGGTGGCGATAAATCTAACTTTGAACGGATTAATGCTCGCTTGAATTTGGGAAATCAATTAAATGACAAAGTGAAGTTGAATTCAGTTATTTTGTATACTAACGAAAAGAGACGAGCACTGCCAGAGAATGGAATTGGCTCTGTTTTATATAATACGATAAATGCATTCCCAAATGAACCTGTGAAAACAGCAGACGGGAATTACTCCTATTTAGAGGAGGTGAGTGATATAATTAATCCATTAGCACAAATAGAGAATAGCCAAAATCAGGCAATTGTAAATAAAATTGTTGGAAAAGAGGAATTAGTATTTGAAATTAACGACAATTTTACGTTTACTAATCGTATAAATTATAATTACGCTTCTGTAGATTTTAAATCATTTTCTCCTTTGGTTTGGTACGGTCAAGGGAAAGCCCAGAATACAGCCATAAATGCAAATCTTGATCCATCTCGATTATTACTGGGATTTATTGAAAACCCAAATGGTGATGGTAATCACGATGAAGGTAAATACGATAGTTTACTTTTAGATCGTGGAGCGAGTGTATTTGAGTCCAAAACCACTTATGTAGACTTAAACGGAGAAAGTTATTTGAACTATAACCGAATATTTAACGAAGACCACTCGGTAAAAGGAACCATTGGTGTTTCAGTATTTCAGCGAACAGGAAATCAATTGAATGGTTCGGCCTTTAATATCCCCGGTAACTCAGTTGATTTTGCTGATATTTCTGCAAACCGCTCTCAAGGAGGCTTTTTAAATAATACAGGTTCGTTTGAATTTGAGGAGCGTTTATTGTCGTCATTTATTAGAGGAGATTATGGTTATAAGGGGAAATATTTGGCTTCGTTGATTGTAAGAAGGGACGGTTCTTCAAAATTTGGGCCTAATAATAGATTTGGAACATTCCCTACTGTTTCAGCAGCTTGGTTGATTTCGGAGGAAGAGTTCTATGATTCCAAAAAAATAACCTTTGCGAAACTGCGTGCCAGTTATGGAGTGTCCGGGAATGATCAAATTCAAAACTTTGCTTATAGAGCTCAGCTTAATGGAGAAGGGGATTACGTGGTAGACGATTTTGTTGTAACGGGTGTAGCCATTGGAAGGGTTTCTAATCCTGATTTAAGGTGGGAAAGCACCAGGCAGTTCAATTTGGGTTTAGATCTTGTTATTGGTGACAACTTCAACATTACAACAAACTATTTTATTAAGAATACAAAAGATTTATTATTCCAACCAGAAGTGTCTGCCGTGCTCGGAACAAATGGACCTGGAGGTCAATCTCCTATTGTAAATGCAGGAGATGTATCCAATAAAGGTTTTGAGCTTGAGCTTGCCTATTATTCAGACCGTAATAAGAAACTGCAATATGCAATTAACTTCAATACGACTTACCTTCGCAACGAAGTTCTTAAAACGCCTGAAGGTGTTGAATTTATTCCGGGTGTTGCATTCGGAGTTGGAGGTGGAGTTGCAACTCGATTCGAGGAAGGTTTTGCTATTGGATATTTTCATGGATTTGAAACGGATGGAATTTTCCAGTCTCAAGAAGAAATTGATAATGCTACAGTGGTTCAGGAAGGCGCAAAACCGGGAGATATTAGATATGTGGATCAAAATGGAGATGGAGTAATCAGTTTCAATGATGATTCGGATCGTAAAGAAATTGGTTCTGCTATTCCGGATTTTACCTTTGGTTTAAATTTGAGTGCTGAGTACAAAAACTTTGACTTTTCAATGAATGTTTTTGCCGCAGTAGGGCAAGAAATAATTAGAAACTATGAACGTCAGCAACCTTTCGCTAATCAGTTAGATTATGTTATTGATAGATGGGTAGGAACAGGGACTTCTAACGATAATCCTAGGTTGACAACAGAGGCAAACAGAAATGGAGAGTTTTCAGATTATTTCGTTGAAAATGGGGCCTTTATGAGAATTAAAAATATTCAATTGGGGTATACACTGCCTGAAAAACTATCGAAAAAGATCAAATCAAATTCTATACGCCTATACGTTTCGGTAAATAATCTTTTAACGGTTACGCAATACAGAGGATTTGATCCGGAGATAGGATCTGTTGGAGGAGCATTAGCTGCAGGAGTAGATTACGGTTTTTACCCGCAAGCTAGAACCGTGATGGGAGGATTTAATTTTAAATTTTAATAATATGAGAAAGTTTAACTATAATCACATTGGAATAGTCTTGGTTGCAATGTTGTTTTCTTTAACGGCTTGTGAGAAGTTTCTAGACTTAGAGCCTCCCTTTAGTCAAGATGCGGAGAATTACTTCACCGAGCCATCGCATTATGAACTTGCTCTCATTGGAGCTTATGACTTGTTGCAAGGATCATTCATGAATATTTGGATTGGTGAAATAGCCTCAGATAATTCAATTGCAGGTGGAGAAAGTGTAACTGATTCGCAAGGACTGCACGAAATTGAAGCTATGACTCATGGGGCTGTAAATAGAGAATTGAGAAGTATATTTCAGTGGAATTATACAGGTATTTCTCGTGCTAATTTTATTATGGAAAATAAAAATAATATAGATTTCGAAGGTAAAACTCAGATTCTCGCTGAAACATCTTTCCTAAGAGCATATTACTACTTTCAGTTGGTAAAGTATTTTGGAGATGTGCCATTAGTTGTTGACGAAAGATTGGGAGTAGATGAAGTAACTGAGTTAAAAAGGAGTAGTGTGCAAGATGTTTATGCCCAAATTGAGGTAGATTTAAATTTTGCCGTTGCAAATATGGATGCTGTAAATCCAATAAATGGAAGGGCCGATAAATGGGCTGCACGTGCATTACTGGGTAAAGTTCAACTATACCAAAAGAAGTTTGCTGAAAGCGCAGCTACCCTGGATGAAGTAATTACTACTGGTCCATTCGGTTTAATTGATTATCGGAACCTATTTTCTGTTAACAATGAAGGGCATATAGAGACTGTTTTTGCTGTTAAATACAGCGGGCAGCAAGGAGGGGATTACGGCTGTTTAATATGTTTAGAAGGAAATGCTGCTCCTGGATTTCATGGTATTCGTCAATATAATGGTCCAATCTATGGAGATGGAAATAGTTATAATTTGCCAACTTTGGATTTGTATGCTTCATTTGAAGCCGCAGATAACATCAGACGAGATGCGACAGTATTAAATTTAGATTCATTTATCAGTCAACAGTCCAACCCCGGAAACATTACTTATGCAATTGGTGCAGGTGGGCATACTGGATTATATAATAACAAGTATATCAAAAAAAACGAGATTTATTACGATCTACAAAATGATAATGATTTAACTAGTCCAGACGATTATATTGTAATACGATATGCAGATGTTTTACTAATGGCGGCAGAAGCTCATAATAGATCCAACAACGACGGTCAAGCGTTGTTATATTTGAACCAGGTTCGCTCAAGAGTTAATTTGCCATCTGTAAATGCAGGAGGACAAGCACTAACGGAAGCAATTTGGTTAGAAAGAAGATATGAACTGTCAGGTGAAGGGCATCGTTTTTTCGATTTGGTAAGAACTGGCAAGGCTGCCTCAGAAATTAATGGTTTTCAGCAAGGAAAGCACGAATTATTTGCTATTCCTCAAATTGAAATTTCATTAGCAGGAGGAAGCTGGAATCAAAATCCTGGATATTAATAATTAGTACTATGAAGAATAAAATATTATTTCTGCTATCATTCACTGTTTTAGCCTTTTCAAGTTGTAAAGATGATGAACCCGAATTGGGTACTGCTCCAACAGCCGCAGATGCCGCTTTTACATACACTGAGTCAGCAAGTACTCCCAACATATTAGAGTTTAAAGCAGTTCGATCGGATGTAGTGGCTGTTTGGGATTTTGGTAATAACACAAATGGTGATGGAGTTTCAGGTACAGGAACTTATCCTGATGCAGGAACATATACAGTAACCCTAACTGTATTTACAAAGGGCGGGAGTGCAACTTCTAGTCAGGATGTTGTTATTGCTTCTGACGATCCAACACTTTTAAACGATCCTTTATTTAGATTGCTAACAGGTGGGACGGATAGTTTAAACGGAAAGACTTGGGTCATAGATTCTGCAAACGGAGGTCATTTCGGTGTAACGTATAATGAGAATGGTGTTTTTGGGTATTTACCGAACGATTATTCAGCAGACCCGGGCAATCATGCCGGTTTTGGTATGTATGATGACCGTTATGTTTTTAGCATTTATGGATTCCGGTTTGATATGATTACTAATGGGAATGTATTTATCGATGATCTGCAAGCTGGGAACTTTCCTGGGTCAACAAAAATTAGTACCTCAGTCGACTATATAGCTCCGGTTGCTAATAAAATCGGTCAAAGTTGGACGCTCACAAAAGGAGCCGACACAACCTTAACGGTTTCAGGTAGCTCATTTATGGGTTTTTATACAGGAGTGCGGGTATATACTGTTCTGAATCTAACCGAAAATGAGCTCTACCTGCGTTATGCTGATGCGAGTAATCCAAATTTAAATTGGTATTTGAAATTGATTCCTGAAGGATATGTGCCTGGTTCAGGTGGAGGCGGTGGAAGCACTGGAACAAGCTTACCGATAGACTTCGAAGGCGCAGATCCAGGATTCGTTAGTTTCAATGGAAGCACTGCAACTGTAGAAAGTAATCCAAATTCAGCGGGTATTAACACAAGCGCAAATGTGCTTGAGACGATTAAAGGTGGTTCTAATGATGCAGGTGTCTTTGTAGATTTAGATTCTAAATTAGATTTTTCTACAAATACAAAAATTGTTTTCAAGTTATTTAATCCAAACCCATTTAATAGCGGAGTGTGTAGAGTAAAATTAGAGGATCAATCAAATCCGCAAAATAGCACCGAAGTTGATGTTAACTTTATTGGAACTGCTTCTTGGATTAATTACGAAGCTGATTTTGCAGGTGCTGCTTCCGGTCAGTATGATCGAATAGTGCTTTTCCCAGGTTGGCAAACCACCGGAACAGATACGTACCATATTGATGACATAGAACAACAATAAGATGAAAGCGATAAGGTTCTGTTTCTTAATTAGCATTTTAACTTCGGTAGTCTTATACTCAGGCTGTAAAGAAGATGAAGGTTCTGAGCTTTCTGTTACACTTCCTTCTAATTTAGAAATGGTCGTAACGGTAGATTCAGTTACTGAAGGGCAAGTAAGTGTAAGTGCAACTGCTTCAAACGTAAACTTTTACACTATAACATTTTCAGAACAAGGAGGTTCGACTTCAGAAGAGTCAAATGACGGAAAAGCAACTTACCGGTATAGTGAGTCAGGAACGTATTCAATCAACGTAAAGGCTCATGCTACTGCAATTGACTTTATTGAAAAAAATGAAAGCGTTTCTGTTTTTGTAGGTCGCCCTACGAATGACGGCGTGCCATCAAGTACAGGTTATTCAACACCCATGTCATATCCTGGTTATAACTTAGTTTGGAATGACGAGTTCAGCGGTAACTCTTTGTCTATAACAGATTGGAATTATGAAATTGGCACAGGAAGTGGTGGATGGGGTAATAATGAGTTGCAATATTATCGCCAGGAAAATACTTCAGTCAATAACGGAATGTTGACGATTCAAGCAAAGAAGGAGTTTTTCAATGGAAATAGTTATACATCATCCAGAATAACAACTCAAAATAAGCAAAGCTTTCAATATGGACGGATTGACATTAGAGCATCTCTTCCTTTTGGGCAAGGCTTGTGGCCTGCGCTTTGGATGCTGGGTGATAATATATCAACGGTAGGTTGGCCCTCATGTGGTGAAATTGACATTATGGAATTAGTTGGTGGTGATAATACTGACAATGAGGTTCACGGAACAGCACATTGGGAGTTCAACGGTGCCCGAGCTCAATCAGGAGGAAGTAACAGATTACCAAATGGCACATTTGCTCATGAGTTTCATGTGTTTTCAATTATTTGGGATAATCAAAAAATTGAGTGGTACAGAGATGATATTAAGTACAAAACATTGGATACCACTCCGGCAGACTTAAGTGAATTTCAAAACAAGTTTTTCTTAATCTTTAACGTAGCCGTTGGAGGTGATTGGCCGGGCTCGCCAAATGCTTCGACCCAATTTCCTCAGTACATGTTTGTTGATTATGTAAGAGTATTTCAGAAATAAAGAGGTTAAAATTTAGTTTTTAGTTATGGGGAGCGCTTTGCATTTGCTGTAAAGCGTTTTTTTTATGGGGTTTAAAATAAACTCGTTAGACTTATGGTCTATTTTACTATTTCTTCGTATACTTGTCCAAAATATTTAAACTTATACAATATGAAAAAAATTATACTTTCTTTTATTTTCTCATCGGTTTGTCTTTTAGGGATGAGTCAAAAGTCGCAGATTGACTTACCAATTACTTGGGATGACACCATGAACGTTGATTATACAGTTATCGGCTTTGGAGATGACACGGCTTACTTAGCTCCTGACCCAACAAATGCCGCAAATATCGTACTAGAGGTAATCAAGCCGGCGGGAGCTCAAACATGGGCAGGTGTTGTTTTAGGAAATGATTCTTTAGCATCAGCAATTCCATTTTCTGCAGGAAATACAATTATGAGAGCTAGAGTTTATGCTCCTGTTGTTGGCACTCCAATTAGAATGAAAGTTGAAAACGAGTCAAACGGAGGTATATCCGTTGAGGCCGAGGTAACCACTACAGTTGCAGGTTGGGATACGCTTTCTTTCGATATGGCAAATCAAGTTACCGGAACCCCTCCAATTAATTTCAATAATGTTTACGATAAAATTGCAGTGTTCTTCAACTTCGGAAATAGCCCTGCTGCAAACGAAACGTATTACATCGATTACACTGAATTTGCAGGTGGTGGAGCTTCAGGACCAACGAAAGCTCAAATTGATTTGCCAATTACTTGGGATGACACAGCAAACGTTAGTTATGCTGTTATTGATTTCGGAGGTAATGTTTCTTCAGTAGTTGCTGATCCAACAAATGCTTCTAACTTAGTGCTACAGACAGATAAACCTACAACTGCACAAACTTGGGCAGGAACAACATTAGGAACTGCTTTAGCAACATCTATTCCTTTTTCTGCATCTAATACAATTATTGAAGCTAGAATATGGTCTGCAGCTGCAGGTATTCCTGTTTTGATGAAAGTAGAGGACCAAACAAACCCTGCAATCTTTGTAGAAACTTTGACCAATACTAGTAGAATAGGATGGGATACCTTATCTTTTGACTTTTCGAATCCTGGTCCAAACAATCAAGCACTAAATTTTGCAAACACCTACGATAAAGTTTCTTTGTTTTTTAACTTTAACGTTGTGCCTTCAGCTACTGAGACGTACTATACTGATGATGTATGGTTTGGAGGTTCTGCTTCAGGTCCGTCAAAAGCACAAATTGACTTGCCAATTAGTTGGGACGATACTTCAAATGTAAGCTATGGTGTAACACCTTTCGGTGGAAATATTTCTACAGTGGTTGTTGACCCTACAAATGCCTCTAACTTGGTATTACAAATTGACAAACCTGCTACAGCTCAAACATGGGCAGGAACTACTTTAGGAACTTCTTCACTGGCAACAGCAATACCATTTGCATCATCTAATACGGTATTACAAGCGAAAGTATGGTCTGCAGCGAGCGGTATTCCTGTTTTATTGAAAGTAGAAGATCAAACAAATGCTGCAATTTTTGTAGAAACACTAGCAACGACTACTAAAGTCGGTTGGGATACATTGACTTTCGATTTTGCAAACCCTGGTCCAAATACTCAAGCATTGAACTTTACAAGTACATACGATGTAGTGTCTATTTTTATGAATTTTGGTACTGTTCCGGCAGCTGTTGAAACTTATTATGTGGATAATGTTACGTTTGGACCATTATCAACAGGAATTTCTGCATTCGAAACGAATCCCTCATTTACAGTATATCCTAACCCTGCAAATGAATTCGTAACAATCGATGGTTCTTTATTAAATGAAGTAAATCAAGTGATCGTTACAAATGCAGTTGGACAGGTTGTTTTACAAAAGAATCTTTCAGCAATTGATAATAAATTAAATGTAGCAAACTTCGAGAATGGAGTTTACTTCATGATTTTATCTACTGAATCAGGAGTGAAGTCATCTAAATTTATGGTGGCTAAGTAAGAGTTTACTTTTAGTTATTTCAAAAACGGAAAGCCCGTATCGGAAGATACGGGCTTTTTTTGTTGTTAATGAAAAAGATTTAATTCACTTAAAACAAAACTAACTTTTGCCCATTTTTGTAAGAAGATGAGTCAACTTCTATCTACATCCATTGAGTATCTGAAAGGTGTTGGGCCAAAACGTGCTGAAATTTTAGCCGCTGAGCTGGGCATAAGAACTTATGGAGGCTTGCTGCATCATTTTCCCTTCCGATACGAGGATCGTACAAAATTTTACAAAGTATCAGAGGTTAATGCAGACTTACCTTACGTTCAGCTAGTAGGTGAGTTAGTTCACCTAGAAGAGATTGGAGCGAAGTTCAAAAAGAGACTTGTTGCAAAACTGCGAGATGAGACTGGAACCATAGAGTTGGTTTGGTTCAAGGGTGTAAGCTACTTTGCCAAGAACTTAAAAGTTGGTGATAAGTATGTCGTTTTTGCGAAACCAAATGAATTTAACCGAAAGATAAATCTCGTTCATCCAGAAATGGAGACCCTAGTGGAGTTCAAAAATTCCGTTCAATCAAAATTGCAGGCAGTTTATGCCTCTACAGAGAAGCTTTCTAAATTTAACTTAAGCTCAAAAAGTATTTCGCGTTTGTTAAAAACTCTTTTGCCACAGCTGAAATACAAGTTGAACGAGATCTTGCCTGCTACTATGATTGCAGATTATCAGCTGTTGGATCGAGAGTCCGCACTATTCAATATTCACTTTCCCACATCAGTAGAGTTATTGAAACGTTCTATTGCACGAATTAAGTTTGAGGAATTGTTTTTGATTCAATTGGAGCTTTTGAAGTTGAAGTTGGTAAAACTTGAAAAATCTAGAGGATTTGTGTTTGGCAACATCGGTGATAAGTTCAATGGTTTCTACACAGAAAAATTACCATTTGAATTAACCGGTGCACAGAAACGGGTACTTAAAGAAATTCGGATTGATTTAAAGCGCGGAAAACAAATGAATCGGTTGCTGCAGGGTGATGTGGGCAGTGGTAAGACCATTGTTGCATTAATGTCGATTTTGATTGGGCTTGATAATGGTTTTCAAGCAGCCTTGATGGCGCCAACAGAAATATTAGCAACGCAACATTATGAAGGTCTTAAAGAGCTCTTAAAAGGTATGGACGTTGAAGTGGAGTTGCTGACCGGTTCTGTAAGAGCAAAAAAGCGAAGAGAAATTCACGAAAAGTTAGAAGATGGATCGCTTCATATTCTAATTGGAACACATGCCTTAATAGAAGATAAAGTAAAGTTTAAGAACTTAGGGATTGCTGTTATTGATGAGCAACATCGCTTCGGAGTAGCTCAAAGAGCAAAGCTTTATAAAAAGAATTCAGTGCCTCCTCATGTGTTGATTATGACTGCAACTCCTATCCCAAGAACACTTGCAATGACCTTATATGGAGACTTGGATGTTTCAGTGATTGATGAACTGCCACCAGGTAGAAAGGCGATTCAAACTCTTCATTGGTATGAGAATAAACGTTTGCGACTCTTCGGTTTTATGGAGGGAGAAATTGCAAAAGGAAGACAGATTTACATTGTTTATCCATTGATTGAAGAGTCGGAGAAATTAGATTACGCCACCTTAGAAGAAGGATATCAGCATATTTTTAAACGATTTCCTGCGCCTAAATACAAGGTGAGTATCGTTCACGGAAAGATGAAAGCCGACGTAAAACAGTTCGAAATGGACCGGTTTGTGAATGGTGAAACGGATATAATGGTTTCTACGACTGTAATTGAAGTGGGTGTGAATGTTCCTAACGCATCTGTTATGATCATTGAAAGTGCTGAACGATTTGGATTGTCTCAGCTACACCAATTAAGGGGAAGAGTTGGACGTGGGGCAGAGCAGTCATACTGTGTGCTTATGACTGGGAATAAACTTTCCAGTGATGGTAGACTACGTATGAAAACCATGACTGGCACAAATGATGGATTTCAGATTGCCGAGGTTGATTTAAAGTTAAGAGGTCCCGGAGATTTAAGAGGAACTCAACAAAGTGGAACACCCATTAATTTGAAGTTGGCGAATTTAGCAACTGATGGAGAACTAATTGAAAAGGCTAGGGGGGCTGCAATTCAATTGTTGAAAAAGGACCCAAATTTAGAACAGCAGGAGAACAGGGAATTGTTGATGTATTTAAGAGAAAAGAATAGAGGAAAAGTGAATTGGAGTAGCATATCATGATGAAATTTAGTCAAAAAGCAATGTTGAATGAGCACAAGGCGGCAATCTACGCCATTTGTGAAGGAGAGGATAATCACACTTTTTACTCTGGGGGCTCCGATCGCTTCGTTATTAAGTGGGACTTAAAACGTATGGAAGCAGAGAAGGTTGTTTCAAAGTCGCCTACAACCATTGTAAGTGTGCTCTATTTGAAAGATCAAAACATTTTGCTGATTGGTCAGATTGAAGGAGGTGTTCATGTAATTGACTTAACGAACAATAAGGAAGTAAAATACCTTAAAGTCCATAAAGGATATATTTTCGACATTCAACTTATTAAGGAAAAGAAGGAACTTGTATTTTCATCAGGTGACGGAAGTATAAGTGTTTGGTCGGCAGATGATTTTAAACTTTTATTTCAGAAGCAAATAGGAAAAGGAAAAAATCGAAAGGTGGCCTATTCTCCTGATAGAAATGAACTAGCTGTTGCGTCGGCAGATGGTTTTGTACAAATATTGAATACGGAAGATTGGAGTGAAAAATTTGTGATAAACCGGTTAGAGTCAGGAGCAAATAGTTTATGCTATGTAAAGGAAAAATTGATTATAGGAACCAAAGATGCTCACTTACATCAATTTGATTTAAAGACAAATATAAAGGAAGAGGGCATAGCTGCTCATAATTGGGCTGTCTATGATTTGGTTTACAATGAAGAGTTAGATTTACTCGCATCAGCAAGCCGCGATAAAACAGTGAAAATATGGAACCCGGATACACTAAAAGTACTAAAGCGTTTCGAAGGATTTAAAGATCGGGGTCACACACATTCGGTAAATACAGCACTCTGGTCAAGTTTCAACAATTACTTAATTACAGCCGGAGATGATAAGATAATTAGAATTTGGGAAGTAAATTAAGAATGTACGAGTTATATAATTACGGATGTTTTAATTGGTATTCGGTAATTGAAGATTAACTTCGCATACCAAAATATTACCGCATGAAAATTTCTTACAACTGGCTACAGAATTACATTCAAACAGAGTTAAGCATTGATGAGATTTCAACTATATTGACAGATATTGGCCTTGAAGTTGAAGGTATAGAGGAAGTGGAGTCAGTCAAAGGTGGATTGAAAGGATTAGTAGTAGGGGAGGTAATTAGCTGTGTTCAGCACGAGAATGCAGATAAACTAAAAGTTACCAAAGTGAATGTTGGTACTTCAGAAGCACTAGATATTGTTTGTGGAGCTCCAAATGTAGCTGAAGGTCAGAAGGTAATTGTTGCAACTGTTGGTACGGTTTTGTATAATGGTGACGAGTCTTTTAAGATTAAAAAATCAAAAATAAGAGGCGAAGTTTCTGAAGGAATGATTTGTGCGGAAGATGAGATTGGCTTAGGAACTTCTCATGATGGGATTATGGTATTGGATAACAAGGCTGTTATTGGAACTCCGGCATCGGAATTTTTTAACTTAACCTCTGACACGGTTTTTGAAATTGGATTGACGCCTAATAGAATTGATGCTGCCTCTCATTATGGAGTCGCAAGAGATTTAGCGGCTTATTTAAACTTGTCCAGTAAACATGAGTTGATTTTACCGGATGTCTCTGAATTTAAGGCAGGGTCATCTAATTCCATAAAAATAGAGGTAGAAGACGCAACCCTTGCACCAAGGTATTGTGGTGTAGAAATCAAAAATGTGAAAGTTCAAGCTTCTCCTGATTGGTTGCAAAACAACTTAAAAGCAATTGGCGTGAAGCCTATTAACAATGTGGTTGACATAACCAATTTTGTGCTTCACGAATTGGCGCAGCCATTGCATGCATTTGATTTAGATAAAATTTCAGGAGGTAAGGTAGTTGTTAAGTGTGCGAAAGAAGCTACTAAATTCACTACCCTTGATGGAGTAGAAAGAGAGTTGTCGAATCACGACTTGATGATTTGCGATGGAGAAAAGCCAATGTGCATCGCCGGTGTTTTTGGCGGAATTTCTTCTGGCGTGTCTGAAGTTACTACTTCAGTTTTTTTAGAATCGGCCTACTTTAATACGGTAAGTGTACGAAAAACTGCGAAACGACATGGGTTAAATACAGATGCCTCTTTTCGTTTTGAAAGAGGGATTGATCCAAATATCACAGTTTATGCTTTAAAAAGAGCAGCGCTTCTAATTAAAGAAATTGCGGGAGGAGAAATTACTTCTGCAATTACTGATCTATACCCTCAGCCGATTGAAGATGCTACAGTAGAGTTAACTTATAGCAAAGTGGATAGCCTTATTGGAAACGCATTGCCCAAAGGTATAGTAAGAGATATTCTTAGAAACTTAGATATAAAAATTATCAAAGAGGAAGGCGACCACTTAACACTTCAGGTACCGGCTTACCGAGTAGACGTTCAGCGAGATGTCGATGTAATCGAGGAGATTCTTCGAATTTACGGATACAACAATGTTGTTCTACCGACATTTATGAAGTCCAATTTGACTCCAAACCCTAAGGTTATTCCACATAAGGTGGAGAACACCATTGCTGACTTTTTGAGCAGTGTTGGTTACGCAGAGATATTCAACAACTCCTTAACCAACCCTTCATATTATGCTGACTCTACCTCATTGGTGAGCATGGTAAACCCCTTGAGTAAAGAAACAGAAGTTATGAGAGCCTCTATGCTATACGGTGGCTTAGAGTCGATAGTTTATAACCAAAAGAGGAAACGTAAAAATCTAAAATTCTACGAATTTGGCTCAATTTATAAAGCTTTGGGAGAGTCAAAGTTTGAAGAAACCAAAAGGTTAGCCTTGTGGCTTAGTGGAGATGTTCAAGAAGAGAGTTGGGAGGAGAAGTCTGAGTCAACTAGCTATTATTCTTTAAAGCAAGAAATAGGAGCTGTTTTGCAGCGCGTGGGGATTGAAAAATATAAGTTGGAAACCAGCGAGGATTCTAAATTTGAATATGCTACTTCCTTTACAAAAGGAAAGTTCAATTTAGTGACATTTGGTAAAATAGCGACTTCAGAGGTAGCTAAGTTTGGAGGTAAAAATGAGGTTTTTTTTGCAACGTTCAATTGGTCTGTTGTTCTAAAATTAATGAGTGGAAAAGACGTTCAGTACAAACCTGTAACTAAGTTTCCGTCGGTGCGCAGAGACTTAGCATTATTAATAGATGAATCTGTTGGTTTTGATGATATTAAAACCATTGCGAAAAAAGTAGAACAACGATTACTAAAAGACGTCAACTTGTTTGACGTTTATGAAGGTAAAAACCTTACATCTGGCAAGAAATCTTATGCTGTTAGTTTCACCTTTCAAGATGAGCAAAAGACACTAACAGATAAGTACATTGATAAAATTATGGACAAAATGATTGAATCGTTGAAGACTCAATTAGGGGCAGAATTAAGGTAGGGTTTACGCTAACACTGCAGTTATTTTTTCTGCCAATGCTTTATCTTTCTCTGTAATCGTGTTCCCTTCATCGTGCGTTGTTAGCCAAATTTCGACCGTGTTGTATACATTCTTCCACTCGGGGTGGTGATTTGCCTTTTCTGCTAAAATTGCCACTTTACTCATGAAGGCCCACGCCTCAATAAAGTTGTTGAATTTAAATTTTTGATACAGTGTATTATCTTGTTCTTTCCAGATTGACATAAATTATTTTTTGTCCTGTTAAGTTCGTAAATTTATTATGGATGTCTCCTTTCTAGTTAAAGTTAGCCTCGAAAAATTTCCTCGTATTGAATCATAAGGGACCATAGCTAGCGCCAAAATGTCACATAAAAACCCTTGGCACATCCTTTGAAAATAGGTTTTTCGTAAAAATAATATTCAAAAATTAACACATTATGGCAAAAGGACAGATTAACGTTCAAACGGAGAATATCTTTCCAATTATCAAGCAATTTTTATATTCTGATCAGGAGATATTCTTGAGAGAGTTGGTTTCGAATGCAACTGATGCAACTCAGAAATTGAAAACATTGAGCAACATTGGCGAAGTGAAAGGCGACATCGGTGAAACGCAAATGGAAGTGAAGGTTGACGAAAAAGCAAAAACACTTACTTTTTCGGATAGAGGAATTGGAATGACTGAGGAGGAGGTTGATAAATATATCAATCAGATTGCTTTTTCAGGTGCAGAAGAATTTTTAGAGAAATACAAAGACAAGGCAAGTGTAATTGGTCACTTTGGGCTGGGATTCTATTCTTCTTTTATGGTAGCAGACAAAGTTGAGATTTTCTCAAAATCGTACAAGGAAGGGAGTAAAGCAGTGAAATGGGAATGTGACGGGAGTCCAAACTTTACCCTTGAAGAAGATGATACCAGAAAGGAACGTGGAACTGACATTGTCTTGCATATTTCTGATGATTCAAAAGAGTACTTAGTTGAGCATAAAATCAAAGAATTACTTGACAAGTACTGTAAGTTCATGGCCGTGCCAATTAAGTTTGGAACCAAAGAGATTAATGATCCGGAGCACGAACCGAAAACTACGAAAGACAAGGACGGAAAAGAAACGAAAGAAGATCACAGACAAATTACTGTTGACAACATCATCAATAACCCGGAACCGGCTTGGACTAAAATGCCTGCTGACTTAAGTGAAGAAGACTATAAGAACTTCTACCGTGAGTTGTATCCAATGAATTTCGAGGAGTCTTTATTTCACATTCATTTGAATGTAGATTACCCATTCAACTTGACAGGTATATTGTATTTTCCTAAGTTGAAGAAAAACCTAGAAGTTCAAAAAGACAAGATTCAGTTATATAGTAACCAGGTTTTTGTAACGGACTCTGTAGAAGGAATTGTACCTGATTTCTTAACCTTGTTGCACGGTGTAATTGACTCTCCAGACATTCCTTTAAATGTCTCTAGATCTTATTTACAAGCGGATGGAAATGTGAAGAAAATTTCAAATTACATTTCTAAGAAGGTAGCGGACAAACTAGAAGAGTTATTCAAGAAGGATAGAAAAGCATTTGAGTCTAAGTGGGACGACATTAAGATCTTCATTGAATACGGTATTCTTTCGGATGAAAAGTTTGCAAAGAAAGCGGAGAAATTTTTTTTGTATAAAAATGTAGATGGAGAATACTTCACTGCAGATGAGTACAAAACAAAAATTGAAGTAAACCAAACTGACAAAAATTCGAAAGTTGTTTACTTGTACAGCTCTGATAAAGATTTGCAGTACAGTTACATTGATGCAGCGAAATCCAAAGGGTATGATGTATTGTTAATGGATTCACCGTTAACAGCTCACCTTGTTGGAAAGTTAGAGCAGGCGGACTCAAATACAACGTTTACAAGAGTGGATGGAGATACCATTGACAAATTGATTCAAAAAGATGAAGAGATTACTTCTAAATTAACTGAAGAAGATCAAAATACCTTGAAACCTGTTTTTGAAGAAGTAGTTAATAAGGATACCTTTACTGTGAACTTTGTAAGTCTACCAGAAACAGACGCTCCAATCACGGTTACGCAAGCCGAATTTATGAGAAGAATGAAGGACATGAGCGCCATGGGTGGTGGCGGAATGATGGGCATGGGCAACATGCCTGACATGTATAACTTGTCTGTCAATTCTAATCACCCACTGATTAGTAAAATTTTAGGTGAAAAGGACGAAGCAAAGAAAAAAGACATGGCTAAACAAGCTGCTGATTTAGCTTTGCTATCTCAAAACCTGCTAAAAGGAGAAGAGCTAAGTAAGTTTATTAAGAGAAGTGTTTCACTTATTTAGATTGCGTTTCAAGTAATTGAAGCAGTATATTTAATGCACAAAAAGAGAATCCTCAATCTTTAATCTGTTTTTAGATTAGGTTGGGGATTTTTTATACCTTTTGAGGAACATTTTCACCGCTCATAAATTGAGAATATAAAGAAGTAGAATTGTGATTAACTTAACAACAAATAAAACCAAAATGAAAAAAATTAAAAATATAATAATAGCATTTGTTGCTGTTGCCACCTTAAGTTCTTGTGGATACAATGAAATGGTAGCAAAGCAGGAAAGTGTTGGAGGTCAATGGGCTCAAGTTGAAACATCTTATCAAAGAAGAGCCGATTTAATTCCAAATTTAGTGTCAACTGTGAAGGGGTATGCTGAGTTTGAGAAATCAACTTTTGTTGAGGTAACTGAAGCACGCTCTAAAGCAACCTCAATGAATATAAATGTTGAGGATTTAACACCTGAAAATATGGCTAAATTTCAAAATGCGCAAAGTCAGTTGAGTGGTTCTTTGTCTCGATTAATGGCAACTTTTGAACGTTATCCAGATCTGAAAGCCAATCAGAACTTTTTAGAGTTACAAGCTCAATTGGAAGGAACGGAGAATAGAATTTCGGTGGAACGCAGAAAGTTCAATGAAGTAACCAAAGATTATAATACATATATCAAACAGTTCCCTCGTAACATTTATGCAGGTTGGTTTGATTTTGAGAAAAAAGGATATTTTGAAGCGGAAGCGGGTTCAGAAAAAGCACCAAAAGTAGAATTTTAGTATGGCAAAAGATATATTTACAGAAGCAGATCAGCAGCAAATTAGAGAGGCCATTCAGGAGGCAGAATTAAATACCTCTGGAGAGGTTAAAATTCATATTGAGGGAAAGTTGAGCGAAAACGTGATGGATCGAGCATCTTTCGTTTTTGAAAAGTTGGAATTGCATGAAACCAAGCTAAGAAATGGAGTATTGATTTACTTAGCAATCGAATCAAAGGAATTCGCCATTTTAGGAGATGTCGGAATTAATCAAAAAGTTCCAGAAGGGTTTTGGGATTCTACCTCGCTAATCATGTTAGAGCATTTTAAAAAAGGCGATTTTAAGGGAGGGCTTATTGCAGGAGCAAAAGAGGCGGGTCTTCAATTAAAAGCTCATTTCCCGTATCAGAAAGGAGATATTAATGAATTGTCCGATGATATTTCATTTGGAAAAAAATAGCACGATGAGGAAAATCTTACTTACTTTTTTACTTTCTGTAGTTACTTTTTCAACTCTGATTGGGCAAAGCTGTATTCCTGAAAAGCAGAATCCGGCTAGATTGGTAAATGATTTTGCTAATGTTCTTTCGCCTTCTTTTGAAGCTCAGTTAGAGAATTATTTAGTTGGGTTCAACGATACAACATCAACTCAGATCGCCTTGGTAACTGTGCAAGATTTGTGCGGTGAAGAGCCTTCTTTTTTTGCATTTGACTTGGGAGAAAAGTGGGGGGTAGGCAATGCAAAGTTCGACAATGGTATAGTTGTATTATTTAAACCGAAGCAGTCGAATTCCAAAGGAGAGGTTTTTATTGCAACAGGTTATGGACTAGAAGGAGTTTTGCCAGATGCAATAGGGAAGAGAATCGTCGAGAACGAAATGATTCCTTACTTCAAGAACGGTCAAACTGAGCAAGGCCTGCTTCAGGGAATTCAAACAATTGTGGAAATTACAGGGGGAGAGTATTCTGCTGAAAACTATAACTCTAGAGGTAGAGGAGGAAAGGAAGGGTCGGTAATTCCTGTTATTTTTGTCATCGTATTTATTATCATCATGTTTGCAGGAACTTTTGGAAGAGCAAGAAGGTACGCCAATCGGAATGATACCTCTCTTTGGTTAGCGCTTATGTTAATGGGGTCTTCAAGGGGCAGACATTCAGGTTCTTTTGGAAACTTTACAAGTGGACGAGGAGGATTTGGAGGATCAGGTGGCGGTTTTGGTGGATTTGGCGGCGGCTCTTTTGGCGGTGGTGGAGCAGGAGGTAGTTGGTAAAGTGATTACGATTTATAAATCCTCGAATTAAGAATTCTGAGATAGGAAATAGATTACCATTCGGTATGATTTCAATTTAAAATAAGAACAAAAAAACCGCCTCGATTTCTCGAGGCGGTTGTATTTTCTAGTAAAAGAAAGTGTCACAAGTACGTTTGAAGGTTTGTTTGATTCGAAACTCTTCTTAGTCTTCTTAAACCTCTTTCTTTAATTTGACGAATTCGTTCTCTTGTTAAGCCAAAAGTATTTCCAATTTCTTCCAATGTCATTTCGCTAGCTCCACCTAAACCGTAGAATAAACGAATAACTTCAGCTTCCATTCCTTTCAAATATGCCAAGGTTCTTTCTAAATCTTGAGAAAGTGACTCTTGTAAAAGGTTGTCGGCAGGATCAGGAGTATCAGAATTTTGAAGAACGCTTACTAAACTGTTATTGTCGTCATCGTTGCTCATAGGAGCGTCAATAGAAACTTGTTTTTTGGACATCTTCAAAGACATTTCAACCTTTGCTACATCCATTTCAGTCAAGTCTGACAATTCGTCTGCTGTTGGAGTTCTTTCATTCTTTTGCTCAAATTCATTTGAAGCTTTACTGATTTTTTGGATCTCTCCCAATCGGTTATGTGGTAAACGAATGGTTCTAGAATTATCAGCAGCGGCTTTCAAAATACTTTGACGAATCCACCATACTGCATAAGAGATAAATTTAAACCCCTTTGTATGATCATACCTTTTTGCCGCTTCGATTAATCCTAAGTTTCCTTCGTTAATCAAATCTTCTAACGTCAGACCGGTATTTTGGTATTGCTTAGCAACAGAAATTACGAAACGCAAGTTAGCTCTAACCAACATGTTCAACGCTCTTTCATCGCCACTCTGAATTTTAATTGCCAACTCTACCTCTTCCTCGGCAGTAATCATCTCTTCCTTTGAAACATCTTGAAGATATTTCTCTAAAGACTTGCTTTCTCGTTTGGTAATCTGTTGACTAATTTTTAGTTGTCTCATATTTTCTTTTTCTTTTTACAACACTTTTTACTAGCAATAATCATGCTAATTATTAGCGACCTTTTTTGACACTACACTTTTACTATGTTCGTGCTTTATTTCCCATTCCTCGCCAAATATGTTAGGTAAGTAGCGGTTGTAAAGCATTAATCTAACTCTTCCTTCTTTGTCAATTTCTTTTTCTGTTGGTTCTCCTGTAAACTCATAGCAGTTAATATGTGGATGCAACTTTATGTAGCGTTGCACTATTTTTACTATGGTCGACATTACTCTGTAAACCTCAAATTTATTGGTCATGCTATACTCTTCGCCGTCAAACTCATCATTTAACACTCCGAAAACAATGGAGGTATTCAAAATGTTGTGTTGTTTTCTACCAAACCTTACTTCATATTGTATTCCGCTGTCTGTCGTAAAATAGTAAGCGGAGCCACTCTCAATTGGTGGGGGTATAAAGTCATATGTTGGTTGAAGAACGCGCAATTCCAATTGGCAAAATTAGTTAATAAAAAGCAGATTTTAAATATTATTAAACGACATCTTAAGGAACTTCAATTTCCTAATTTTATTACTTCTTAAACGTTAAATATTATGAAAGGTTGGGCAAAATGGATTGGGGCGTTAATTGGGTTTTCATTTTTTAAATTTCCGGGTGCAATTTTGGGTTTTGTTATTGGCAGTCTATTCGATCGAAGAAATTCTGTTGAATGGGATGAGCGCTTTTCTGGAGATCGATACACAGGTCAGCAAGCGTATCAAAGAACTGCCACAGGGGACTTTGCAGCTAGCCTTTTAGTGCTGACAGCAGCAGTGATGAAAGCCGATGGGAAGGTTTTGAAATCTGAATTAGAATATGTTAAGCGTTTTTATACGCAGCAATTTGGCGAGGCGAAAACAAGGGAGCAAATGCGAGCCTTGCGGGATTTACTAAAGAGTCCAGTTGATGCCCGAACCGTTGGGCATCAAATTCGATATCAAATGCAGTACGCAAGTCGATTGCAATTGTTGCACTACATGTTTGGAATTGCAAAAGCAGACGGACATATAAGTGATAGTGAAGTTTTGACTATTCAGCGAATAGCAGGATTTTTAGGAATTGGGTCTGCAGACTTTCAGTCGATAAAGGCGATGTTTGTAAGACAAACCGGTGGCGATTTTAAGATTTTAGAAATTACACAAGATGCATCTGACGATGAGGTTAAGAAGGCATACCGTAAAATGGCCATGAAATATCATCCCGATAAAGTAAATCACCTAGGCGAAGAAGTAAAAGTTCAGGCAGAAGAAAAATTTAGAAAGGTTCAGGAAGCCTATGAGAACATTAAAAAGGCGAGAGGCTTTTCTTGATGATAAGCGGTTTCAAGCTTTTGAGATTTACCCCTTATTAATTCTTCACTTGTTTTAGTAGAGTCCTTCTCTTGTTTCTTTGGAAGTGGTTTAACGAATTTAAATAAACTAAAATGATAACGCTCAATTTTCTTTTTTTGCGTTGGGGTTTCTTCTTTTTGTTGGTTATCTATTTGTATTTCAATTTTATTGGTGGCAAATCCAAAAACACAGAAACCAACGGTAAAAACGGCGGAAAGAACTAACTTTTTCATATGCTTAATTTTAGTTATTCGAAAATAACAATATCTGCCGAAATGACAATGGCTAATTATTTGTATGGTAAAATTTTAACAAAGATTTGGCAAGTAGCAAATTGATTTAAAAAAATTGAATGGACAGTTTCGAAAAGAAGAAATTTATTTACAGTGCGGTATTTCCATTCATTTTTGTGCTATTCATTGTTTTAGTTAAAACAATAGAACTGTACTTCGACACTTCATTTGTGAGATTTGGGATATTGCCAAGAGAGTTTTCTGGGCTTAAAGGAGTTCTGCTTGCACCTTTTATTCATGGAGATTGGAATCATGTTTTTAATAATTCACTTCCACTGCTAATTTTGGGTTGGGCCATGTTTTATTTTTACAGGTCGCTAGCTCCAAAAGTTATTTTACTTTCCTTCCTGTTAGCTGGTTTGTATACTTGGATTTCCGCTAGAACAGCCTATCACATTGGTGCTAGTGGTTTGGTATATGCTTTGTTTGGGTTTTTATTTATTAGTGGTTTTCTTAGAAAGTATATTCCGCTAGTAGCGCTTTCTTTTTTAGTTGCTTTTTTATACGGAAGTTTAATTTGGGGAATTCTACCGTGGGATAAAAGCATTAGTTGGGAAGGACATTTTTGGGGGCTGTTGATTGGTCTTATACTAGCCGTAGTATATCGTAAACAAGGTCCGCAACGTAAAGAGTTCGTTTGGCCTGAAGAAGATGAAGAGGAGGAGGAAGTATTAGGAGCATACGTTGATTTTAAGGAGGATGTTGCTAAACCTAGTAAAGCTGAGTTTAAATCACCCGAAGTTGTCTATCATTACGTACCTAAAAAAGCAAAGAGATCAAAGCCTAAGGATGAAAGCTAAAGATAAAAGTCTAAAAGCACAAGGTGAAATTAGTTTGTATTTAGAAAAAGGTGATTTAGTCTTTTGTCTCAGTCTTTCACCTCAATTTACTTCCCACTAGCCTTAAACAAAATCTCCTTTTCTTTTTTGCTCAAAGAATCATAACCTGAACGAGAAATTTTATCGAGAATAGCATCAACTGCAGACTGTTCTTCTTTCTTTCGATCTTGGTATTCGTAATCGGAGGTAGAAGGTCTTTTATATTTTACCTTCATTTTACTTTTTTTACTTGGTCTTACCAAGGCTAATAAAAAGTTAGTGGTTGAACCGACCCATGCAGTAATGTCTTTTCCCTTGCTCCACTGCTTTGCAAATAAAAAGCCCAAAGCTGCGCCGCCTATGTGAGCAATGTGACCACCTGAATTTGAATTTGAAATACTAAGCACGTCGATAACGAAGGAGAAAATTGCAATGTATTTAAGCTTTACATCGCCTAAAAATAATAGCCGAATGGAGTAATTAGGTGAATAAGTTCCAACACCAACAACTACTGCCATAACAGAAGCTGAAGCACCTAAGGCAATAGCACTGCTATTAACGTTTTCGAAAACTGGGAAAATATTGAAAAACAATACGTACAAAAGTGCACCTGCGATACCTCCTGCTATGTAGACCGTGTAAAGCTTTTTTTCACCGAGGAATTGCACAAATAAAGTGCCTAAAAAATAAAGCCATAACATGTTGCTGAACAGGTGGAAAAAGCCCAAATGCAAGAACATGTAAGTAATTATGGTCCAGGGTTTAAAAATGAGTTTGCTTGGGTCTGAAGGTACAGCTAACCATTCTAATGCCCATTGGTTGGGAGAGCCATTTGCAACAAATAGCCAAAAGAATAAGTACAGTAGTTTAATGGCAACAAAGAGAACTAAGTTGGCATAAATCAACTTTACCAACATGCTATTTTGCATGAAGTTACTACTGAAGTTATTTTGATTTCCGAATCGCATTAGTAGAAATTGTTTGTGTTTGTTTTCCAAAATTTAAGTAGAGCAAAACCGAAAAGCATTCCACCCAAATGAGCAAAGTGTGCGACATTGTCATTAGGATTGTTTGCTATTCCCTGATAGAGCTCAATTGCTCCGTAAATCAATACAAAATACTTTGCTTTTATTGGAATAGGAGGGATAATGAGCAGTAACTGAGTATTTGGAAAAAGCATTCCAAACGCCAATAGAATTCCAAAAACAGCACCAGATGCACCGACTGTAGAAATGTTAATCAAATTGTTTATTTCGGCGGCGACCGGATTAGTGTAATTTTTCCCCATCTGTCGGATGGATAAACCTTCATCTAAAATTTGTTGATAGATAGCCGGATCAATTTCACTGATCAGCGATTGAATTCGAAGTTCAGATACTAATAATTGAATAATTCCTGCTCCAATTCCTGTAACCATATAATAAATTAGAAACCGCTTAGGTCCCCAAACTTGTTCCAGTATTTTACCAAACATATACAGTGCAAACATGTTAAAAAACAAATGGGCAATGCCGCCATGCATGAATAGGTATGTTACCAATTGATGTGGTCGAAATAACTCACTTGACCAATGATGTAAACCTAATATCTGTGCCAAATTAATTCCTGCAGACGAACTTGCGAAAGTTGCTAAAAGCATTAGCACGTTAAGAATCAGTAAGTTTTTTACTACTACTGGTAGGTCTGCAAAAGGATTTCTAGATCCGAAATTCATCGTTTGTTAAATTGTTTTTCCAAATCTTCCAAAGAGTAATTAATTACAATTGGCTTTCCGTTGGGTAAACTATAAGGCATTTCGCATGCAAAAAGTTCATCTATTAAATGAATCATTTCTCCCTGACTCATCGTTTTGTCGTTTCCGATACTCATGCTTTGTGCCAAAGAACGAATCATATTTTCTTTCGGACTATTTTTCAGTTCAGACAAGTTTTGTTTAAACTCTTCCAAAAGGCTTTCAATTAATTCGCCGCCATTTTGGCCGTTAGCCTCAGCAGGAATTCCATGAATGATAAAATGATTTTTACCGAAAGGTCGCATGTCAAAGCCTAATTCATTTAGTTCTTCAAGAAGACTTAATATTAATGCACTATCCTCAGCATTTAACACGATATCCTCAGGAAATAGTAGTTGTTGACTGCTAGATTTTTGATTCTCTAATTGCTGGCTTAGTCGATCTATTAAGACTCTCTCGTGCGCTCGTTTTTGATGCACCACAACGAACCCAGATCGGATGTGGCTTAAAATGTACTTGCTATGCAATTGAAATACCTTTTTTCCTTCTGCTATAGGCTCGGATTTTGTTTGTGCTTCTTCAGTACTTACTTCAAAATTTGTAGAAGGCTGATAAATCTTTTCCCAATTTGGGTTTGGTTTTTCGTCTCGTTTAAATGGAAAGGAGATGGAGTTTTGAGTGTGTTCCTTTTTGCTCTCAAAAGGATTAAAATTAGTATCTACCTCAATGCTTGGCATTGGAACGCCTTGCCCTTTTTTAAGCATTGGTATGTTAAAGCTTGATTCTTGTTCAAAATCAATACTTGGCGCAATGTTAAACTTTCCTAGTGCTTGCTTTACCGCTGTTCGAATAATGGCGTAAATTGCTCTTTCTTCTTCAAACTTTATCTCCGTCTTTGTTGGGTGAATGTTGATATCAATCTTCGCAGGGTCAATTTCTAATTTTAAGAAGTAAGAAGGAAATTGATCCTTTGGCAATAGTTCGTCAAATGCAGCTTGAATTGCGTGATTTAAGTATGGGCTTTTGATAAATCGCTCATTCACGAAAAAGTACTGCTCTCCTCTTGTTTTTTTAGCGAACTCTGGCTTTCCTACAAATCCTGAAATGGCAACAATATCTGTTGTTTCATTTACCGGAACTAGACGCTGATCATATTTACTTCCGAAAATATTTACAATTCGTTGCCTGAAATTTCCTTTGGGTAAACGATATACCTCATTACCATCAGTCTTCATGTTCATCATAACGTCAGGATGAATCATGGCAACCCTTAAAAACTCTTCAATGATGTGTTTGGTTTCAACTGGATTGCTTTTTAGAAAGTTTCTGCGGGCAGGTATGTTAAAAAAAAGATTCTTGATTAAAATATTTGTTCCTTTTGGGCATTGAGCAGCCTCTTGACTGGTGACTTCACTTCCTTCTAAAATTAAATGACTACCAAGCTCTACTCCTTCAGGTTTGGACTTAATTTCCATTTGCGAAACTGCCGCGATAGAAGGTACTGCTTCACCGCGAAAACCCATAGTTCGCAAGGCGAACAAATCTTCTACTTTTTTAATTTTTGACGTGGCGTGGCGCTCTAAGCACAATCTTGCGTCGGTAGGAGTCATCCCAGAACCATTATCAATAACTTGAATCAATGTTTTTCCAGCATTCTTCACAATCAAGCTAACTTCAGTTGCTTTTGCGTCAATGGCATTTTCCAATAATTCTTTAACGGCAGAAGCCGGTCGTTGAACGACCTCGCCAGCTGCAATTTGATTCGCTACGGAATCTGGTAAAAGTTGAATAATGTCGGGCATTTAGAAAGCTTGAATTCGGAGACAAAGGTAATCCAAATGCAGCGAAGGAGAAAGTTAAAAAATGCTTTTAGCTAAACAAAATCCAATAGCACAATCCAACTAAAATGGACACGATAAAGGCTAATCGGATGTTTGACTTTTTTTCAAAATTAGTCGTGTTCTTATTTCGATTCCATTTGTCTTTTAACCCGCCTAGTGCAACTCCACCTTCGACGCGTTTGCCTGTAATTCGTGCCTCAATATCAGCGCGGCGAGCATCGAACTCCTCTTTTTGCTGGTTGTAATACCTTGGCGTAAAAGAAAATTGTTTTGCTTTTCTGGTTGTCGTGATGGAACTGATTCTCATAATCTCAAATTTAACACTTTCTGATAGAATTAACGAGGGAGAAAACCAATTTATTGTTGTTTGTTTCGTTAACCGTGTGGTGTTCAAAAGTAGCAGGTATTCCAATCTTGGCACTGTTTTGTATAGGTACATTTATAGGTTGAACCATAAAAGTCTAAAATCGTTGAAAAAAATTCTGTTTTTGTTGTTGAGTGCTGCGCTAATTAGCGTTTCGTTGGGGGTACATGTAGTTGATATTCCTCAAGAGGCTGTCCTAAAAGAAAAAGCGCCTTTCAACGCTATTGCCACTCCTTGGGCAGACTCTATTTTTAGAACGATGAGTTTGGAAGAAAAAATTGGACAGTTATTTAGTGTAGCAGCGTATTCAAATAAAGATGAAGCGCATAGAGCAGAAGTGCTCGAATTAATAGAAAAGCATCATGTTGGAGGATTGACTTTTTTTCAAGGAGGACCGGTAAGACAGGCCATGTTAACAAATGACTATCAAAAAGCTGCAAAAATTCCATTAATGATTGCGATAGATGGGGAATGGGGCCTGTCCATGCGACTGGACAGTACTGTTAAATATCCATGGCAAATGACCCTTGGTGCTATCCAAAATGACAGTCTCATTTATGAAATGGGTTTGCAAGTGGCTCAGCAATTTAGGAGACTGGGGGTTCATGTGAATTTTGCCCCCGTCGTTGATGTCAATAATAACCCTAATAATCCTGTAATTTTTGCCAGATCATTTGGAGAGGATAAATACAATGTTGGGAGGAAAGGAGTAGCCTATATGAAAGGGATGCAATCAGGTGGTTTATTAGCAAATGCCAAACATTTTCCTGGGCACGGAGATACCGATCAAGATTCACATAAAACGTTGCCTGTTGTGAATTACGATGGGGCACGAATAGATTCTATAGAATTATATCCTTTTAAGGAAATTATAAAAAGTGGCATTGGAAGTATGATGACCGCTCATTTGTATTTGCCGAAGTTGACTGCTGAGAAAAAAGCTTCCTCCTTAACCAAAGAGATTGTAGACACTATGCTGCAGCAGCAATTGGGCTTTGAAGGTTTGATTTTTACCGATGGGTTAAATATGGGAGGAGTAGCAAAATACCAACTTTCTGAAGAAATTGATTTACAAGCTTTAATTGCGGGTAACGACGTTTTATTGCTTTCTCAAGATGTGCCGAAAGCCATTGAATTGATAAAAGTAGCATTGAGCGATGGTCGACTTGTACAAGAGTCAATTGATAAATCGGTCATGAAGGTGTTGCGGGCAAAAGAGTGGTTAAAAATTCACCGTGGTGATTTAGTAGAATTAAAAAATCTTTACGAAGATTTAAATCAACCAAAGTATGACTTTCTGAACCGGCAACTTTCTGAGGCAAGTTTAACGGTCGTTCGCAATAAAGAAAATAGAATACCATTCAGAAAATTAGCAAAGAAGCGTATCGTTTCTTTAGCTTTTACTGATGACGAGGTTGATTTTGGTGCTTTTCAAGAAGGCTTAAACCTCTACACTAGAGTTGATCGTTTAAGTTTTTCAAGCTTACCAGTATCTGATCAAAAAGCTCTTATGGATACACTATTGACCTATGATGAGGTGATTGTGAGTGTGCATAAATCAAACAAACACCCTTGGATTAAGGCGGAGGTAAATACTGAGTTTAAGAATTTTCTAAATATTCTTCGACTAAAAAAGAAAGTGAGTTTAGTGTTGTTTGGCAATGCGTATTGCTTGCAAGACTTCTTAGCTGCTGAGTTTACCGATGTATTAGTGGTGGCGTATCAAAATTCTGAAGCGGCTCAAAACTTAACAGCTCAGTTATTTTTTGGTGGTGTTAAAGCAAATGGTCAATTACCAGTTTCGGTTTCAAGTAGAATGAAAGCCGGTATGGGATTGGAAACGGCTGAAGCTTTTCGAATGAAATATACAAGTCCTGAAGAAGTTGGCATTCATTCTATCGATTTAGCAGGTATTGATTCGATTGTTCAGGAAGGAATGAGAGAAAAAGCGTTTCCAGGAGCGCAAGTGTATATCGCGAAAGAGGGTAAGGTGATTTTTCATAAGAGTTATGGAAAGCATACCTATGAAGGTGCACAAAAAGTGTTGAATACTGATTTGTACGACATCGCTTCTGTTACTAAAATTACATCTACCTTGCTTGCTTTGATGGATTTAGAAGGAAAAGGAAAGCTATCATTAGACGATGAATTGGGAACGCATTTAAAAATTACCCGGGGAACACCATATGAAAAGCTGGTGCTAAGAGATATTTTAGCGCATCAAGCTGGCTTGGCTAATTGGATTCCTTTCTACAACAAAACGGTTACAAAAGGCCAACCCAAACCTGAGTTTTACAGTAAAGACTCTTCTGCTACTTACTCAACGAGAGTTACCTCAAATCTGTATATAAAACCAAGTTACCAAGACACTATTTTTTGGCGAATTTTAAACCGCGCACAAGTGAGTGATAAAAAGGAATACAAATACAGTGACGTGGGGTATTACTTTATGAAAGAGATTGTTGAGAAGATAACAAAAGAACCGATTGAGCAATATAATTTTGAGAATTTTTACTCTCCGCTAGGAATGAGTCGAACAAGCTTTAGACCAACCTATACCTTTCCTTTAACTGAAATTGTTCCAACAGAAAAAGATAAATATTTTAGGCAAGAATTAATTCATGGAGATGTGCATGATCCTGGAGCTGCAATGTTAGGTGGAGTTGGAGGACACGCAGGTTTGTTTGCAGATGCAAATGATTTAGGAAAATTGATGCAAATGTATTTAGATGATGGCGTTTTTGCGGGAGAACGTTATCTACAAGCAGGTGTAGTTGCGACGTATGCCAAGTGCCAATTTTGTGCCGATAGTATTCCAAAAGATGGAGAGGAAAACCGGAGAGCAGCTGGGTTTGATAAACCACAGTATCATGGAAATCCCGGACCAACTTGTGAGTGTGTCTCAATGAACAGTTTTGGTCATTCCGGATTTACAGGAACGCTAGCATGGGCAGATCCTGATGAGGAAATAGTTTATATTTTCTTAAGCAATCGAATTTATCCTGATGCTACTAATAAAAAATTATTGTCGCTGAACATACGAACACGAATTCAAGAGGAGATTTATGAGGCGATAAACAATTCTAAAATCCGAACTTCGCAGGCGAGCATAAACTAAAGAAGAATGAATATTGGAATTGTATGTTATCCGACCTTTGGTGGGAGCGGGGTTGTAGCTACTGAGCTAGGAAAAGCATTAGCGTTGAAAGGGCATCAAATTCATTTTATTTCCTACCAGCCGCCAGTACGACTAGATACTTTTCATGAAAATATTTGGTATCATGAGGTTAACGTTTCCGACTATCCTCTTTTCGATTACCAGCCATATGAGTTGGTTTTAGCCAGTAAGTTAGTGGATGTTGTGAAGTATGCAAAGTTAGATTTACTTCATGTTCACTACGCTATTCCTCATGCTTCAGCAGCTTATATGGCTCAACAAATTTTAAAAACAGAAGGGATTAATATTCCATTTATCACTACACTGCACGGCACGGACATTACTTTGGTGGGAAAAGATGCCTCTTTTGAACCGGTAATTACATTCGCCATTAATCAGAGTAATGCAGTTACAGCTGTTTCTGAAAGCTTAAAGAAAGATACATTAGATCACTTTAAAATTAATAGAAGTATTGAAGCCATTCCAAACTTTATTTGCATTGATGGCTGTGAAACGCCCGAAATAGATTCTGAATTGCACAGAAACATAGCGCCCAATGGTGAGAAAATTTTGGCTCACGTTTCTAATTTTAGACCAGTAAAAAGGGTATGTGACGTAGTTAAAATCTTTGCTAAAGTGAGAGAGAAAATGCCTTGTAAGTTATTACTTATTGGTGACGGCCCTGATCGGCATGTAGCGGAGACTTTTTGCAGAGAAAGAGGGATTAGTGAGGATTTAATAGTATTGGGAAAGGTAAAGGATACGCAACATGTTTTAGGGATTGCAGATTTGTTTTTACTGCCTTCTGAATTTGAAAGTTTTGGCTTAGCAGCTTTAGAGGCAATGGCTGTAGGAGTGCCCGTAATATCTTCTAATACCGGGGGAATTCCTGAAGTAAATAAGGAGGGTTTTTCCGGGTTTCTGAGTAATGTAGGAGATGTTGAAGATATGGCTAAAAATGCAATCAGTTTACTGTCAAACGAGGAGAAGTTGACTCAGTTCAAAGAGCAGGCTTTTGGTCAGGCTAAAAAGTTTGATATTTTAAACGTTCTCCCGCTGTATGAAAAATTATACAAAAGGGTAATTGAGCACCCGAGTACTTTTTAACCAATCGTTTGGAAGACAAAGAAAAAACAGGAGTAAACGAGAAGGCCCAAGGTCTTTATGAGTGGTGGAACGAAAAAGCAACCATAGTTAAGGGTGATAGTACAACAACGATACTTTCTAAGATTGCCATTCGTCTAACCGGTATTCTGTTCTTGATTATTTTCAGTCCAATTTTGGTCGTTATTTTTATTATGGTAGACTTAGACTTGCTCTCAAAAATCCAACTATCTGAGAGTCAAAACTTGAAAGCAATGGGTCAAAAGTCACTTGACAGTAAAGATTTGCTGTCATTAACGGAAATCATTATTATGGGCTTTTTTGCCTTCGCTCTGATTGTATTAATTTTCTATAAAGTTTTCCTTTCATAAATTGCAAGGTTTTAAATACAATTTAAGACTTATCTTGCAATTAAAAGAACCTAATCACTCTATTTTATCAACTTAAAATATTAATAAGTAGTCTATTACGATATAAATAAGGAGCGACTATTTAGCCGCTTCTAAAACGGTAGATTTTATTTTAAATGGTATTGAAGAGTACATTGGAATTATGATTGTTTCCAACGATTATGCAGAAATAAAAGAAACGATTTCTGTTAAATTAGGTCGTGGTGTAACTGTTTTTAAATCGAATAGTGCGTACGAGAATGATAAGCATACGTTGGTTGATAAAGAGATTTTATTTTGTGTGGTGACCAGGTTGGAAGTAACCAAAGTGATGCTTGAGATTGATAAAATAGACCCCGGTTCATTTGTAATTCAATACCCTATAAGAGATACCAAAGGCGGAATGATTAAGAAAAGACCGATGCAATAATTTGTGTCACTTGTCATTTAATCTTTAGAAATGTCTGGTATTTTATCTTTCTTCATTACTATTGTTCTGTAAGGAAAAGGTATTTCAATACCTTCTTTATCAAACCTTTTTTTAATACTTTCCAACACGTCAATTCGCAGTTCAAACGAATCCGTAAAATCTTTACTCCAAGCCCAAGCGCGAATAGTAACAGCAAAGTCACCTAAATTCATTAAAGCAGTTTTTACAATTGGCTCTTTGTCCTTTTTCTCCTGAGGTGTTCTGTTGTCAATTATAAAAGGATGATTCTCGCATTCTTCTCTCATGATTTTCTTGGCAAGGTCAATATCACTGTCGTAAGAAATTCCAATTTCTATTCGTTCACAACATTTTTTTTCACCCAAGTCAAAATTTATGAGCTTTTCTTTATTGATGATAGAGTTGGGAATTACAATCATCTTGTTTTCAAAATTTCTAATCACAGTGTGCCGAAGCGTGATGTCAGTTACTACACCAACCATGTCGTCAGTAATTTTCACAATGTCACCTACTTTAAAAGGCTTGAAAGAGATAATAAATAATCCACCAACTAAATTTGCCAGTGCTTCTTGCGAGGCAACACCTGCAATAATTGCAATTACCCCGGCACCTCCAAGAAAGGTTTGCGCAACACCTTTAAGAGATGGGAATGCTAGCAAGCCAAATAAAATTCCGACGGAATAGATTACAATCACAGCAACATATCGAAGAAACTTGAAGCTCGTAGGGTCTTCTTTCAGCTTTATTTTTTTCTGAACCCTTCTTCTAAACCACATGTTTACGGAGGTTGCCGCAACTATTGTAGTAACAGCTAAAGCGCCCAAGTAGAGCACAAGTTTCAGATTTTTAAGAATAATAGCGTCCTTGTCCTCATCAACGAAAATGAAGCTAAGTCCGATTGCGCCGATTACAATCCACAGTGCATTTAATATTCGTTTTACCAAATTCAGCGCATGGGGATCTTCCCCAGGAAACTTTCTTCGCTCTATTTTTAATAACCTGTTGTACAAAACTTTGGTTAAAACCTGAAGCGCAGCTACACCAAGAATAACCATTAGAGCGTAAATGATTAATGGCTTATATAATTCAAATAATTCGATCATATTTTATCAATTAAATCCTATTTCATAGAAAGTAAAATTTTGCTTAAAAATTACTATTTGAGATTTATTTTCTTTCTCGTTACTCAACTTTACTGCTGCAAAAGTAGGGTCATTTTTAACAAAAGCTTAAGCGTGAAAATGGAGCTACTTTTTTTAAAAATTACAGTTTAAAATTAGCAAATTAAGATTCATAACATTCACATTGATTTAGTTGGAATTTTACATGTGTTTGAACGAAATAGAAGTTGCAAATTGAATTACTTTTGAACCCAGATGACAGATTATGAAATGTATGGAATTGCCGTTGTTGGATCGCTTATAGCAGGCGGTATTAACACATTTGCTGGCAACGGAAGTGCTATTACGCTTACCATTTTAACCGAAGTTCTTGGATTGCCTCCAAATGTGGCTAATGGTACAAATCGTATCGGGGTGTTTACGCAATGTACCGCAACATCTTGGGTCTTTTATAAAAATGGTAAGCTAAATGTGGCTCAAAACAAGAAGTACCTTACTCCCATTCTTATAGGTGCAATTATTGGTGGTTGGTTGGCGATCAATGTGAGTAACGAGCAATTTAGAGCAGTATTTAAGTTTATGATGGTTTTCATGCTAGTTGCCGTGTTAGTTAAGCCAAAACGGTGGCTACGAAAAACAGAGGTAGACTTTAAGCCGAAAGCATATGTTTATTTTCCCTTACTGTTGGCGTTAGGTTTTTATGGTGGATTTATTCAAATGGGAATGGGCATTTTCTTTTTAATTATTATGGTCCTAGGCATGCGAATGAACATTACAGAAAGCAATGCACTGAAGGGCTTTGTAATTGGACTGTACACGTTAGTGCTTATTGTTGTTTTTCATTTTCAGGGAATGATTGACTGGAAACTAGGAGGAATAATGGCCATTGGCCAAACACTGGGAGGTTATTTAGCCGCACGATTTGCAACTAAAAGTAAAATGGCAGACCAGATTGCTTATTATGTATTGGTTGCAGTACTAGTATTAGCAGTAGTAAAGTTGTTTTTTATATGACCTATTGGTGATAGATCTTTGTAAAATCATAGTAGTCTGTGCGTTGACGGTTCTTAATTAGTAGAGACTTAGGCAAGCTTGCCTTTGGCACTTGACTCCTTCTTTTTTAGTATCCAGAAAATAGGCAACTATTATTTGGAAATAGAGGTTCATGAACTGTGATATTTTTTTCAATATAACTAGCTATATAGCAATTGAAAATAAATTTGTAAGCCTGAAAATCAATGTTTAGATATTAGACAGAACGCAACCATTTCTGAATATATTCATCATTCCCGTCATACTACTGAGTAAACTGCAGTAAGTCTATATCATCAAATAAAATTTGATTTTTAATAGCTAGTGAAATATCCATAATACCGTCTTTATAAATTAAATTCTAGTCCTATTAAAAGTTCTGAGTCTGTCTTTTTAATATCAATATAAGGAGTAGTATGATGTCTGCTTTGTGTGGTTAAATAAATATCTATTTTATCAAAATCATAATACCAACGAGGCTCAATAAAAATTCGGGTGTCTTCAGTATTGTCAATATTAATTTGGTAATAAATACTGGTATTAATAAAAGATTTTTTTGATAATCTAACCTTGAAAAAAGAGCTTAAACTTACTCTATAATTTTCAACCATTAATTCTTCATCAGTATTTTTTAAGTATTGCTCATTCTCATAAAAAACTCCTACTGACAAATCAAAATAATTTTCACCTTTTTTATAGAAATTATGACGATATCCTCCTCCTATTAAATTTCGGTGATTAAGGCTTAATGCTCTTGATTTTTGACTTTGAATAAAAGAAAATATCGAATTATTACCAAGGCTGTAATTATATCTTAATTGAGCAGTATAATCTGACGCTAGCACTTCATTATTCTCTGAAATATATTCATAATTAAATAAAAGTCTAATTAGATTTCTATCAAATTTTTTACCAATTTGATTGGTGATATTAAATTGATACAGTTCTAAGTTACCAAATTTAAAATCTCCATTTACACCAAATCCAATACTTAATGTGGAATCCGCAGAGTTCATTAGGTTTTCTGTATTAACAATGGTTTGACTTTGGAGGTTGAACGTAAATAAAAGAACAATTGCTATGCTTAAGTATATTTTTTTAGTCATATCATAATTATTTTTAATTTTTAATGATTTGAATTCAGTATATATTTTTTTAATTTCAATTCTTTTATTTACTTCAATATTAATGTAATTTATTTAAACTGTATATTCTATGATATTACCTTATCCCACCCCTTCTTTGCATTCTCTAATAGAGGAAATTAGAACTGGTTCACCCAAGGAATTTAAAAGACCTCCAATAGTTAATGGTTTTGTCTTTCCAATTCATATAAATGATAATTCATGTGTTCTTTATACTGGTCGTATCGTAGGACCTTTAATGGGTCATGGTACAAAAGAGGAGTGGAGTTTTGATGGGGTGAAATGGAAAAAAAAGGATTCATGGATAACATGGAATTCTTAGAGTCCATTAGACTCTTATCTAACCTTTAGTCTAAAAATCTAGACCAATTAAATTTATCAGTTCGATAATGAACTACTACTCTTTCTCTAAAGCCTAGATACGTTCTAGCAACACTTGATATTCTTATGAAAAAAGGTAAATTTGGAAAAAATATATAAACACGTAAATATACATGGGATATATGTACCGTTCATATATACAAGTTTTGGCAAACATTTAAACTTAATAATTTTAAATAAAATAGATGATAAAAACCGTAAAAATAGGCAAACAAGAATGGTCAACAGAAAACTTGAATGTAGACCATTTTAATAATGGCGATGAAATGCAGCAAATAGAGTCCGCAGCAGACTGGTTGATGCATCTAAAAGAAAAGAAGCCTGCTTGGTGTTATTATGAACATGACGCTTCCAATGAAAAAAAATATGGTAAGCTTTATAACTGGTATGCAGTAAATGACCCTCGCGGCATAGCACCCAAAGGTTACCACATACCTTCAGATACAGAGTGGACAGAATTAATCGACTACCTTGATGGTGTGCCGGCCAATCCAAACGATGTAATTGGATCTGGAACCATTGCCGGACCAAAAATGAAGAACGATAGCGGATGGAATAATTCCGAAAATGGAACGAATGATAGCGGTTTTTCGGCTCTTCCAGGAGGTAAACGTAGTGGATTTGATGGAAATTTTGCCAACATCGGTGAGACAGGCTATTGGTGGAGTTCTACCGAGGACTACAAAACTAAAGCATTTGGAAGGGTTTTATTGCCTAATACTCACTATGGTATTAAAGATGGTCGTATATATAAAGAAACCGAATTTAAAGAGAGTGGGTTTTCTGTTCGTTTTCTTAGGGATTGATAAATTTGATTAGTGAGAATTTGACGAGAATAAAAACCCTAAGATGAAAGAATACTTAAACAAATTCATAGAAAAAATTCGAAATCGAGAAATTGATTTATATAATGAATTTGGACTTCAATTTGAGCTTGCTCTTTATTTGAGAAATCTTAATGAGTTTAATGATTTTAAAATAGAACTTGAAAGACCTATAAATCATTTTGGAATTGTCAAAACTTCAGAAATTCCAAAAAAAGAAATTGACGTTTGTATTTATAAGAATAATGTTTTAAAGACTGCAATTGAAATCAAAGTTTCAACTAATGGACAAGTTCCTTTACAACTATTTAAATTTTGTGAGGACATTTGCTTTCTTGAACAATTAATGAATTCAAATTTTGAATATGCTTACTCATTGGTATTGGTAAATTCGGATGACTTTTATAGAGCGAAAACCAAAAAAGATGGTATTTATAAATATTTCAGAGGAGAGAACAAATCAACATTAACTGGAAAAATTGAATGTCCGACAGGAAAAGAAAAAGGGAAATTGATTACAATAATGAATTCATATCAAATTATTTGGACTGAATTAATCAATGGTTTTAGCTTTTATTTAATAGAAATCAAAAAGCCACACATTAAAATATAAAATTTTGAAAAAAATCAGTAAAGGACTTTTAGTAGAAATAGATATTTCAGATTTAGTTTGGGATGAACAAACTGACGGCACATATGAATATGCGGTTGATAAAATAGATGCATTTATTGATGAAATTAGTGATTGCAATAAAATTATACCACATAATTTTAAGGAAGTTAATGCTCCATCAATTTTGATCTCATTGAATAATAAACTTATAAGCCATGTTGATTTCAAAGCTGAAGATTGGGATGAAGAGGCTATGACTTTAAGCCTGTTTTTAGTTCTTGATTTTACAATTGCTGAAGATATTGACACTTATTTTTTGACAGAGCACGCCAATAAAACTATTTCTTGCTATTTCCCAAACGATGATAATATAGTTTTCCAGTCATATAGTTATGGTTCTTATGGTGATTTTATGAACGGATTCTATAATCCAAGCAAAACAAAGTCGCAAGAAGATTACACTAATTATAGTGGTGACGAAGAAATGCACAAGTTATATAACAAAGCAAAATCAGTTTTAGTTAAGTAAGAAGGCCAGGTATGAGCATATCCCGATCGGCATGTATTGCAACCTTGTGTACCAAATGTATTTATTGAGTACATCCAAAATATAACGGGCAATTACGGACAAACAAAAAAGCGGAATAGTGAACTAAAATTCAACTATTCCGCTCTGGTAGTAAGAAACTGATAATAAGATTGATTTCTTATTACTTCTATTTAAAATAATTTAAAACACTTTTCCAATCTGGAAATCTTTCAGAACCAAAATGAAGCCATTCCCCTTTAAATTCAGATGCACCA
>Ga0206129_10000334_pt1 | contig 77034 bp, 69 predicted proteins | sample Helgoland_Spring_8_FD_148616 | JGI IMG/M metagenome (GOLD analysis project Ga0206129, IMG submission 148616) | Pelagic subsurface seawater microbial communities from Kabeltonne, Helgoland, North Sea - Helgoland_Spring_Bloom_20160502_2 | ecosystem: Environmental > Aquatic > Marine > Epipelagic ... | reverse complement strand
ACTGATTCAGCTTCTATTAGAGATGTGTTGCTGTTTCCGCATATGCGCCCAGAATAGTGTTTGGTTTGGGATTGCTTGGTTAGAGCTCTTTTTGCCTCTCGAATATAAAAAGCCCGGTACTTGCCGGGCTTTTGTATATCTGGATATTGCCCAGTAAAAGTAATCGTTAACTGGCTAATAAGGTTTTTAACGGCAGGTTGTCATCTGCCAGTTGTCCTGGATCAATCTGATTGCCCTGCAATATAAGTCGCTTGCCGACCATAAAGTCCTGTGGTCGATTGACCGCATCTACCGCCAATAATTTACCCTCGCGCATATAAAAGGCTGCAAAACTTCGACTGCCCTCAATATCCCCGCGTACCACCACGTCGGTATAGCCTTGGGAGAGGCCAGCGATCTGCAGTTTGAGATCATATTGATCAGACCAGAACCAAGGCAGTGCTGAGTAAGGCTTGAGATTTCCGCAAATCGTACTGGCCGCCACTGTGGCTTGGTCGAGGGCATTTTGCACCGACTCGAGGCGCAGATGGCGCTGATAGATTGGATTGTAATGGGAAGTGCAGTCGCCAGCGGCTAGAATATTTTCGTCGCTGGTGCGGGCGTATTCATCCACGACTATGCCATTGTCGATCGTCAGGCCAGCCTGTTCGGCAAGTGCTGTATTGGGTATTACGCCGACGCCGATAATGACGAGATCGGCTTTATACTCAGTGCCGTTGTGGCACTGCACCGATTCCACCTGCTTGTCGCCGCTGATACTGATGGCTTGCACATCGGCAACAATCTCGACGCCTTCTTCTTTGTGAATGCGGGCGTAAAAGGCGGCCACCTCGGGTGCAGTGACACGCTGCAGAATACGCGGCATGGCTTCGAGCACGGTGACCTGCATGCCGAGCTTGCGCAGTGCAGAAGCGGTTTCGAGACCAATATAACCACCGCCAATGATGACGGCGCGTTTATTGGCGCCGGTGGAGAGTTTGATTTGTTGAGCATCGTTGAGATCGCGCAAATAAAATACGCCATCTAAATCCACACCTGGAATATCAATTTTTCGCACTCGGGCGCCAGTGGTCAGCACCAACTTGTCGTAGTCCATGGTCATGCCATCTTCGAGCTGCAACTGTTTGTTGCGGCGATCAATGGTCGCCGCAGTCACGCCCATGGTGATGCCTACACCGCATTTATTGTAAACCGCCGCAGGGCGAATGAGGATTTGCTCGGCATTTTTCGCACCGGCCAGGTAATCTTTGGATAGAGGTGGCCGATGATAGGGCAGGGAGTATTCATTGGAAATCATCGAGATGGAACCGGTCCATCCCTGCTGGCGTAACGTCGGAGCGAGCTGAGCTGCTGCATGACTGGCGCCGATAATAATGCATCTGGACTTTGCGGCCATTGGCGGGGGAGCTCCTGTAACAAGTCAGTCGTGGATGGACTGACTTAGTCTTTCTATTATTTGCATGTCACTACACATGCTTTAAATAAAACAAACAGAGATGTTTTTAATATTTTGCGCTTTTCTTAGATGCTAAAAAGGACCCCAGCCAGTCGGCAAGGGATCCTTTTTTATACTGTGCTTTTTCAGGGCGATCAACGTTGCCGATTACTTTAAGCTGGAATAGTAAGCCGCGAGATTAGCGATATCGGTATCAGACAACCCCTTGGCCATGGGCGCCATCATCGCATTGGCGCGACGCCCATCTTTATACATCTGCAACGCACCAGCCAGATAAGCTTCTTTCTGCCCGGCCAGATTAGGCCACATTGGACTGTTGCTGATTCCGTTTGCACCGTGACAGCCGGCACAGGTACGTGACTTCGCTTTGCCCGCTTCAGGGTCGCCGGCAAATACGCTAAAAGACGCCACAGACAATGCGGCCGCAAGGATCGTTACAGACAGTATTTTCATGGTTAAACTCCAAAGTTTTAAAAGGTTAAAAAGGTTAATCTTGATTGCCCAGGTTCTTGCTCACATAGAGCCTGTGGCTAATGAACAGTGACGCACTCAACAGCGCGACAGCGCCAACCTGGTGTGCGGCAGCAACCGGAACAGGAACATAAAACAGCAGGGTGCTGATACCCAGCGTAACCTGCATTGCGAGCAGGCCGAGCAGAGCCCACACAGCGATCTTCAGCGGTTTAGAGATATCTTTCTTCAGTGCCTTGAAAGCAAAGGTTAGTGCCAACACCACAATAAGATAGGCGAACATGCGATGGTTAAACTGAATCGTGGTGATATCTTCAAATGCTGAAAGCCAGGCCGGTTGCAAACTGTAGAGCCCGGCGGGAATAAAGCTGTCGCCCATCAGCGGCCAGGTGGCGTAGGCATGCCCCGCATGGGTACCTGCCACCAGACCACCGGAGAGAATCATCAGGAAAATCAGCGTGCTCAGAACATAGGAAAAAGTATTGAGCCCACTGGGCTGCGATTTGGGTTTGACCAGAAGTCCAAAAGCAGTCCATAAAATAAAGCCGTAAATAAATACCGCGGTACCCAAGTGCGCAGTGAGTCGATACTGACTGACTCGCGGGTTATCGATCAGGCCGCTCTTTACCATATACCAGCCAAGCAAGCCTTGGCTGCCGCCAAGTAGTAACATCAGCACAAGTTTAGGTGTCAGACCCGCCTTGATGCGTTTGGTAAAATAGAAAAACAGAAACGGCAGGACAAAAATAATGCCGATAAATCTGCCCAATACGCGATGCAGATATTCATACATAAAGATCGGCTTAAACTCTTCCAAGGTCATACCCAGATTGACTTTCTGATATTCCGGGAACTGTTGATATTTGAGGAACATCTCCTGCCAGTCTGTTTCAGAGAGCGGTGGGATAATCCCGATCAGAGGTTTCCATTCCACCATAGACAGACCCGAGCTGGTCAGGCGCGTGACACCGCCAAGCAGAATCATGCCAAAGATAACCGCGGCACAGGCCAGCAGCCAGTAGGCAATTTGAAGATCATATTGACGATTTGGAAGCAGAGCTGGTTTGGTGTGAGACATTGTTAAAATTAACCCGTTGGATTGTTGACAAAAGATTTGTTGTACAGCCAGCCTTTCTTACGAAAGCGCCACATATTCAGACCTGACTTTAATGAAAAATCCATCAATGAAGTAGTGTAGAGCCAAAATACATCGGCGCCCATTTTAACCAGGATCAGAGGGATCAGTATTCGTGTCAGAACAATGCTCGATATGGTTACCATCATTGGAAAACGTGTATCACCCGCACCACGAAGCGAACCCGCCATGCTGAACTCTATACCCATAAATGGCAGGCTAAAGCAGAGAATATAAGTGAGGTCGATCATATGCCCGATTACTTCCGGGTCGTCGATCATAAAGCGGGCAATCTCCTCGGCATAAAACGCTAAAAACAGACTGCTGCACAGCATCAGATAGACACAGGTGCGCATGGTGCGCCATCCGGCATCATAGGCTCCGCGCAGGTCACCGGCGCCGAGATGCTGACTGACCAGCGTCGCGGCAGAAATCGAAAAGCTGATTGCGACGACAATAATCAGCCCGAGAATTGACAAGCCAATGCCATAGGCGGCAAAAGGCGCATTGCCATAGCTGGCGAGGAACACCATAAAAATAATCATCCCGCCTTGGAAAAACGCCTGCTCAAAAGCGGCGGGCATACCGATATCGACTAATCTCTTGCCGTTAGTGACAAAGCCGGGAAACGGATTATAGGGTTTGAATGCGCACCAGCCGAGAGCCCAAAACAACACAAACGCTGCGATAGTCAAGGTCATAGCAATACCGCTGCCCACTGCCAGACCCGCGAGCCCCAGTTCCGGCAGCCCAGCCCAGCCAAAGGTCAGAGCAGCGCCGAAAACAACACTCGATGTGCAGCCAATCAATGACGTCCACAGCGGCATTTTGGCATTGCCGATCGCGCGAAATGACATATTGAAAACCAGCGTCACCAACAGCGCCGGGGCATAGAGTGCGGTCCAAAAAGTAAATTCAATCGCCAGTGCATGGGCCTCGCTGGTAAGGCCGAATATGCCAACCAGATGATCGAGAAAGGGAATTGCAAGCCACGAGAGCAGCATGCCATCGACCAGAAAGACAATAACTGAGAGCGCGGCAAAACGTCCTGCCCGCTCTTTATCGCCCGCGCCCCAATAGCGTCCGACCATCGCAGTGGTGCCACTGCAAAGCCCCATCATCACCGCATGCAAAACAAAATAGAGGCGCTGGCCGGTAGTTACCGCAGCGACCGCATCGGCGCCCATGGTTCCGGCAATTTTTAGCACGGCAACACCCATCAGCATATACAGAATATTGCTGACCATAGTCGGCCAAGTGAGGCGCCAGATATTGAGAGTGGAGACAGGTTGCATGGACGACTATGGTAACATTCAGCGACATTCGGAAGTAGGAGTTTTCAACTGAAACAGCACTGCGAGATGGAAATGGGCGATCGAGAAAAAATTAAATTGCACCCCAGCTGGTGTGAGGTCCTGGGTGATCAATTTAAGCAACCCTATATGAAACGGTTGCGTGAATTCCTGCAGCAGCAGCGAGCCGCTGGAAAAGTGATTTACCCGCCGGGGTCGCAGTGGTTCGCTGCCTTTGACAGCACTCCCTTCGATCAAGTGCGGGTCGTGATTCTCGGCCAGGACCCCTACCATGGTCCCCATCAAGCACATGGCCTGTGCTTTTCGGTCTTGCCCGGTATTAGAGTACCGCCGTCATTGGCAAATATGTACAAAGAACTGGAGAGCGACCTGGGTATTGTGCAACCCAACCACGGCTGCCTGAGCAGTTGGGCGCAACAGGGAGTACTGTTGCTCAATGCCACCCTGACAGTGGAAGCGGGCAATGCCGGAGCCCATCAAGGCAAAGGCTGGGAGCAGTTTACCGACCAGGCAATCCGGGTGCTAAATGATCAGCGTCAAGGCCTCGTCTTTTTACTCTGGGGCAGCTATGCACAGAAAAAAGGCGCATTTATAGATCGTTCTCGCCACTTGGTATTGAGCTCCGTGCATCCATCGCCGCTCTCCGCATATCGAGGATTTTTTGGCTGCAAACACTTTTCAGCCACCAATAATTACCTCCAGCAGCATCATCAGCCCCCAATCGACTGGCAGCTGCCGGCAGAGCCATCACTCTCTCGCGAGACTTGAAAATATCATCCCACGCACCGCCGAGGGATTTCTTTAGGCAAGGTCCCTCGATCACGATGACACGCTCCGCCCGCAACCAAATAGCCGCACTCCCAGCAATCAGTTACTATGTTCTCCACGTCAAAAATATTCCAACAAGTTCGGCACCAAATACCGGAGAGTAAAGATGCCCGCTGAAATCAAAACCCACTATCGCGCCTGCAACCTCTGTGAAGCCATCTGCGGCCTTGAAATCAAAACTCAGGGCGACCAGGTTCTGTCGATTAAAGGTGACAAGCAAGATCCACTCAGTCGTGGCTATATCTGCCCCAAAGGCACGGCCATGCAAGATATTTACACTGACCCCGACCGCCTGCGCGAGCCGGTCAAGCGAGTGGGCGATAGGTGGGAAAAAATTAGCTGGGAAGAAGCCTTTGCAAGCGTCGCCGACAAACTGGTCGCAGTCCAACAAGAGCACGGCGCCGACTCCGTCGCGTTCTATGCTGGCAACCCAAATGTGCACAACTATGGCAGCATGACTCATGCCAGCGTTTTGCGTAAAGCGGTGCAGAGCAAAATGCATTTCTCCGCCACCAGTCTCGACCAGCTACCCCATCATCTGACCTCGTACACACTGTATGGCCACCAGTCGCTGATACCGGTACCGGATATCGACCATACCCAGTATATGCTGATTATCGGCGGCAACCCGCTGGCCTCTAATGGCAGCATTATGACGGTGCCCGATGTGCCGAAACGCTTAAAGGCCATCCAGCAGCGCGGAGGCCGCTTTATTGTCATCGACCCACGGCGTTCGGAAACCGCTGAAATTGCCGACCAACATCTGTTTATCCGGCCGGGCACTGATGCCTATCTGTTAATGGCAATGATCCACACACTCTTCGCAGAAGATCTGATTGCAACTGGTCACTTGGCCGAGCTGTTGGTCGGACTCGACCAGATTGGTGAAATCTGTCAACCTTTTACGCCCGAGCTGGCCGAGCAACGCACCGGCATCGCCGCCGAGCAAGTCCGTCAGCTAGCCAGGGATATGGCCACCATTGAAGGTGCCGTCTGCTATGGCCGCATGGGGGTCTCGGTGCAGGTCTTTGGTACGCTTTGCCAGTGGGCGATTCAGATCATTAACATTCTCACTCACTCATTAGATGTGCGCGGCGGCATGCTGTTGCCATCTCCCGCATTTGGCTATATCAAACCGGGCGAATCCGGTGCCGGCCACTTCGCCGCTTTCCACAGTCGTGTCAGTGGCCTGCCTGAATTTGCTGGCGAGCTACCAAGCACAGTGATGGCCGAAGAGATACTCACCGAAGGGGAAGGGCAGATCCGCGCCCTGATCACTACCGCTGGCAACCCGGTGCTCTCGGCACCAAATGGTCAGCAGATGGACGCTGCGCTCAGTGCTCTCGACTTTATGGTTTGCATCGATTTTTATATCAATGAAACCACCCAGCATGCCGACATCATCTTGCCCCCGACCAGTGCGTTGGAACACGATCATTACGATCTTGCCTTTCATCGCCTCGCGGTGCACAACACTACACGTTTTAATGAAGCGGTTTTCCAGCCACCCGTCAACAGCAAGCACGACTGGGAGATATTCAATCAACTGGGCCTCGCGATTGCGGCCCGCAAAGGTATGCAGATCAAAGTGTTGCCCCCGCCAGACCAGCTGATCGATATGGGTATCCAGCGCGGACCCTATGGCGCAAACGCTGGCCACGAACTTGCCCTGAGCCTCGATAAAATCAAACAGCATCCCCACGGCTTGGACATTGGCCCACTGCAGCCGAGTCTGACCGAGCGACTCTGCACTCAAGACGGCAAAATTCATTTGCTGGCAGACTACTTATCGAAGGATATTGATCGCTTGGCGAAGATGGGTGAGCCGACTGACAAAGATCAGTTGCTGCTGATTGGCCGCCGCCATATTCGCAGCAATAATTCTTGGATGCACAACTCCCACCGTCTGGTTAAAGGCAAACCGCGCTGGCAGTTGCTGATGCATCCAGATGATCTGGCCGCACGCCAACTCCATGACCAGGCTCAGGTGCGTATCGAGTCGCGAGTGGGTGCAGTCGAAACACAGGTTTTGTCGAGCGACGAAGTGATGCCCGGCGTGGTCAGTCTGCCCCATGGCTGGGGACACCGGCGCACAGGCGTCAGTCTGGAAATTGCATCTCAGCAAGAGGGTGTCAGTTGTAATGATCTAACCGACAATAAGTTGGTCGATCAGGCCAGTGGCAATGCCGCATTAAATGGTGTTCCAGTAAGAGTATTTGCGCTATAGCTGTTTGCCGTGCACTGCTCTGTTATCCCGAGCACAACAGAGGACTTCCAAACCGTACCTGCTTACCACTGTCAACCTTAATAAAAAATTATGGTTGACAGTCAAGGCCGCGCCCTTATCATTGCCGGATCTACTTACCCACCAGGGAGATCCCGCTATGTCAGCTCAGGAAGAGAGCCAAATTCGTCACGACTGGACGCGCGAACAGGTTTTGGCATTGTTCAAACAGCCCTTTAACGATCTGTTATTTAACGCTCAGGTCGTGCACCGCCGTCACTTTAACCCCAACCAGGTGCAACTCAGCACCTTGCTGTCGATCAAGACTGGCGCCTGCCCCGAAGATTGCAAATACTGCCCGCAGAGCGCGCGCTATGACACTGGCTTGGAAAAAGAAAAACTGCTTGAAATAGAGGCCGTGATCGAAGCGGCCAAAATCGCCAAGGCCAGCGGCTCAAGCCGCTTTTGTATGGGTGCAGCCTGGCGCTCGCCCCATGATCGCGATATTCCCAAAGTGACGAAAATGATCCGCGAGGTCAAAGCCTTGGGTTTGGAGACCTGTATGACCTTGGGCATGCTCTCGGAAAAACAGGCTGATCATCTGGCTGATGCCGGACTCGATTATTACAACCACAACCTCGACACCTCGAAGGAATTCTATGGCGAGGTGATTACCACCAGAACCTATCAAGATCGGCTTGAGACCCTCTCCCATGTCCGCAATGCGGGCATGAAAGTGTGCGCCGGCGGCATTGTTGGCATGGGCGAAGAACAGAAAGATCGCGCCGGGTTATTGATGGAGCTGGCCAATCTGCCGCATCACCCCGAATCCGTGCCGATTAACATGCTGGTCAAAGTCGCCGGCACGCCGCTGGCGGAAGAGCAAGACCTCGATCCATTCGAGTTTATTCGCACCATCGCTGTGGCCCGTTTAATGATGCCAAAATCCTATGTCCGCCTCTCCGCCGGTCGCGAGGAGATGAACGAGCAGATGCAAGCGATGGCTTTTATGGCCGGTGCCAACTCGATTTTCTATTGCGACAAACTGCTGACCACGCCCAACCCCAAGGCCAACTCGGATATGCAATTATTTGAGCGCCTGGGTATTGAGCCAGAGCCCTATCAAGTAGACAAAACCAACGCCGAACAGGAAGCCGAGTTACATCAAACGCTGCTCGAGGCGAAAACTGACGCCCAGTTTTATCGCGCCGGTTAGAGTGCCTGATGAGCTCTATGGACGCCATTCTGCAAGCTGCACTCGATCAGCGTCGCGCCGAGCACCTCTACCGCAGCCGCGTTAATGTTGCCTCTGGCTGCGGTCCAACGTTGCAGGTGGATGGCCGTGCCGTGCTCAATTTTTGCAGCAATGACTATCTCGGCCTTGCATGTCACGTCGATATTCGCCGCGCACTGCAACAAGCCGCCGATCAATACGGCACTGGCAGTGGGGCATCTCATCTGATCAGTGGTCATTCAGTCGTCCATCAAGCGCTCGAAGAGCAGCTTGCCGAATTTACCGGACGTCCGCGCGCACTGCTTTTTTCGACTGGCTATATGGCCAACCTGGGGGCGATCAATGCGCTGCTCGGACGCCGTGATTTAATCCTCCAGGACCAACTCAATCACGCCTCACTCCTCGACGGCGGGCGTCTCTCTCAAGCCGATTTTCAGCGTTACAAACACAATGATCTCGAACATTTACAACAACGTCTGGAACACAGCAGTGCGTCGCGCAAGCTGATTGTCACCGATGGCGTCTTTAGTATGGACGGCGATGTTGCGCCGCTGCAACAGCTCAGTCAACGAGCCGCGGCTCATGATGCCTGGTTAATGGTCGATGATGCGCACGGCCTTGGTGTGCTCGGTGCAACCGGCGGCGGTCTGGTCGAGCAGCTCAATCTGAGCATCGAACAAGTGCCGGTACTGATGGGCACCCTCGGCAAGAGCTTTGGCACGTTTGGCGCGTTTATCGCTGGCAGTGAAGCCCTGATCGAAACCCTGATCCAGTTTTCCCGCAGCTATATTTATACCACCGCACTGCCACCGGCCATTGCCGCCGCCACCCTCGCCAGCCTGAAACTGGTGCGTGAGGAAAACTGGCGGCGAGAAAAATTAACCCATCTAATTGGGCATTTCCGCCGTGGTGCTGCGCAGATAGGGATGTTGTTAGCGCCATCCGATACACCGATTCAGCCGCTGTTGATTAATAATGATCGCGCGGTTATGGAGGCTGGCCAGCAGTTGCGTGACGCCGGTTTTATGGTCGGTGCGATTCGGCCACCGACGGTACCTGCCGGCACCGGCAGACTGCGCATTACACTTTCAGCTGAACACAGCGAACAACAGATTGAGCAATTGATCGACGCGCTGGATCAGCTCAATCTGCCCGGTCGCGGCCAATGAACGCCGCTGTTGTCCCACTGATGTCCAATCCATCTTGCGCGGCTAAATACTATCCTTGCACTGGCGTGCGGCTTTATGCCCGGCCGGTGGTATTGCTGCATGGTTGGGGTATGGACAGTCAAATCTGGCAATCGCTGCCGCAGCGGCTATCGCAGTCGGCGGATATTATGACCCTCGACTTGCCCGGTTTTGGCTCATCGCCGCCGCTGAGCGACTACAGTGAAAATGCACTCCATCAATGGCTCGCGGAGCAACTGCCAGCGCGCTGCTATCTAATCGGTCTATCACTGGGCGGCATGCTTGCCAGCGGCTTTGCCGCGCGGTATCCGCAGCGCGTCGAAGGCTTGATAACCCTGTCCAGCAATCTGTGTTTTGCCGCCAATGACGCGTATGTCAGTGCTATGCATCCGCAACAGTTTGCCAAATTTATTGAGGCGTGGTGTGACGACCACAACAGCTGCCTCAAGCGGTTTGTCGGTCTGCAGGCGCAGGGCGATAGCCAACAGCGTCAATTGATGCGCGCGCTGCGGAGTTTGCAGGTCGAGATCGATCGCGATAGCGGTGAGCACTTGCTGCGTCTGTTAGGCGAGATGGATAACAGTATCGCGCTGAGTCAATTGCAGTGTCCAACCCTGGCATTGTTTGGCCGCCATGACGCGCTGGTGCCCGCGGCCAGCGCCGCTAACATCGCAGCACTCAACAGTCTGATTGATTGTCATATTATTGAGGGGGCTGGGCACCTGCCCCAGCTTTCGCAGCCGGAGAAGGTAAGTGAATTGATTAGCGAGTTTCTCGCTCGCCATCACTACGCGCTCGACAAAGCCAAAATCGCCGACTCATTTGGCCGTGCGGCAGCGCTCTATGATCGCGCCGCACAGTTGCAACATCAGGTCGGCGAACAGGCTATCGCGAAACTTTTTACCACACCGACGCCCATATCTGCCACCACACTCACATCTCCGGCGCAGCTTACCAAGGTGATAGATCTCGGCTGTGGCACGGGTTATCACTGTAGTCAGCTTCAGGCGCGTTTCCCGAACGCGACTATAACCGGCATTGATCTGTCACCGGCGATGCTGGCCTACGCTGCTGAGCACAATCCACAGGGCCAGTGGCTGTGTGGCGATGCCGAGGATCTGCCTCTGCAGAATCAGTCTCAGGAGCTTATTTTTTCCAACTTCGCTCTGCAATGGTGCGAAAATCTGCCACGTTTGAGCGCCGAACTCTATCGGGTGCTGAAGCCCGGCGGACGGATCAGTATTGTGATTCCTGGCCAGCAGACATTGACCGAGCTGCGCAGCGCATGGCAACAGGTCGACGACCGGGTACACGTCAATCGGTTTTATGCGCTGAGTGATTGGCAAGCTGCATTGCAGCAGGCCGGCTTTTACGATCTCGAGTTAGTGAGCGAACAGCGCGTGCAACAGCACCGCTCGGTGCGTGAATTATTGATGGAACTGAAACAGGTTGGCGCTCACAATAACAACGCCGGAAAACAGAGCACATTGACCGGCAAGCAACAGTTAAAAGCGCTCTATGCGGCCTATGAACAGTTCCGTGTCGCGCCGCACAGCTTACCGGCGAGCTGGGAAATTATTTCTATTCGCGCCATCAAATAGCATCTTACGGACCAGCGAAACAGGATTATGGCAAAACAGTGGTTATTTATTACCGGCACTGACACGGATGTTGGCAAAACAGTCATCGCTTGCGGGGTACTGGCAGCTGCCGCTCTACAGGGCCTGCGCACTGCTGCGGTGAAACCGGTAGCGGCAGGGTGCGAGCAGGGTGCCGACGGCCTGACGAATACCGATGCACTGCAACTGCAGGCCGCAGCCACTCATCAGCTCGCCTATCAACAGGTCAATCCGGTCGCGCTTGAGCCGGCCATCGCTCCGCATATTGCGGCCGACGAGGCCGGCGTGAGGCTGTCGGCCTCGCGCCTGGTGGGTTACTGCCGCGGTGTATCGCTGTTGCCCGTCGAGCTGGTACTGGTCGAAGGCGCGGGTGGCTGGCGGGTGCCAATTAATTCCCGGGAAACACTTGCCGATGTGGCCCGTGAACTCAATTGCGCCGTAATAATGGTGGTCGGTATGCGCCTTGGTTGTCTCAATCACGCGCTGTTGACCCGCGAGGCGATCCTGCGCGACGGACTGCAGATAGCCGGATGGGTAGCCAATATTCTCGATCCAGATATGCCGCGTCTCGAGGAAAATATTGATACACTAAAGCAACGAATTGCCGAGCCCTGTTTGGGCACAGTGCCCAGGTTGGAGAACCCGTCGCCGGAGCAGGTGGCCAGGTTTCTAACACTACCGGCGCAATAACCAGAATAATTGAGAGAGCACCCTAATGAGTGAAGAAAATAAATTATCCGAAGAAGATCTCGAGCGCGTCCGCTCGGTGATTAACAGCGGCTACAACAGCACCGAGCGCAAGCCGTTTCGCGGCCTAGTGCTGCTGGCAGTGCTTTGGGTTGTGATCGCGATTCTCGGCGGCGTCAGCTGGCTGATCGGTAAAAATTCCGGTTTTATCTAAGCATAATTTACAGCGTCGCCAGACTCTGTCAGGAATTCACCATCTACGATGCTAATTGAAGCGCGCGCATTTAACCCCGAACTCGGTGATTTTGATGGGACCTATGATCCGCTATTACAGCGGATTTTTCTCGCCCGTGGCATTCACAAGCAGGCAGCGCTGCAACGTCAGCTCTCCTGCCTGCCTTCTCCCAATGCTATGCGTGGCATCGATCAAGCGGTGGCAATATTGCGCCAGGCGCTGGTCGAACAACAGCGTATTCTGATTATTGGTGACTTCGATGCCGATGGTGCCACCAGTTCGGCCCTGATGATTCTGGCCCTGCGGGCTATGGGTTATCAGCATGTCGACTTTTTGGTGCCCAATCGCTTTGATTACGGCTACGGCCTGACCCCAGAAATTGTCGATCTCGCTATTCAGCGCCAACCGCAGTTGTTGATCACTGTCGACAACGGCATCTCCAGCATCGACGGTGTGGCGCACGCAAATAGTCTGGGTATGCAGGTTATTGTCACTGACCACCACTTGCCCGCAGCGACCCTGCCTGCCGCCGCTGCGATCGTAAACCCCAATCAACCCGACTGTCAGTTCCCAAGTAAAAATCTCGCCGGGGTCGGTGTAGCCTTTTACCTGCTAAGTGCCCTGCGCGGTCAACTGCGCGACAGCAACTGGTTTGCCGACAACAGCATCGCCGAACCGAATATGGCCAACTGGCTGGATCTGGTTGCTCTGGGTACGGTTGCCGATGTGGTGCCGCTCGACCAGATTAACCGCGCGCTGGTGCATCAGGGGCTGTTGCGTATTCGCGCTGGCCACTGTCGACCGGGAATTAAAGCGTTGCTGACTATTGCCGGCAAATTACCACATCGGCTGGTCGCCACAGATCTGGGTTTTGCGCTCGGACCACGCCTAAATGCCGCTGGTCGGCTCGATGATATCTCGCTCGGCATCCAGTGTTTGCTCACCGACAACCCGCAACAGGCGCTGGACACCGCCCGCGAGCTCGATGAACTCAACCAGGATCGCAAGCTAATCGAACAGGATATGCAACGCGAAGCATTGGCCATTGTTGAAACCATTCCCCTGTCAAGCGAGGGCCAAGTGCCGGCGGCGCTATGTTTGTTTCAGCCCGAATGGCATCAGGGTGTGGTTGGATTGCTCGCATCGAGAATCAAAGAAAAATTTCATCGCCCGGTAATTGCCTTTGCGCGCGCCGACGATGGCCAACTGAAAGGCTCATCGCGCTCGATTCCAGGATTGCATATCCGTGATGCATTGGACGCTGTCGCCGCGCGTCATCCCGGTCTGATCAGCAAGTTTGGTGGCCACGCCATGGCCGCCGGGTTAAGCCTTGAAGAAGACAAATTAGCGCAGTTTGAGCAGGCCTTTCAGCAGCAGGTGGAACAGTCTCTAAGTGCCGATGATCTGCAGGCCAAACTCGTCACCGACGGCGAACTGCACAACGCTGAAATGTCCATGCACACCGCGGAATTATTGCGTGACAGTGGCCCCTGGGGGCAGCTGTTTCCCGAGCCTTGTTTTGAAGGCTTGTTCCTGATCAAACAACAGCGTATCGTCGGCGAAAAGCACCTCAAGTTGGTGCTCGCGCCGCACTCTGAACCGACGCGTAATATTGATGCGATCTGCTTTAACGTTGATATACAAGAGTGGCCCAATGACCAGGCGCAGACAGTGCGCTGTGTTTACCGGTTGGATATCAATGAATACCGCGGTCAAGAAACGCTGCAATTAATGGTTCAGTTTATCCAGACCTGTTGATCGAGAGCGTCGGCCCGCAAAACCAGAATAATAAAAAATCCTTCACCAATAACGATAAGAAAAAACTATGAGTGTTAAAGCCGATTTGCGCGCCGATGTATTACTGGTGGCGATAGCAGCTATCTGGGGGCTGGCGTTTGTCTTTCAAAGCACTGGCATGGATCATATCGGGCCAGTTACCTTTGTTTTCTGCCGCTTTGTTATTGCCGCCATTGCCATTATCCCGATCTGGTATCTGATGGAAAAACCGAAAAAAGTCCTGGAGATTCAGCCAGTCGACAAAAAGGCGGTTGCGCTGGGAGTGATGATGGCAGTCGGTATGCTGTTGCAACAGGCTGGCCTGCTCTACACGACTGTAGCCCGCGCGGGCTTTTTAACCGGCGTCTACATTATTTTGGTGCCGCTGATCGGACTGCTGCTGGGCAATAAAACCGAATGGCCGACTTGGGTGGGGGTGATGCTGTCACTGCTGGGACTCTACTTTTTAGCCCAGATAAAGGGTGATGAATTTCTCTATGGCGACCTGCTGGTTTTGGTCAGCTCTGTGGTTTGGGCGCTACATGTTATCTACACCGGCCGGCGTGCCAATGAGATCTCGGTTTACCGACTGATGTTTATTCAGTTTGTGGTCGCCTCTGCAATCAGTGGTGTGGTGATGTTACTGACCGAAGTTTGGGATTGGCAGGCAGTCCTGCGAGCCGCTGTGGCGTTGCTCTATGTCGGTGTGCTATCAAGTGGCATGGCGTTCTCTCTGCAAGTGGTGGCAATGCGCACCGCGCCGGCGTCCCATGCGGCGATTATTTTAAGTTTCGAGGCTGTCTTTGCCGCGATTGGTGGCTGGTGGTTGCTGGAAGAATACCTGACCACGCCTGAGATGATTGGCTGTGCATTAATACTGATTGGCGGGCTGGTCTCGCAACTCAAGTTACTGCTGAAAAAGCAGGCGATCCCGCACCCCGATGGTGTTAATTAACAGGGATAAATTAGCGCGTTCTACGTTGCAGGCGCTAAACTGAAAGCTAAATCAGACCGCTATTCGTATAGAACAGGAAGACAGGCACAATAATCAGGAGGACGCCATGGCTCGACAACAGCTGACTCGACGCAACTGGTTGCAAGGCGGTGCGTTAAGCGCGCTAGCATTATTTGGCTCAGGTATCAGCACCATTGCCAGCGCACTGGAAAAACTCTATCTCAGCGACAGCGAGTGGCGCCAGCGTCTGAGCGATGAGCAATACTATATTCTGCGTGATGAAGGCACCGAGCCGGCAGGCTCCAGTCCCCTCGACAAGCAGTATGGCGACGGCGTCTACCACTGCGCTGGCTGCGACCTGTTGCTGTTTACCGCTGCGATGAAATATGACAGCGGCACCGGCTGGCCATCGTTCTTTGAAACCGTAGCCGGGCATATTGAAACCAAACTCGATTTCAGCATGATCTGGCCGCGCACCGAATATCACTGCGCCCGTTGCGGTGGTCATCAAGGTCATGTCTTTGATGACGGTCCAGCGCCGACCGGTCAACGCTGGTGCAACAATGGTTTAGCGCTAATCTTTGTGCCGGCTGATAATTAAAGCAAGTCCTTGATTTCCGCCCACACCGCGTCAGCAATAATCGGCTGTGCTGGCTCGGTGGGGTGAATACCATCCTGCTGAATCATCCCTTCGGTCACCACCAGTTGTTCAAACTGGAAGGGCACCAGCGGCAGATTTTCCTTGTCGGCGAGGTCTTCAAACACCGCGGCAAAGGTATCCGCGTAGCGCTTGCCATAATTAGGCGGCAGACGCATACCAAATAGAATCGGTTGTGCATTGTATTCACGGCATAGCGCAATCATGCGCTGTAAATTGCTCCGCATACGTGACAGCGGATGGCCCTGCAGACCGTCATTGCCACCCAGCTCCAACAGCACATGAGTGGGTTTGAACTTCTCTAACAGCACAGGCAGACGCGCCAGGCCGTTTCCGGTGGTATCGCCGCTAATACTGGCGTTGATAACTCGGTGTTGACCGTCGAGGTCACTGCGCAGCAAGTTCACCCAGCCCTTGTCCGCATCGATACCATACCCTGCGCTAAGACTATCGCCGAGAATCAAAAGTGTAGATGCGGCACTGCCCTGAGCCATCAGCATCAAGCTGAGTAAAAGAGCATAAAAATAATAGCGACCCGCAGTTATAAATTTCATAGAGTGTGTTCTTGTTATTGAAAAGTGTTCTTGTTAGTAGAAAGTGTTGTTGCCAGTTAAGTTTGTTTCACTGAATACAAATCCGCTTACTCTGCGTACCATATGTAGTCCAATCGAGTAGTCTGTCATACCCTTACGTTTAAATTAACCCGTTGGTGTAAAAGAGCCGAATTTTTATGATTGAAGTAAACCAGATCAGCAAGCAGGTCGAAACCTCGGAAGGCTCCCTGCGCATCCTCGACAATATTAATCTCTCGGTACAAAACGGCGAGACATTGGCGATTGTCGGTGCATCCGGCTCCGGCAAATCCACTCTGTTGGGGATTCTCGCCGGACTCGACCTGCCATCCTCCGGCAGTGTCTCGATTAACGGTGAAGATATTACCGCCATGGATGAAGAGGGCCGTGCCGCGGTGCGCGCCGGTCATGTTGGCTTTGTTTTTCAATCCTTTCACCTGTTGCCCGGTTTAACCGCGCTGGAAAATGTCGCCTTGCCGCTCGAGCTACAGGGTGTTGCCGATGCCTTGCGGACAGCTGAACACTATCTCGAGCGAGTCGGCCTTGCTGCGCGAGTGGGCCACTATCCGCGTCAACTTTCCGGTGGCGAACAACAACGTGTGGCGCTGGCCCGAGCCTTTGCCTGCCGACCGACTATTTTGTTTGCCGACGAACCGACCGGCAACTTGGATACCGGCACTGGCGGAAAAATTAACGATCTGCTGTTTGCGCTGAATGAAGAAGAGGGCACCACGCTGGTACTGGTCACCCATGAAAAAACCCTTGCCGCACGCTGCAGTCGCACCCTCGAGCTGCAAGGTGGGCGTCAGCTCGATGCCGCCAACACCAATACCGCAGGGCGAGGCGCCTGATGTTGGCTCTGAAAATGTTGTGGCGCAGTTGGCGCGGCGGGCAGTTAGGTCTAATTTTTGCTGCGCTGGTGCTGGCCGTGGCGGTGGTGACCTCGGTGGCGCTGCTGGCTGAGCGCGTTGAACGCGCTCTGGTCTCGGAATCAAGTGTATTTCTCGCTGCCGACCTGGTGATTCGCAGCAGCAAACCGGCCAATCCTGAGTGGCTGCAGCGCGCTGCCGAAGAGGGCGTGCGCACTGCCCGCACGGTTTCATTTGCCTCGATGACCTATCAGGGTGACGAGATGCATCTGGCCTCAGTCAAAGCGGTGGAGAGCGGTTACCCCCTGCGCGGCACACTCAAGCGTTCGCAGATACCCTTTGCCACCGAAGCAGCCGATATTGAATCAGTCAGCTATGGTCCCGCGCCTGGCGAGCTGTGGGTTGATTCTCGACTGTTGCCATTGCTGAGTATTGAGCTCGGCGACGCTATCGAGCTCGGTGATGGCAGCTTTAAAGTCAGCCAGATATTAATTGAAGAACCCGACAGCGGCAGTTCATTTTCGTCCATGCTCGGCGCACGAATTTTGATGAACTGGCAAGATCTCGATCAAGCCGGCGTGATTCAGCCCGGCAGCCGGGTTACCTATCGACTGTTACTGGCAGACGGAGAAGGCTTTGCCAGCTATGTTGATTGGTTGAAACAACAACTCAGCATCCATGAGCGAGTGATTACGCCCGATGAAGCCCAAGCCAGCATCGCCAGCACCATGGACCGCGGTCGCCGCTTCCTGCTGTTGGCCGGCAGCATTGGTGTGGTGTTGGCGGGTATTGCTCTGGCACTGGCCAGCCACCACTTTGCCAGCGGTCAGATTTTGCAAGTTGCGCTGTTAAAAAGCTGGGGCACCTCGGCTAGCCGTGTGCGCAGCCTCTATCTGCAACAGATTATTCTACTCGGCACAATCGGCTCGCTGATTGGTCTGTTCGTCGGGTGGAGCTTTCATCAGTTATTAATTTCCGTCGTGCGTGAATGGTTACCCATCGCACTGCCAACCGCCGGACCACGCCCCTGGATTACAGGAATGGCGACCGGCATGCTGTGTTTGGCCGGTTTTACCCTGCCGGCACTCTGGCATCTGCCGGCGCAATCGCCCCTTGCGGTGCTGCGTCGAGATACGCCCATCAAAGCCTTCAATGCCATTGTGCGCGGTTTCCTCGGCGTGTTGGCTGTGGCGCTGTTGCTGGTCTGGTACAGCAATAATGTGATACTTGCGCTGGCGATTCTGCTCGGCTTTGCACTCACTGCCGCTTCCTCGATTGGTGTCGGCCTGTTGTTACTGCGCCTCGGTAAAACCTATGGTCACTGGATGGGTAGTATCTGGCGGCTGGCACTCTCCAATCTGTGGCGACGCAAAAAACCCAGCCTGATTCAGATGGTGGGCTTTTCCGGGGCTATCGCGCTGTTGATGATAATGGTTGTGGTGCGCACTTCTCTGATCGATGAGTGGCGCTGGCAGTTGGCCGATGATTCGCCCAATCATTTTATCGTTAATGTCGCGGCCTATGAGCTGGACGGCGTCAAGCAGTTGATCGATGACCGCAAATTGGAAACCGCTGGTTGGTATTCCATGGTGCGCGGACGCATCACCCAACTCAAAGACCTGCCTCCCGAAGACGTGGTTGCCGAGGGTCATGAGTCGCTGCGCCGTGAAATTAATCTGAGTTGGACCCGCGACCTGCCCGAAGGCAACAGCATTGTCGACGGCCAGTGGTGGGACGACAGTGTGCCTTCGAACAGCGACTCTCAAAATAGCGACTCTCAGAGCAGCAATCTAGCACCGGTTTCTCTGGAAGTGGATATCGCCGCCGAGCTGGGATTAAAACTGGGTGACAAAATTCGTTTTAGTGTCGGTGGTCTTGAATTTGATGCGGTGATCACCAGCACTCGCAGCCTCAACTGGGACAACATGACGCCCAACTTTTACTTCCTGTTCCCCGAGGGCTATCTGGAAGAGTACCCGCGCACCCATATGACCAGTCTATATGTACCCGCCGAGGAAAAACTGCTGGTCAACGATCTGTTGCGCCACTATCCGACCCTGCAAGTGGTCGAGTTGGACAAGATTATTGACCGCATCCGCACCATCGTCTCGCAGGTTACTCGCGGGCTCGAAATGATGACCTTGCTAATTCTCGGCTGTGGCATCCTGGTGATGTTTGCCGCGGTTAGTCTGTCGATGGAAGAGCGCCTTAAAGAGAGTGCCATTCTGCGCACCCTGGGCAGCTCAAGGCGGTTAATTCTTGGTGTGCAGTGGGTTGAGTTCAGTACTCTGGGACTGATGGCGGGTCTGCTCGCAGCACTGGGTGCCGAATTTGCGGTGGCCATGCTGCAGCGTTTTATGTTCCAGCAGGAATTTGTTTGGCACCCCTGGCTGTGGTTGGTTGGGCCTTTGGTCGGTGGTTTGCTGGTCGGAATACTGGGCGTTGCCTACAGCCGCAAGGCGGTCACGCAACCCCCGCTGCAGGTGCTAAATAGTCTTTGATCACAAGGCTCTGATCTGTCGCTGCCGGTTTTGAACTGTTGGTCTAGAGTATTGGCAGCTGAATATGGAAGGTGGTGCCGATATTGACGTCCGAGGTCACTGCAACTTGACCCTGGTGCTGATCCTGGACAATAAACTGCACAAAAGACAGTCGCTCGCTGGCATCATTTTCAGCAACGTCCGCGGCCGCATGACTGCCGGCAAAAAACGGCTCAAAGATAAGCTGTTGTTCTTCGTTGCTCATGCCGCGGCCATTGTGCTGCACACGCACCCAGATCGCATCGTAAAACTCACTTATCTCAATATTGATCGCCGGGCTGTGCGCCGGATCTTCGATCTTGCCCAGAGCATGACAGCAGTAACGGAACAGACTGAGAAACATTTGTTGCAGTTCCGGCACATGACAGCGCAACTGTGGCAACTCATCGGCATAGTTCTGGTTGATCGCGACATCTTTGAAGCGCAGACCTTTGGTTACCGACAGCACATCTGCCGCTAGCTCAATGCTGTGGTCCATCACCGCGGTGACATCGGCCAATTGTTTTTCACCGGCACCACTGTCGGAGAAGTTGATCAGATTTTCGATCACCGACGCCGCCTGACGACCGCGAATCAAAGCATCTTCAAGCAACTCGTTGACCGCCACCGGGTCAATGTGATCGTCTGTCAGGTCCTGACGTACCATCTGCAGATCCTTTAGAATCGCTTGCAGCGGAATATTCATATCATGCGCCATCACCGAGGCCATCTCTCCCATCGATGACATTTTGTCACGCTGCACTAACATATTTTCGCTTTTGACCCGCTGGGTCACATCGTCGATCAGAATCACCACACCGGTCTCCTGCTGATCGTGCAGCGGATAAATAGTGATATCAAAATGGTACTGACCGCGCTGGCTGTATTTAATGGTCAGCAGCTTGTCGCCATCCTGAGCTTGCTGAATCTGCTCGGCCGTCACCGCAATAGTTGGATAAGCCTCCCACAGATCCTTGCCCAACACCCGATCCGCTGGCAAACCACTGGTCTCCTCGGCGCGACTGTTCCACTGGGTGATCTCGCCTTTCTTATTCAGGCCAATCAACATCAGCGGCAGCGAGCGCAAAATATTCGTGATATAGGACTCAGACTGACGCAACAGCGTAGTTGTCTCGCGGTGCTCGGCAATTTCTTCCTCGAGAGCAGAATTGCTCTGTTGCAGCATATTATTGGCTTCATCCAAGGTCGCCGTGCGCTCTTTAACCCGCTCCTCGAGCTGCGCGCGAATCTCCTCAAGCTCATGGTTGTAGCGTCGTGCAGCCCGTCGCGTAAACGCCAACCGAATAATCGTCAGCGATAGTGCAATAATCAGAATGCCGCTCGAGAAATTCGCCACATACTGCCAGTTGGTATCGCCATTGTCTTCGCGCACAAACCAAAACATATCCGCAGCAGCCAATTGGCTATACAGCAAAACCGTCATCAGGGCAGAGCATTTCTTTATCAGGTTCAATTTGGGCACATCTCAAACGCTATCAATAAGGGCCTATTATAGCCATGAAAACAGGTTTGTCAGCGGTTGTTATTTAGGCATCCGATAAATAGGTGTTGGAGGTTTTGGAGCAAGACTCGAGGAGTACGCTGTCAGGCAGTGATTTCTTGAAAATAGCGGCATCAAATAACTGGGTATCGTCTGCAGTCTTGATGCCATATTCGATGCATCGATGTCCTGAGAGTTCGTTTGGCAAGCTTTGGGACAACCAAACCGTGACAATAATTGCATTCAGATAATCTTGATTTGAGTAATGTGCTTTAGTGTAAGCTTAAATAAGGACTTTTCAGGATTATCACTATGAGCGATTGCTGCCCACCGCCGGCACCCAAAACAACCACCTCCTGCTGTGAAAGCGACACGGTCAAAGCGACGCGTCCCGATTATCTGTTGTGGGTGTCTGGCAGCCTGGTTGCACTTGGTTACCTGACCCATCTATTGTTTGTCAGTCCAGCACCGTCTGCTGCAGCGCTGCCGCAATGGCTGGTCACCGCCAGCTCTGGTATCTATGAGTTGATTGACAAAATGTGGTGGGGCCTTCTGATGGCGGTAGTCTTTGTTGGCCTGCTCGAGCGCATCCCGAGAGAACTGGTGATGTCAGCGCTGGGGCAGGGTGGCACTGTCAGAGGTGTGATGCGCGCCACCTTCGCTGGTGTGTTGCTCGATCTCTGTAGTCATGGCATCTTGATGGTCGGCACCAAGCTCTATGAACGTGGTGCCAGCATCGGCCAGTTGATGGCTTTTTTGATTGCCAGCCCCTGGAACTCACTGTCACTTACTGTGGTCTTGATCACCCTGATCGGCTGGGGCTACACATTGGCCTTTATTGGTCTATCCATGGCGATTGGTATTGTTACTGGGATTATCTTCGACCGCCTTGTCGAGAGTCAGGTGCTGCCCGGAAATTCTAATAGTCATAACGGTAGTAATAGCGGCAACAGCAACATCCAAAATGTACCACTCTGGCCACAGATCAGCGCTGCTCTCAAACAGATCCGCTTCACACCCAAAGGACTCGTAGACTTGTTATGGGATGGCTTGCGCGACTCCCGCATGGTCTTTCGCTGGCTGTTTTTCGGTATCGTGCTCGCCACCGCCATCCGCGCGCTGGTGCCCCTCGATACTTACCAAACCCTTTTTGGCCCCACCGTCTCAGGCCTGTTTCTGACCTTGCTCGCTGCCACTATTATCGAAGTCTGCTCAGAGGGCTCAACTCCCATCGCCGCCGACATCATTACCCGCGCCGCCGCACCCGGCAACGGCTTCACTTTCCTGATGGCCGGCGTCGCCACCGATTACACTGAAGTAATGGTCATTCGCGACACCACCAAATCCTGGAAAATAGCGCTGTTCCTGCCACTGATTACACTCCCCCAGGTGCTGATGATCGGTTATCTGCTAAATCAGGTTTAACGCTTGAGATTCCGCCACCGCGCCGGGGATGACAGCATGGAGGGACCTCCAACCACAATCATGCCCCAGGGCATGACTATATTCTTACCACTGAGTCAGTCAGTACGGTGGATAATCCATGCGGACGTATGTTGGTTGATATGCTGGCTGCTAAAAAAGCGACCTCTAAAATAGATTTGTGCGCACTCAAAGATCCAACCATCGTAGATTGCAACTGCTATACTTTTTTCGGCGTCTGCCGCTGCCGCCAAATACATACTGCACACAAACTGGCCGTTGACGGCAATATTGAATGGGAGCAATAACCAATGCATCTTTTGTATAAAGGCGTAGTCCACCCTTGGCACTGCGATGTTATGGGGCATTTAAACACGCGCCACTATCTGGGCATGTTTGATGATGCCAGTTATCAGCTGTTGCATGAAGCCACCGGGTGGTCTGCGACGGGTTCGGATTGGCAGGGCCGCGGCTTTGCCGATGTGCACAACAGCATCGATTATATTGGTGAGATGAAGGCAGGGGAGTTGATTGAGATTAACGGCGGCATAAGCCAGATTGGAAACAGTTCATTTACGGCACGCTACGTGATGACTAATCGGCTAACCGGAGAAACGGCAGCGACAATGATGGCGAAGCTGATTTATTTTGATTTGGTGAAGCGTAAGTCGATCCCGTTAACCGATCAGATTAAACAAAAGATGCTGACGCGCTGGATTGATGTTGATGAATAAGGTGTTCGTTAAACTTTCCTATGGCGCAGGGCGCTGCTTATATTGAAGGGCAACTGCTTCCGCTCGCTGACGCTAAAATCCCCAATTGAGAATGGGGATTTTTATATTAAGACGCCGCCGAACCATTAGTCGTCGGCACCGCCTGCCCCGAAATCAGGAGGTTAAAAGACGCCTGTTGGGCTCTCGATTGATAGGGTGAGGGTATGGATATTTTTTCTTTTTAATAGGGGTAGGGTTTTTCCTCACTGAGGAGTCTTATAAAAGTAGCTATTGATTGTTGAATAAAGATTCTTGGTCAGTACGTAGGATAACTGCTCAATGATCCGTTAGCTGTTTGATAGTTTTTGTGACCCCTGCTGATATGTATCACTCCCCCTCCTTTGCAGCAGGGGTTTTTTTGTCAATATCGATTACTGCATTATTTAAGACAGAAAAAAGCGGCCGATGGCCGCTTTTTTGTTTTCTGCTGACTGCTATTCAACTAAATTCTAACCGCATTTTGAGTCGCCGCAGTTGAGGCAAGTCATGCAGCCATCCATCAGGATGGTGGCTTTGACACTGCACTTTTTGCACAGTTCGGCGGTGGGTGGGAAGTCGCTGGCGCCGGTATCTGGTGTGGCGGCTACGCTTTCAAACTCAGCGCGCTTTTCGTCCATGATTTTCTGCTGGTGCTCGGGGATTTCGGGCTTTTTCAGCAGGCCGATCTTTTGCAGATGATCTTCGATGGCCCAGCCGATCTCGGCAACCAGGGATGGCATGAACTTACCGCCGGGCTTGAAGTAGCCGCCCTGGGGATCGAATACGGCTTTTAGCTCTTCTACCAGGAAGGTGCAGTCGCCACCTTTGCGGAACACCGCCGAGATAACGCGGGTGAGGGCGACGATCCACTGGAAGTGGTCCATGTTTTTGGAGTTGATAAACACTTCAAACGGGCGGCGCAGCTCGTGGTCGGTACCTTCGTTCAAGATAATATCGTTGATGGTCAGATACAGAGCATGGTCTGACATCGGGGTCTTGATTTTATAGGTGCTGCCAGCCAGTGCTTCGGGCCGCGAGACCTTTTCGTGCATCTGGATAATGTTGCTTTCCGGTGCTTTGCTTACGGCTGGTCTTACGTCGTCTTCAGTAGCTACTTTGTAGCCAACAATTTTTTGTCCAATTTTCTTAGTCATTTCCGTCCTCTCAAGATTCTACGGGTTGCGTTACGTTGATCAGAATTTACCGTAGTAACCTTCTTTCAGTGCATCAAACAGGTTGGCGGCGGTGTGCGTTTCACCGTCGTACTCAACTTCTTCGTTGCCTTTAAACTCAACAGTTGAACCATCTTCCAATGTAAATTTGTAAGTGGTGTTTTCAAGATCTTTCTCTGTGACGAGTACGCCTTGGAAGGCTTCCGGGTTGAAGCGGAAGGTGGTGCAGCCTTTCAAACCTTTTTCTGCGGCATAGAGATAGATATCTTTAAAGTCTTCGTAGTCGCAATCGGTTGGCACGTTGATGGTCTTCGAAATTGAAGAGTCAACCCACTTCTGTGCGGCGGCCTGAATGTCGACGTGTGCCTTTGGCTTAATGGTTTCGGAGCTGACGAAGTAGTCAGGCAGGGCCTCTTCTTCACTGGTACCGTAGGGCATGGCTTTTTCGTTAATCAGCGTGCGATAGGCAAGCAGTTCGTAGGAGAATACATCGATTTTCTCTTTGGACTTTTTCCCTTCGCGGATAACGTTGCGCGAGTAGTGGTGCGCAAAGCTTGGCTCGATACCGTTGCTGACGTTGTTGGCCAGTGACAGGGAGATGGTGCCCGTCGGTGCGATGGATGAATGGTGGCTAAAACGACAGCCCTCTTCAATTATCGAGTCGATTAGCTCTGGTGCGACCTTGGCAACATTGCGCATATAGTTGCTGTATTTGCCGAGTAGTACTTTACCTTTGATGGTGTCGCCGACTTTGATGCCGTCTGCGGCCATCTCAGGACGCTTGAAGATCATCGCTGCGGTGACTTCGAAGTCGTCTTCCATAATCGGCGCGGGGCCTTTTTCGCGGGCCAGGTCAACACCTGCTTTAAGACCGGCTACGGCCATGTCCTGAGCGACGCGCTCGGTAAACTCGAGCGAGTCCTGATCACCGTACTTCATGCACAACATGGTGATCGTGGAGCCGAGGCCAAGGAAGCCCATGCCGTGACGACGCTTGTATTCAATCTCTCTGCGCTGACCTTCGAGTGGCAGGCCGTTGATCTCAACCACGTTGTCGAGCATGCGTGTAAAGACGCCAACCACTTCTGCGTATTCGTCCCAGTCAAAGTAAGCTTCTGGAGTAAACGGGTTGCGCACAAACTTGGTCAGGTTGACCGAGCCGAGCAGGCAGCTGCCATAAGGTGGCAGAGGTTGTTCGCCACAGGGGTTGGTGGCGCGAATATCTTCGCAGAACCAGTTGTTGTTATTTTTGTTGACCTGGTCAATCAGGATAAAGCCTGGTTCGGCGTAGTCGTAGGTCGACGACATAATGGCATTCCAGAGCTTTTGTGCACGAACGGTTTCATAGATGCGGCAGGCCACCAGGCCCTCGTCGTTGCTGTGGTAGTTTTCAGTGGTTGGGAAAGGCTTCCAGACAATATTGTCGCCATTGAGATCGAGACCGCCTTCAATTTCTTTGGCGCTCACGGGGAAGGTCAGGTCCCAGTTGCCATCGTTGCGCACGGCTTCAATAAACTCTTCGGTGATCAGCAGCGACAGGTTGAACTGACGCAGGCGACCGTCTTCACGCTTGGCGCGCACAAAGTCAAACACGTCCGGGTGGCTGACATCAAAGGTCGCCATCTGAGCACCGCGGCGGCCACCGGCCGAGGAGACGGTGAAACACATCTTGTCATAGATATCCATAAACGACAGCGGACCTGAGGTGTACGCGCCAGCACCGGAGACATAGGCACCTTTGGGTCGCAGGGTAGAGAACTCATAACCGATACCGCAGCCGGCTTTGAGGGTCAGGCCAGCTTCGAGATTGCGCTCGAGAATGCCTTGCATAGAGTCGGGAACAATGCCGGAAACCGTACAGTTAATTGTCGATGTGGCGGGCTTGTAAGCCTGCGCTCCAGCATTGGAGATAATGCGGCCGGCGGGAATAGCACCGTGCTTAAGCGCCCAAACAAAACGTGCCTGCCACTCTTCGCGCTGTGACTCATCTTCAACATCCGACAACGCTTTGGCCACGCGAGCATAGGTTGCATTGATATCGGCATCGACAGGTTGTTCCTGTTTATCTTTGAGGCGATATTTTTTATCCCAGATGTCGAGAGAGGCTTCCTGGAATTTAATCTCGGGGGTTTTGGCTACGGCTTTGACCGATTTTAGTTTGGTTGCGGTGCTCATTGACTGACCTTTTCTGTTCGTTGCGTATTAAATTTGGTTTCAAATGTCCCGGCTATGTGCCTGGGCTAGCTCCGGTTAAGCAAACCGGCGAAAAATAGTAATCGCTGCGTAAATTTTTGTTTTTGATACCTGGCTCTGACTAAAACTTGCCCGGTGCAACTCGTTTACAGCGTCACGCAGTTTATCCTACATGGTGTGTCATGCAAGCATTAATACACTACATATTGTGTTTTTTCGTCCGAAAGGTGATTTTTCGGTTTGCTAATAGGGTGCAAAAGGTGTGGATAGATTGCTGTAATCCGCACCGTGACTGGTGTGACTGAAAACGCTGACCGATGGCGCAAAATTGGTCACAGCACTGAGCTAAACCGGCCTTGCTCCCACGCCGTATAAAATTTTTAGCGCCGTCCGGTTCGGGCGGTTAGCCTATGTCACCGTTGTGCCGATCCGGGGACTTGGATAAACTACAGGAACTTGGCAAATGTACCTAAACGCGGTCTCCCGGAAAGGGATGTCACCGCCATCTATTGAGGCTTTTCATGGATATTTTTGACTTCTCCGACGGCCGTGAAGGTTACTACGGAGAGTATGGCGGTGTTTTTCTGCCGGAAATTCTGCAGGCGACCATCGAGGAACTGCTTGAATGCTTCCGTGAATGTAAAGCCGACCCGACATTCTGGCAGGAGTACGTGGCGCTGCTGCAAAACTATTCTGGTCGACCTACTCCGGTTACCTATCTCGAGAACCTCAGCCGTGAGCTGGGCGGCGCGCAGATTTATGTTAAGCGTGATGATCTCAACCACACTGGTTCGCACAAGATTAACAATGTGATGGGTCAGGGCCTGTTAACCAAGCGTCTGGGCAAAAAGCGTGTAATCGCTGAAACCGGTGCCGGACAGCACGGCTTTGCCACGGCGACTATGGCGGCTAAGTTTGGTTTTGATTGTAAGATTTATATGGGTGCGGTGGATGTCGCGCGCCAGCGTCCCAATGTGTTCTGGATGGAAAATCTCGGGGCGGAAGTGATCGCGGTTGAAGATGGCCAGAAGACATTGAAAGATGCGGTGAATGAGTGCATGCGCGACTGGGTGACCAATATGGCCGACACCCACTATATTTTGGGGACAGCCTGTGGCCCGCACCCGTTTCCTGAGATGGTGAGCTGGTTCCAGTCGATTATTGGTATGGAAGCTCGCGAGCAGATCTTGGCTCAGACCGGGCGTTTACCGAATCGGGTTTATGCCTGTGTCGGTGGCGGTTCCAACGCCATGGGTCTGTTTCAGGGATTCTTTGATGAGCCCAATATTGAGCTGGTCGGCTGTGAAGCCGGTGGTGAGGGTGTCGGCTCGTATATGCACTCGGCGCGACTGGCCTATGACGATGCCAGCGTCGGTGTGGCTCAAGGGTACAAAACGTACTTCCTGCAAAACGAGGAAGGCAATATGAATGAGACCCATTCGGTTGCGGCCGGTCTCGACTATATTGGTGTCAACCCGATCTTTGCCCACTTGCATGATCAGGGCAAGGTCCGTTTCGAGGCTGCTACCGATGCCGAGGTAAAAGAGACGCTGAAGTTGACGATGCGCACCGAGGGTTTGATTCCAGCTCTGGAGAGCACTCATGGGTTTGTGGTGGCATTAAAAGAAGCCGCAACCATGTCCAAAGATGAAATCGTACTGGTCAACATGTCGGGTCGTGGCGATAAGGATATCTTTACCATTGCCGATGCGCTGGACGATGCCAAGTGGAAGCGCTTTATCGAGGGCAAGGCTGATCAATATCGCAGGGAGAGAGGTTAATGGGTCTGCAAAGCTATATCGCTGAGCGCAAGCGCGGCAAAGATATTTTGGTGATGGCGCATGTGGTCTGTGGTTATCCCTCGTTTGAAGAAAATATGCAGGAACTGGAGATTATGGCTGAGGCCGGTGTCGATCTGGTCGAGCTGCAGTTTCCATTTTCCGAGCCGAGCGCCGATGGCCCGCTGTTTGTGCACGCCAACGAAGAGTCGCTGAAGGCTGGCACTACCATTGACCAGTGTTTTAAATTTATGGCCGAGGTAAGTGCGCGCTTCCCGTTTAAAGTGCTGATGATGGGCTATTACAATACCGCGTTTAAGATGGGCGAAGAGCGCTTTGTTGAGCGTGTTAAAGAAGCGGGTGGCGTGGGTTATATTCTCCCCGATTTGCCGGTGGAGGAAGCGGTTAATTTGCACCGTCTCTCCGAAGAGGCGGGCATTGAGCCGATTATTTTGATGACCCCAACCAGCAGTGATAAGCGCTTGGCGAAACTTGGTCTGGCCAGTCGCGGCATGGTGTATGCCGTGGCGCGCAAAGGTGTTACCGGTTCAAAAACTAATATGGGTGATGATGTTCTGGCGTTGATCGAACGCTGCCGTCAACACACCAATAAGCCAATCGGTGTCGGCTTTGGTATCAGCAGCAAAAGCGATCTCGATTTTTTGCGCGGCCACGCCGATATCGCCATAGTCGGTACTGCGGCGCTGAAAATCTGGAAGGATGAAGGCGCACCTGGCCTGAAAACGTTCTTTGCCGAGTTAATGGCCTAGAGCGCTTGGGTCACTGAGTTTATTTAACCGAAAACCGCCAATCGTTAATAACCTGGTCTTTGATTGATACAAGGGCCGGGTAATCTCCCCACAGCACCTCTCGAACACATACCAAGTTAGCGCCCTGTGGGGAGCTGATTGGCCCGTGCCAGCAGGGTAGGGCCGCGCTTTCTTTACTTGCCTGCATCAGGCTAGCCACAAAACTGGGTCCATATCGCTCCGCCAGCTCGGTGCTGGAAATGCGTGCGTAGCGATCATGGCTATCGCCCTCAGGCACAGCCGAGCTGCTTCCCGACTCGAGTGTTGCTTGACGTACCGACTCAAGTGCCTGTTGCGCTTTCTCAAATACCTGCCCGCCGTGGCGGGCTGTGGTAAAGGTTTCGACACTGAGCCAGAAGAGTGATGGGTTGCGATAGTTGTCTTTGTTGAGCGCGTAAAAGAGACGCAATTCTTGCTCGGTGGGAACGCGTTCGGTGGTGACATTTTTAGTGAGGCCGGCGAGCTTTGCCTGCATGGCGTTGGGATCGAGAGTGTTGTCGATATCGGCGCCAATCCCCTCTACATCAACGAGGTCGTCGCCAAACAGCTGTTGATTAATTCGCCTTTGCAGCGCATCGCTGTCAGGGTTGGTCAAGGCATCCAGCGCCACGGTCTGGCGGTCGGCGGTCGATTGTGTGCCGAGCCAGTAGATGCCACCAATGACCAGCGCAGCGATTGCAAAAAGTACTGCAACCACTCGCAAAAAGGGTGTTGAGGAGATTTTTTTCATGGCCGGTTCACTGTCGAAAAATTTTGATCCAATCGCCGGCGCTGGGTTCGCCGGTGGGGTAGTGGCCATTGATTATACGCAGGTCGTCGACTTCTGAGGAGCGGAGTTTGAGCGCCTTGCCGAGTTTGTCGAAGGTGGTGGCGTTGGTGGCTTTGACATAGTGAACGCGCTTCGGTTTTTGTCCATCGATCTCACGTTGGGAGATGGGCCGAAACGTGGCGATAGATTGGGAGAACAGTTTATCTGTCTCGGCAAATTTATCTGGATCGTCGACCTCGCCTTTGAATACGAAGGCGTTGAGCTTGTAATAAATGACGGCGATTCGGCTGGGGGGTTGGTCTTCGGTGCCGGGCAATATGCCGGTAAAGCCTTTTAGCCCGGCCGGAGAAATCGCTTTGCCGAGATCCAGCTTGGCGACCTTAAGGTAGTTGTAGAGATACTCTTCCGGCGTCTGGCTGGTTCGGGCGATGGGTGTCATGCTCAATATGGCGCTGCTGTCCTCGGGACTGCCACTGGAACTGCGCGTTGTGCTGTCATTGGTCTGGGTCCAGCCGTCGGGGTAATCAAAGCGCACACGCATGGTCATATCGGAGTAGCGTTGAGGTTGCTTTTGCTTGGCCAGAAAGTTCTCGCCCCAGATCAGGCCGTCGGTGAGTTGGCGGTAAATTGCGGCGCCGTTATCCCGTGGCTGCTCGGCCTGAAATGTCTGCGCCTTGCTGACCACGGTGCGCAGGCGCGAGTCGTTGCGCGGGTGACTCGAGAAGATGCCGTGATAGGTTTGGTTGCTGGCGCCCCTGGCTTTGGCGCGATCTTTCTGCAGCATTTCATAATCTTTCATAATCGACAGCATATTGATCATTTCATCTGGCGAGTAACCCAGCTTGGCCATATATTCAGCTCCGGCTTCATCGGCCTCGAGTTCGTTGCGCCGGCCGTGACCGCGGATAATTGAGCTGGCGTAGGCCATGCCGGCTTCATAGACGTCGGCACTGCCTGAGAGCACTGCGGCAATGGCGGAAAGTACCTGTGCGCCGGTTGCCTTGCCCTCCTGACCGGTGACATGTTTGCGTGTCACGTGACCGATTTCGTGAGCCAGCACCGAGACCAGCTGTGCTTCATTGCTGACGTAGTTGAGTAGTCCCCGGTTGACGTAGATGTAGTTGTCGCGGGTGGCAAAGGCATTCAGGTCGGGTGAGTCAAGCAGGGTGAAGGTAAATTTTTCGCCGGCCATTTCAGATTGCGCGACAATCTCTTCGCCGAGCTTTCTGATATAGCTATCCAGTTCCGGGTCATCGTAGATAGCGGTGCTCTCGAGCACCTGTTTATAGATATCTTCGCCGGTGGTTTTTGCTATAGCCTCGACGGTCGGCAGCAATACCAAGAGCGGTATCAGCAGCCAGGCGCGGATTTGATGCTTAATTGAGTTAATCTGAATAGTGGCCATAGAGCTGTCGGTTACCGTCTAGTCACTTGAGTCGCTGTTATTTTGAGCGCTATTTGTTGCCACGCTAAAAAACTGTTTTAGCTGTTTGCCAAGGCTGGTACAGGCATCATTTTTAACCGGCGTCAGCAACGGAATGGGCGCGACGACGCCGAGCAGATAGGAGGTTCCGGTTGAGTCAACACGCAGGCGGCCCTTTTCTGTGAGGTCGCTCAGATCCCAAACAATTGCTTCGTAGATTGAGCTTTTTTCCCACTGGGCAAAACCAAAACAGCCACCGCCGCCGGGTCCGATTGCACAGCTGATTGAACCGCCCCTGTCATGGGTGTTAGTGGAACCGTCGATCCATACCAGATAGCGCAGTTTCTGGTTGCGAACTTGCTTTTTAATCGCTGGATTTTTCATCAAACGGGTTAAGCGCTTGAGGCCCTTGGGCGCGGTGCGCGGTTCAAACCAGGGATAGATGGAGTCGATAAATTGCCGCTCGGGCAGCACCTGAATATCTGCGCCTTCCATTTTTTTGGCGACACAGTCAATAAATTCGCGGTCGGTGTCGTAGTGTCCGGCATCGCGACGGCCGAGAATAACTACCGATTCCTCGCTGTTAATTTGCATGGCTTTGGTGGTCGGGCGGTATTCGTCGATGGTGGTGGTGGCACCGCAGCCGCTAAGCATCAAGGCAATAAACAGCGTACCGCTGAGGATGGCTGAATAGTTCATTTTTGCGCCTCCTGTTTTTCTTTTTCTATTACCCAGTTGTAGACGCTGGGAATGCGATAGAAGTCGAGCAGTAACTTGGCGCCGGCATCGCGCAGGGCAATGATTGCAGCCTCTTCGATGGCGTTGGATTTTGACAGCATAAAGGAATTAGGCGTTTTGCCATAGGCGGGCATAAACCAGCTGTCGATCTGCTGGCCATCGGCATCGGCAATATCGAGGCTGTACTTGATCCACACTTCATAGACATTCAGATAGGTGTCTGAGGGTGTGGAGATTTGCACTTCCGTAACCGAGGGGGTAATGATCAGAGCATTTTCCAGACTGACCTGGTCGCTGGACGAGACAAATTCGATATTGGCAAACAGACCGCTAAAGGCGTTGCGCAACAAGTTGGTCTGCGCTACGCCGAGGTCGATAGTGGTGTTTTTGGACGGTGTCGCGATGTAGTTCTGGAACTCTTCACTAAAGACGATGACGCCATTAATCGGTTTCGGTTGTGATATGACCTTGGGGAATTGGGATTGCACCTGTACCTGCGCCGATGAGCTGCACCCGGAGATCAATACCAGTGCGAGCAGAGCTGTGAAAAACGTTATTTTGGCTGTTGGCATAGTCGTATCCCTTTAGTTAAGGCTGCTTAACCCGATAAAGGTTCCTCCGTTGTTATAACTGAGTTCTCGCATCAGCGCAGCAAACTTAATTGCTGACGGACTGAGTGCACGGCCGCGCAAATACTGCACTGGAAAACCGATGGCGTGAATGCGGACCAACCGGTCAGTGCCGCGATGGGCCTGGTTGAGGTTGTCGATAGCCTTGACCACAGCGCGAATCGAGCGCCCCTGAAAGTCATCACCAAGGGTATAGATGCTGATTTTGCGCCCCGGTTTGTAGAAGGTTTGAATCGCGGCATTGATGCCTTCGACCGGGCTGGAGTTACTGAATGGTGCCCAGGTTCGCAATGTCTTGATAATGTCCTCGCGCATCTCGGGGCTGTCGGGTATCCAGCGTTCACGATAGGCTGAAAACATATACTGGCCCATATCATTGAGCACCTGCAGTCCTTTCACATCCGGGTAGATATCAAGAATATTGATCATCTCTTTTTGGACTTTTTCCCAGGCGGCGACCTGCATACTGCCGGAGGTGTCGATAACAAAAATAATATATTCGCTGTCTACCGGAATGCCGCCAATCAGCTGATTCTGCTGTTTGAATTCAGGGCCGATCAGGCGCTCCATCTCTTCGGTGAGAACCTGCATCACCAGTTGCAGCTGCTCTTTTTCACGAGACTGCGACAGCGACATCTTCTTGGCTTGCGTTTCGACGCTGGCGAGTTTGGATTTAAGCCGGGCAACCCGTTCATTGAGTTCGGAGAGCTGTTGTTTGCGCGATTTGAGTTGTTCATTCAGGGTCACCGATTCACCGCGCACATCAAATAGTCGTTGCTGGAATTCTTTGACTGTGCCGCGCAGTGCGTTCTCGGCTTCCTCCAGTGCTGCAGGGTCGCCGACCCGCGCGATCACCAGCAACATCACGATAGCGCCAAAGCCACAGCTGATAACGTCGAGAAATGAGATGCTCGCTTCCGGAAGTTCGCGGCGCTGGCGCTTCATGGCCAGTCCCTCGAGGGCGCGATAAAGGCGCCCTGGGTGGAGACGCCGAGTTGCCAGAACATGGCGGCCGCTTCCGGATCGCCTTCCATGGGGAAGAGAATACTGTTGACCGGCATACCCCGGGGCAGGTTGTCGATGGCGTCGGCAAAAAACTCGCGGCGCTGCGTGCCGCTGACCATATATTTTTTGGGTGCCGACTTGCCCTGGGTGGGCAGGCCATCGGTGAGCAAAAACAGGTTGTCGGGTTTGTCTTCGAAGGTATTAATGGTGTTGATGGCGTTGATCAAGCTTGTTCCAGAACCCGGTGAATAGTCGCGCAGGCCTTTGATCACACGCTCCAACTCCAGAGAGTCGGCGGCATCCAGCCATTCACCTTCGGACCCTTGCAGAGCAGGCTCGGCGGCGGTGTTAAACAGGTAGACCTGAAACCGGCTGCTGGGGGGCAGCTGCGCCAATAGCCACTCGACGGTGCGCAGGGTCCACTGCCATTTGGGTGATTGCTTGATATCACTGTCGCTCATATTCCTGCGCCGCAGGGCATTGACCACGGTGTCGGCAAGCATGCTGGCGGAACCGTCGACCAGAATCATCACCCGCTCACCGCCAAGTTTGAGGCCGGTGAGGTATTGACGATTGCCGTCGCCGAGAAATTCGCGCACTTTGTCACCAAAGTCGGCCTCTTCCATCATCGCGGTCTGCTCTTCGAGCTGCTCGACCTGGCGGCGAAGTTTGGCTATATCGTCTTTGGGATCGGACTGGATGCTCTGTTCCTGCTCTTGCAGGTCGGTAATAACTTGCTCTGATGCACCTTGAGTAGTCAGCAGTTCCAGCTGTAACTGTTCGAGGCTGTTAAGCAGTTCGGTCTTTTCCGATTCAGCCTGGCGGATATCTTCCTGCAACAGTTCAACTTCTGAAGCCAGTCGCGGGTCGGGCGTTTCGATTTCAGTGGCGTTGTGGCGAAGGATTAAAAACAGCAGGGTCACAGCACCAAAGCCGCAGGCCATAATGTCGAGAAACGAGAGACTGAAGGCAATATTGCGGCGCTTGCTAGCCATTGCGCACCTCGATCAATGCCAGACGCTGGGCATTGATAATAATATTCTCGCCACAACGTGCCTGTGGCGGCAGTTCGATGACGGCGTCGACAGTTTGCTGGAGAACTTTCAGCTGCTGGTTTTCTACTATCAGCACAAGGCTTGCTCGGTTGGTGTCTGCGCTGGATATGGCGATACGGCTGTTGTCGATCTGGATGCCGAGGGGCTGATTGAGAGGCCAGGCTTGGCCTTTGTAGAGTAGATGTGTGGCGGTGCTGGGGCCATTAGTCTGAATGGCAGGGCGAGGTCTGTTGCCGTCGATCTGCTGCAGGCTGGTGATGCGCTGCAAACCTTGGCTGTCATCCACTAGACTGCTGATAAAATGCAGGCAGTTATCCACACCTTGAGTATTTTGAAGATGGTGTGAGGCATCCGGTTTATCGGTCAGCACGGAGAGTATTCGCGACTGTTGGCTAAAGTGAATTGCGTGGTCAGACATTTCACGGAGTAGTGCCGACAACTCAGTCAGGCGCGGAGCCATCAGGTCCAGTAGTTCTTGGCGGTGCAGTGTCAGGGCGAGATCACCATTTGCTGAGGAGATACTGATAGGGCACTCGGATTGCTGTCCAACGCGCAGGATCCATTCCGGCAATAGGTTGTAGATTGCCTGCTCTTCCTGGGGCGAGTGCATTGGATCGTAGCGAAAGGTTGCCACCAGTCTGTCACGTATATGGTTGGCGAGCAGAGCGTAAGTCGAGAGCGCGCCAAGTTCGCCAAGCAGGCGCTGCTCTGCAACCTCGATGCTGTTGCCGGAGCAGTTGATCTGGCTGACCACTGTCTGGTGCAGATGCAGGTCTATATGCAAAATCTTTTGTTTGTCGGCACTCAGATTGAGGCAGTCGGCGAGACTGCTGTCGACCACGGCGATCACCTCGGTCGGGATGGCGCTCAATAGCCCCAGCAGCAGTGACAGCTGTTGATCATCAAAATTGGCGCCGACGCTGATTATGAGCTTTTCTGGTTGGCCGGCATGGCCGAGCAGACTTTTCAGTTGTGCAAAGGCGATATCGGCATGGTGTCGCGCCCAGCGCAGATTACCGCGCAGTGGGTTTTGACTGAGGTGATGCCAATATTGACGATAGACATTTTGCGGTTGCAGCCAGGCCTGATTGCGGGCCTCGATTCCGCTGACAATTCCCTGCTCAGTGTGCAGCGCAAAGCCGGGCTCGGAATAGACCTCGCCACTGCTGGCTTTTATCAGCAAAGCTTGGTCATTGAGTTCGAGGACGGCGGTGCTCACAATTTATTTGGCCTTGAGGAAACGGAGTAAATTATTTTCACAGTAGTCGTGTGAGTCGAGCACCAGGCGCTCTTGAATCAGCTGTAGCTGGTGCATAAAGAACATCACTACCATGCTGATCAAGAGGGCGATAAAGGTAGAGTTAAAAGCCACGCCGAGGCTGCTGGTGACGCCGGCGATGTTGCCTTCCATCGCTTCATGGGCCTGGCCCAGTGCGGCGCCAATACCGCGCACAGTGCCGATAAAGCCGATCGAGGGAATGGCCCAGGTGATATAACGCACCATGGAGAGTTCTGAGTCGAGGCGATCATTTTCATTGTTGCAGACGACATTGACGGCATCAGTGGCCGACTGCACGCTGTCGGTGACCTGAAAGCGAGTCAGGGCGGTCTGCAGAGCTCGGGGCAATAGCATCGAACGCTGGGGTTCGGCGAGTGACTGCAGTGGCCTCGCTAGCTGGCTGGCATCCTCGGGCAGTACCCTCGAGCCCTCGGCAATATTGATCAGTGGTGTAGCGAACATGCGCTGTTCGCGGATAGCACTGCGAGTCTTGTAGCCCATAATTGCCAGTGACCAGAACATCAGAATAAAGCAGGCCTCTTGCTCGAAGTCTTTAATTACCACAAAAAATGAGCGCGGCACTTCATAGGCTTCACCTGCGGCAGCCATCTCGGCGTGCTGGCGAATGGTGGTCTCGGCGTTGGGTCGCACCACGGTGACAAATACCGCATGCACCACAATCACTGCGAGCAGCAGGGCGATCAACTGGAAAAACATTTCATTGGTATGGCTTTTCATTGCAGCCTCCTGAGGGCTGTATTGCGATTAAACGGTTTAGATATCAGATGGAAGAGGGATGGGGAAATCTTCCGAGATCTCTTCGTCGGGTTTAAAGTCTGCGCCGGGTTCTAGAGTTTCGCTTTGCTGTTTATCCTCTGAGCCCTCGGAATCCTCTGGATTATAGTCTTCGGCATCTATTACAGCCTTGGGACCATCCATCGCTGCCTCGCTTGCTGCATTGGCCGGTGTGGCCTCAGCACCGTCCTGTGACCAGAGTGGTGGCGATAGTAGCAGTGACAAAAGCAGCGCAGCGAACAGCGCGATGCAGAGTTCGGATTTTGTCAGTTTTCGCAGCGGCTTGATCATAGGGTTGCTCCAGGCTTATCGACATAGCGGGCTATTCTAAAGCCTAAATCAATCCGCCCATCAGTACCAGAATCGCGATAGCTAAGGCGCAGTTCGGTGCGCGAGGCCAGCGCCCAGCTGGCGCCGCGGATCACGTATCGAGTGCCCTGTTCGGGTCCGTGGGGGTCCAGCTCGGCGTCGCCGCGGTTGGGGCGAATGTCAAAGAAGTCATTGACCCATTCGGCGACATTGCCATCCATATCAAAGAGTCCCTTGCTGTTGGCGGGGAAGCTGCCAACCACGGCGGAGACCGGGTACTGGTCGTTATAGTTGGCCAAAGTGAAAGCGAGGAAACCGTTGGCACTTTCATCTGCATAGTTACCGCTGACTTGCTGTGGCGGATAGAGGTCATTGTTCCAGGGGAATATCTGACTGCGCGATTGTTGATCAATTTTTGCCGCCCAGGCCCATTCTGCTTCGGTGGGCAAGCGGTAGCCATGTGCGTCCCAGTTGACGCCGGTCACCCGTGCCTGTTCGACAATATAGAACGCGGGCAATCCCTCTTTGCGACTCAACCAGTTACAGAACAGCGCGGCCTCTTGCCAACTCACTCTGGCGACGGGCTGGTCGGGCATGTCAAGGGTTTGGCCTTTGATTGCGGTGGAGCTGTGTTGATCTTTCCAGGTCTTGAACTCGGCATTGGTGGTTTCGTGGGTGGCAAGGTAAAACGGTCGCTCAAGACGCACGGCGCGTTCTGCTTCATTGGCGCGCCTGCCGGGCTGACGCCGCGGTGCACCGAGCATAAATTGCTCATTGGGCTGGAATAGTTTCAGCCTTTTGCCGAGAGAGGTTTTGATCAGTGGCGGCCGCGATGCCCAGTAGGCTTGTTGCAGTGTTAGCAGGTCGATATTCAGTGCTTGCTGATGACCAGGGCGCGGTGTCACGGTCATGGATTTGGTTTCATAGCCGCTCTTGGTGACACTGATGCTGTGCGGCTTGGCATTTAGCGATAAGGTCTGACTGCCACTGCCGTAGGCTTTGCCATCGACCAGAATGGTGGCGTCGGTAGGGGTGATATTAAAGCGGACGCTGCCAATATTGGGTTGCAGGTCGACAGCCAAATTGGTCTGTTGCTCGGGGTTGACACTCAGTGAGCGGCTGGCTTTGAGGTAACCTTCAAGAAATAGCTCAATCCTGTGTTGGGAAAAGGGCGAGACATCAATGGTAAGTGGCGTCGTGCCCTGAAACTGTTGGTCCAGAGTGATACTGGCACCGGCGGGGGTGCTGCTGATCACGACTTGACCATCGGCGACAATCATTTCAATCAGCGGGTGTTGGGCCTGGCTGCCGGCCTTGACTGTAACCTGTTTTTTCAAGGTTTTGTAACCGGGCGCTTTCAGAGTTAGCTGGCTGCCGGTCTCGAGTACTTCGGCACTGATCGGTGTCTGGCCAATCAGGCGGTCGTCGATAAATAAGTCGGCTCCCGCTGGCGTGGTGGTGAAGGCCATCTGACCCCAGGCTGGCTGCAAGGTAATGTCTATGGCTTGGGTTTTGCCCAGTCCTTCGATCTCGATTTGCTGCCGCAGGTTGAAGTAGCGGTATTTGCTAAATTCCAGTTTGTGGGCGCCACGACTGATTTCCTCGAGCGTACCGGGAACGCGCCCGGCGTCCTGGTCGTCAATGCGCACCTGGATATCGTCGAGACTGGAGCGCACCAACAGATTGCCGGGCAGCGGCTGCAGAGTCATTTCAATTTCCTGGGTGGTGTCACTGCTGACTTCAATAGTTTGCGCCAATGGGTAGTAACCCGGGGCCTGCGCGCGAACTTGGTGCTGGCCTTTTAGCAGCAGGTAGTTGTCGCCAATATGAAATGCCAGGCCGTCGAGATCCACGGTTGCGCTGTTGGGATCGAGACGAAAGATAACCGCCCGGGCAGCAAATAAAAATAGCATGACGGCGATGGCAAAAAGCGTGAATGCTGTGGTCAGCAGTATGACAGGCGACGGGCCGCGGCGACTGGTTGTCGACTTTTCTTCCAGCGGCGTAAAGTCTGTTGCTGAGAGTGGGGCGCTGTTTTTACTTTTGACCATAAGTATTCTATTTTTTTATTGTCGTCTCTGATGCTCTGTCGTTTGCTCTTCTAGCGGCTACTTTTATTTTCTATTCACTTTAGTATGGCGCTGTATTGTTAGTATGGCACTGTATTCACAGCAGGGTGAAAACACTTGGGCTACGGTTGCTGTCATGGCTTACAGCATATATGACAGTAGATTGGCGAAACAGCTCTCAAGCCTTAAAACTCACAACGCTTATTCTGAAACGCTTGGCCCCACACTAGATCAGCTCTGTGCAACTCACCGCGATAGGTTCATCCAAACCTTGGTCTGTGAGGGTGAACTCGATTCTGACATCGCGATAACCCATACGTGAACCGGCGACAATATAGCGCCCGGGCTTGAGTGATACGGCGGTTTTATCGAAGCTGCCGAGTCTGGCAACTTTAAACAGGGTGACATCGGTGTTGCTATCGGAGACAAGCGTGACTTCAATAGGCGTCTGCGAGGTCTTGAGCGCCTGATTCAGCCGTGTGATTTGCTGGCTCAGCAAGGGCCCCGGATTAGCAATACCGGTGGCGTCTTGAAGAACTTTCTGGCCATGGCGATAGTGACTGATGGCGGAGAGAGCCAGGGGGTCGCTGAGTACTTTTGTGATCCGTGTGTCGAGATCGGCGCGCACAGAAACTGGGATCAGTTTAACTTTGATGTCGGTGAGTGTTGCATCTGTCGCCAGCAGTTGCTGATAGATTTCGAGCGCCTTCTGCCACCGTTCCTGTTGCTCAAATTCGGCAGCCTGGGCAATGCTGTTGCTGACCCAGAGCTGTGAACGTCGGGTTTCTACCTGGGCCAGTGCTTGCTCCACCGCGGGGTTGTCGGCATAGACAGTGGCTGCGCGATTAAATGCTGCAATCGCCAGCTCAAAGTTATCTTTATCCAACGCTTTAAAGCCGTCGCTCATATGACCGAGGAAGCGCTGTTCGGTGATTTGCTGTTCGGTTGATGTCAGTGCCGCCGCGGCTTTTTGATGCTCGGGATCCGCGAGGGTGGCCTCTCTAAAGGCGATAGCCGCCTGGTCGTAGCGCTGTAACGCCAGCAGCTGATTACCGCGCTGCATTGCGTCGATCACAGTGGGCAGCGTGGCGGTTCGCTGGACAAGGTGGAGTACGGTTTTATTGTCTGGTGCTATGGCTGAGGCCAGCTGGCTGGCGCTGAGTGCGGTGCTGAGGACCGAGTTTGAGATGGCTTCACCGGTGTCGATTATAGCCTTTTCGAGCAGCTGTTCGCCCCGGGCTTCCAGTTCGCGAAGCCCATCCAGCGCACGTTGATAGCTGGCTACAGATTTGCCGTAGTCGCCATAGCTGTATTCCTGGTCGCCCTGTTCGACGGTTTTTTGTGCCTGGTGGTATTCAAATTCACCCCACAGTTCGACCCGCCTGAGATTGAGCCGGTCGCGGCGCTGAATAATCTCTGCCAGCAGTGTTTGGGCGTCTTGGCGATATTTGGTTTTCTGTGCAGCGGTGGAGGGGCTGACCAGTGTCGAGTCGGGCTTTGCCACCGGCTGTTGTGAAGGCCCGCTGCCGTCAATCCAGGGTTCGCTGACCAGATTGGGCAGCACAAAGATCACCGCTGTGGCCAGCAACAGCAGCACGGCGACAGTTATTTTTTGCATGCCGCTCTTACGGCCACTTTTATTAGCGGGCTGTCTGTCATCGGCTGCCGTGGTGTGATTGGGTACATTACTATTCATAGATCAGGGTGTTGCACGTTCCTGTTGATAGATTTTGCCTAACAGTTCCTGCCACTGTTGGTACTGTGCCTGCACGGTGCCGGTGAGTGTCACCGTGCGGTCTTCCAGTTCTATGACCTGGGGTGCAATCTCTGCTTCCAGGGAGGAGCCCATCTCGGCTACCGATTCATTAATTTCTGCGGCTTTTTGTCTCTTGTCGAGCCCGGCTTTAAGTACAAAGCCGCCCACGGCAGCGGTAGCGGTGCCGGCATCATCGGCAATATTGCTGCGCGCTTGGGTGCGGCCATAGATGCCAGCGAGAATGGCGCCGATACCGCCGATAATCTGCTTGGTGCCCTGTTGATTGAGTTGTCTGGCGCGCACCACTGAGTCGTATGAGGCGCGTCGGAAGTCCTGATAGGCGAGATGCATCTGTTGTGAGAAGCCGTCGTAATAATCTTGCATGGTGTCGACATAGAGATAGTCGCGCTCGCGAATTTTGCGCACCCGCTGCAGGATGCTGTCATTTTGTGCGGGCAACCGAGAGATACTTAAAATGCCATTTCGATCTTCCTTGATATAGCTGTCGAAAGCCTCTGGGGAGAATTTTTTTGCAAAGCGCAGCTCGGAAATCGTGCGCAGTTCCTGAGCACGTTCATCGCTGATTGCTTCGCGGTACTTGAGCAGGTCATTGGCGATGCGAATAAACAGGTTCTGGAATGGGTCGCCGAGACTTTTTAAACGCCGATCGTAGGCATATTTGCCGGTGCTTTGTTTGTAGCGATTGCTAAACCACTGTTTGCCACTGCTGTCGGTGGCGACAATTTCCAGGTCCATGGTTTCGCCGTCCGACTGATAGATGGTGCCGGTGATATAGAGATCCATTATTACGTCGCTGTTAGGTGTGACCCGTATGGCGCCCCAGGCGCCGCTTTTCTCGAGCACTTTACCAAGCTGATTGGAAAAATAGATCGCTTCGGCGTAGCGCACTTCGGGAAATACGGTGTCGTTGTCATCGGTCATATAAAGCCCATCGTTTAAGGTGGGTATGCCGACATCGAGCAGAGTGTCGACCGGATAGGCGCGCGAAGGGATGTCCAGCGGCAACATGGTCGATGAGGTGATTTTGTCCACAGCGGCCGTGGCCGAGCCGGCCATCAGAAGCAGTGCCATGGTGGAGCTTTTTAAATAATTAACTATCTGCATCGGTTTTAACCTTGGCCTTTAATGCGTCGGTATTCATCCCAGAGTTTTTCTCTCAACACCGGGTCGCGCTCTTTAGTGGCGGCATCGCGGATCTGTCGCAGGACAATATCATCACCCTGACCGTCGTCAATATCCTCGGGAATGGGAATAATCTCGCCATCGCCCTCTTGAGCGCTGGCACTCTGACTGGCAGCGCCCTCTGCACCGCTCCCTTCGCTGCCCTCTGCATTAGGGGGCGCACCCTCTGCGGCGCGCTCTTCGATCGAGGCACTGCGGTCAGCCGAGCCTTCATCTGCCTCTTCAAATAGAGGTTCGTCGCTGTCAACGCCGCCGCTGCTACCCGATGGACTGAGAATATCAATTGGCGCGGGTTTGTCGTTGTTGCCGTTGCCAGCGACTGCATCGTCAAATTCCTCCAGCGAACTATCCAGCGCATCATCGAGTTGCTCAATGGTTTCGGGTGGTTCACCCGCACCGCCGCTGTCTGTGGAAGCGCTGTCAGCGTTGGGTGAAGAGCCCTCAGCGGATGAAGAGCCCTCAGCGGATTGAGAGCGCTCAGCGGATGAAGAGCCCTCAGCTCCGGATGAAGAGCCCTCAGCGGATGAAGAGTCCCCAGCAGACCCACTGCCGCCAGATGGAGCAGAGGGCATTGATGAACCGCCGCCGCTGCCACCAGGGCTGGGTGTAGATGGTGCACCTGAAGATCCACCGGCACCGCCAGAGGAGGGTATCGATGAGCTGGAACTCGACGGTGATGGCATCTGACAGGCAACCAGTGAACACAGCAATACGCCACAGGCAAGCAAACCTGATAATTTCGATAGGCTTTTTTTGTCAGCTTCAACGGGCAAGAGTTCGATCATTATTCTTTTTATCCCTGTATTTTCTGGCTTTGGTGTGGGCTAGGGTAGGGGAAGATAATGCTGCTGCTGATTGCCTGTCCGTTGATCAACTTGGGGCGATAACGGGTGCCGCGAATATCATTTATGATTTTACGATGAGTCTTTTTATCCAGATTTTCTGGTGCATTGAGCACTTCAATATTCTTGGGCACGCCATATTCAGAAATGGTAACCGAGATCTCCAGCTCTTCCGCCTCGGCGTTTGTCTGTTCTGAGTTATTCGCGGCCAGGCTAAAATGGTGTTTCGAATTGAGCTGGGTAAAGTCGATCAATTTGGCTTCGCCAAAAAGCGATTGCTGGAGCTGTTCAGTCTGTTCGCTACCCTCCAGTGATTGATAGGCGAGATCATACGCTTTGTTGGCAGAACCGCGCTGACCAAACACTAAATACCAGTCTCCTAGCTCGGCCATCGCATTGGCTTGATCAAGTGCCGAGGGGGAGTCCTGTTGCTCGAGTGATTCAATCACTTTTTGCAGCGCGTCCTCACCGCGCTGATAGTGCATTCGAGAAGTGGTGTTGGCGCTACTTACGGTTGCCCCACTGTTAAACGAAAAACCATTTTCTGCCGGTTCGCCGTGCTCTTTGAGGTGATCGGCAATAAAAAAGTGAAGATGACTGAGTTTGCGATAGAGCTGCGGTACTTCTGGATCCCCGAGGTCGTCGGTCTGTTGCAGGATGTTGTACATACGGTCGCCGAGTTTTTCGGAGATCAGGAGATTTTGATAGCCGCCGTTGGCTGGTCTTTCGCTGTAGGTGGTCAGATACCAGTCGAGTAATTCATCGAGCACAGGGAGCATGCGTGGATCATTTTCACCGTAGGCTTGGGCGTTGATCAGATAAAGGTTTTCCAGTGCCTGTTGTGACTTGTCCCAATTGCCGAGATAGCTTTCAGTCTCGGCGATGGACATCAGATAGGGAGTTTGAGAGAGACTGTGAAGCCCATAGTTGACCCGTTCAATTTGCATACCGCGCTGAAATGCCTGGCGTGCGGGTTCATATTCCTTTCTCGAGAAATGTGAGTTACCCAGTCCTAAATAGAGTTCGGCAAGCTCGGTTGAGTAGGCACTTGTCTGAGACTCGGCCAGTTCGATGGCGTTGAGGTAATCACTGATCGGATCACTTTGTTTAAACTCCGGGAGCTCGGATTGAGCCGCAGCCAGGCAAGAGAAAACCGCGCAGAAAAGTACTGCTGCGGTTGGCTTGTGTCGACTCAACTTTAAATCAATGCTGCCATCGTTCATCAATGCTTCCCCCGTTGACTTAAAAGCTTAGAGTGGACATATTGCAGCCGGTTCCATAACGTGTGGGGCGGAATATGAATCAGGCGGTGTTTTTTAATTTTATAATCCACCGACGGCTTATCGTCACTTTTCACTTTATAGCTACTATGTATTTTATACGTACTATGAGGTTTATAGTCGCTATGCGTTAATCTTAATTTTCCAGTCATGATCCTTCTGGTAGGCTTGTTGCTCTTTTATAAGTCTAGTTACAGTTTATACACTGGGCCGAGAGAATTCATGAGCACAGAGAAGTTTTTTCAATTATTTAAAATGGTTTGATAATGAGTAGAGCACTTGAGGGATTGAGAGTTATTGAGTTGGGTCAGTTGCTTGCGGGGCCGTTTGCCGGTTGCATGCTAGGGTATTTTGGCGCCGAGGTGATCAAAGTTGAACCCCCGGGTGGCGATCCTATTCGCAATTGGCGTGAGGTAAAAGATGGTACTTCACTGTGGTGGCACAGTCTGGCACGGAATAAAAAGTGTATTTCTCTAGACTTGAAAACCGAGCAGGGACGCGGTCTGGTTAAGGAGCTATTAAAAACCGCCGATATCGTTGTGGAAAATTTTCGTCCCGGTGTCCTCGAGGAGTGGGGGCTGGATCCTGAGTCGCTGCGCGCGGAAAATCCTGATCTGATTTATGCTCGTATTTCAGGCTATGGCCAAACTGGCCCGAATTCGTCCAAGCCCGGGTTTGCTTCAGTCTGTGAAGCATTCAGTGGCTTTCGTTATGTTAATGGCTATCCCGAAGAGGTTCCCGTGAGAGCCAATTTGAGTCTTGGCGATACCATTTCCGGACTTCATGCTGTGCTGGGTATTTTGATGGCCCTGCGCGCCCGTGATCGAGGCGACGGTGGTCAGGTTGTCGATGTGGCGCTGTATGAGTCGATGTTTAATCTGCTCGAAGCTGTAGTGCCAGAGTACGACGGCGCCGCGGTTGTGCGTGAGCCGGCTGGCACCACCGTGACAGGTATCGTGCCGACCAATACCTATAAATGTGGCGATGGTAAATTTTTGGTTATTGGTGGCAATGGTGATTCTATCTATGCTCGTTTGATGACGGCGGTTGGCCGCCCTGAAATGGGTACAGATGAAAAGTATGCTACCAATGCTCTGCGTGTTGTTCATGAAGCCGAGATTGATCAGGTGTTGAGCGATTGGTGTGCCAGTCTGTCATTGGACGATGCTATCCGGATCCTTGAGCAACACCGCGTTCCCTGCGGTCCGGTCTTCAGTGTTGTCGATATGATGAAAGACCCCCATTATCAGGCGCGAGGACTATTTGAGTCGGTCGAGATCAATGGCGAGCCGCTGAAAATTCCGGCGATGATGCCGAAACTTAATAACACGCCGGGCGGGACTCAGTGGCCGGGTCCGAAAATTGCCAGTCATACCGATGAGATTCTTGAGGGGCTGGGTCTCGACAGCGAGCAGATCGCAGCGTTAAAGCGCAGTGGAGTCGTTGCCGATAGCGATTGATTGGCCGCGCCAAAAATTTACCAAGACAGAGAGAAAGGACAGTTCAATGGCTATTAGTTCATTTAACCCACCTCACCGCACGCTGATGGGCCCGGGACCATCCGATGTCAGTCAGCGCGTTTTGGACGCGATGGCCAGGCCCACCGTCGGTCACCTGGATCCGACTTTTATTGGCATGATGGATGAGGTTAAGCAGTTGCTGCAGTATGTTTTCCAAACCTCTAATGAGTTGACCTTTGCTGTTTCTGCGCCCGGCTCTGCGGGAATGGAGTGCTGTTTTGCCAATCTGGTGGAGCCCGGTGACAAGGTGATTGTCTGCCACAATGGGGTTTTCGGTGGACGCATGAAAGAGAATGTCGAGCGCTGCGGTGGCGTTGCCGTGATGGTGCAGGATGACTGGGGTTGTGCGGTGGACCCGGAAAAGCTCGAGACAGCGCTGCGTGAGCACCCGGATGCTGTGCTGGTGGCCTTTGTTCACGCGGAGACCTCTACCGGTGCGCAGTCGGATGCCAAAACGCTGGTGGCGCTTGCACATCAGTATGGTTGTATGACCATTGTCGATGCCGTGACTTCGTTAGCGGGCACTGCCATCAAGGTGGATGAGTGGCAAATTGATGCGATTTACTCCGGTTCACAGAAGTGCCTTTCAGCCTCCCCGGGGCTGTCGCCGGTTAGTTTTAGTCCGCGTGCGGCTGAAAAAATCAGTCAGCGTCAGAGCAAGGTTCAGAGCTGGTTTCTCGATCTCAATTTGGTGATGGGCTATTGGGGCGGTGAGGGCAAGCGGGCCTATCACCATACCGCACCGGTTAACTGTCTCTATGGATTACATGAAGCGCTGGTGATGGTGCAGGAAGAGGGGCTGGAAAATGCCTGGGCCCGGCATTACCAAAACCATCTTGCGCTGCGCGATGGCCTCGAGCAGATGGGTATCAGCTTTTTGGTTTCGGAGCGGGATCGCTTACCCCAGCTCAATAGCGTCATGATTCCACAAGGTGTCGATGACGCTGCAGTGCGCACTCAGCTGCTGAACGATTACAATCTTGAAGTCGGTGCCGGACTGGGTGCCCTGGCGGGGAAGGTGTGGCGTATCGGGCTGATGGGCCATGCCAGCAATCAACGCAATATCGATCTCTGCCTCTCGTCCCTGAGGGCAGTGATTTAGAGTCGATTATTTTCCAGCTGGCATGAGATCCAGCAGCGCCAATACTGTTGCCTGCACGCCGCGGGTGACTGAGGGCTGCGGATCAATTTTAAACAGCGGGCTGTGGTGAGATGGAATGGCCGGGCCACCCGAAGCGGCTGCTGCAAGGTCTGCCTGGCTGGTGCCGCCAATATTAAAGTAAACGCTGGCGATGGCCGGATCGGTGGTGAAATACGGGAAGTCCTCCGCCCCCATGCCCTGTGAGCTAATCGAGAATACTTGATCTTCTCCAATACCCGCTTGCCATACCGCTTTTAGACGTCTCACCAGATCTGTCGTGTTAATCGTGGGCGGTGTCGATGAGGGTGAGTAAATCACTTCAGGCAGTTTGTCTTCCGGAAGACCTGCGGCGCGGCCGAGATTTTCGGCGATGCGTTTAATCCCTTTTAGCAGCGTATCGCGGGTTTCCAGATTGGTGTTGCGCACGGTCAGCTGCAAATGGGCGCGATCGGAAATAATATTATGCTTGGTGCCACCGTGGAATGAACCCACCGTTACCACGCCGGGTTCGCGCGGTGGAAGTTCTCGAGAGACCAGTGTTTGCAGCGCCACCACAATCTGGCTGCCGAGCAGAATGGGGTCTTTGCCGGCATGCGGAGAGGCGCCATGGGCACCGACGCCGTGAACAATAATGTCGACAGTGTCTGCTCCGGCATAGGGCGAGCCCTCTTGAACATTGATTATGCCGGCGGGAAGGCCGGCACCAACATGAAAGGCTAGCGCATAATCTGGTTTACCAAAGCGCTGCCAGAGGTTGTCGTCCATCATCGCTTTGGCGCCGCGAATACGTTCTTCAGCCGGCTGGCCGATAAGCATCAATGTGCCCGACCACTGGTCACGGCGCTCAGACATTTGTTTGGCCGTGCCGGCCAGGCTGGTGATATGCACATCGTGTCCGCAGGCGTGCATGACCGCTACCGAGTTACCGGTGATCGGGTCAATTTGCGTGGCGGTCGAAGCATAGTCGAGTCCGGATTTCTCCTTTACTGGCAGGCCGTCCATATCGGCACGCATCATGACTAATGGGCCATCGCCGTTTTTCATGATCGCGACTATACCGGTTCCGCCCACTCCTTCCGTGACCTCAAAACCGCTGCCGCGCAGCTCCTCTGCCAGACGCTTGGCGGTTTTGACTTCAACCAGGCTGAGTTCCGGATTTTTATGAAAATGGGTGAACAGTGCCCCGAGGCGATCGTTGTAATCCTGTTCGATTGAGCTGGCGAGATTGTCGCTGACCGCGGCTCCCGAGTTTAGTAAAGTGCTCAGGCAGGTAACGAGAGCAAGTCGTGCGGTAAGTCTGTTCATAGCTGTCCCCAATAGGGTTTTATTTGGATGGTGCTTATTTAGCACCTTGTTGATTAAGCGGCGCGTTAGTGTCGAAAGTGTAAAGTAGTTCAGTAATAACATCTCCCACCTTCTGCAGGCTTTCTGCACTGCAGCGTTCAATACTGTCGGCTGAGGTGTGCCACGAGTCTGGAAAGGGCCAGTGAATCAGGTTGACGACCTCTAATCCGACCTTAATAAAGGGCAGGTGATCATCTTCGATAAAGCTGCCACTGCGATCTATAAAGACATCGCTAGCCTGGTTTGCAGCGATTTGCCAAATATGATCTTGCAGCCGCGCCGCGCTCTGCTGTGAGAATCCTTCGCGGGGAATGACCAGTTCACGGTCGCAGACCATATCCACCACAACACCGGCAGCGGGCCGGTAGAAGCGGTTTTTGCGCACGAATTCTGTGGCGCCAATGGAGAACGGCAGACCATTGATATTGCCCATATCTTCGAGATCAAAAAAGATCAGGTCGACCGTGACCGGTGCCGGTTGGGCTGCTAGCAGTCGTGCGATTTCCAGCAGCACGGCGACTCCCGACGCACCATCGTTGGCGCCGATAACTGGTTGCGAACGATTCCGGTTGTTACTGTCGCGATCGGCAATGGACCTTGTATCCCAGTGTGCGGCGAGCATAATCCTGCGTTGCGGGGTCGGTGATTTTGAATCAGCATAAAAACTTGCCCAGAGATTATTGCCGGACAGTTCGTCGCGTTGAAATGGCTGTATCACCCACTGGTCGGCATCGGGCTGCAGCAGTTTTTGAATGTAATCGATGGTTTGCTGTTTGGCTTTATGGCCGGGGCTGCGCGGGCCGAAACTAACCTGTTGGGCGATATGCTGCAACGCCCGTTGACCATCAAAGCGATCGGCGGGGGGCGTTGCAGCAAATGCCATCACGCCCCAACAGGCGAATACCCAGCAGGAAAATCTAAGTGCGATGCTATTGATGGCGTTGGACATGGTTGTTCCGCTAGCGCTTATCCAGCTGTTTTGGCCGCACCCTCCGCATTGCTTTCGGCGTCATCCTCAATAAGTGGCAGCTTGATCTGATAATAGCCATAGAGCATGGCGACCAGTGGGCAGAGGAGATTAAAAAATGCAAACGGTGCATAGTAAAACGTGCTGACACCCAGTGTCGCGGACATATAGGCACCACAGGTGTTCCAGGGGACCAACACACCTGTCAGCGTGCCGGAGTCTTCTAGGGTTCGGGAGAGGTTAATAGCGCGCAATTTGCGCTGTTTGTAGGAGTCGGAAAACATCTGTCCCGGAATTACAATTGACAGATATTGGTCTGCTGCCAGTATGTTGGTGCCGATGCAGGTGGCCACTGTGGTACTGATTAGTCCGCCGGCAGATTTTACGCGACTCAATGCGGCTTCGACGAGACGCTCCAGCAGTCCGGTGCGCGCCATGGCGCCACCAAAGGCCATGGCGTTGATCACCAGACCGATGGTCAGCAGCATATTGTGCATACCACCTTTTGAGAGCAGGGAGTCCATCGCTTCATTGCCGCTCACCGAGTTGTAGCCGAGGAACATGGCCGAAAACAGACCTTTAAAAATAGCCGCGACAGTGTTGAGAGCCGGGTCCGCTGCCAGCGTAATAACGGCATCCCACTGGAACACGACGGCAAATAGACAGCCGGCGAGGGCGCCGCAGACCAAAGTCGACAGTGCCGGTTGGCGACGTACTGCCATAAAGAGCAACAGCACCAGGGGCCCAAGCATAAATGGATTGACCATAAAGGTCTGTTCCATTGCTAGCTGCAACTGTTCAATATCGTCGACCCGGACATTGGTTTCGCTGCCGATGCCGAGGATAAAAAATAGTACCAGAGCGATAACAAAACTCGGCAGGGTGGTCCACATCATATGCTGTATATGATCGAACAGATCAGTACTGGTTACCGCGGCGGCGAGGTTGGTGGTGTCTGACAGTGGCGACAACTTGTCGCCAAAATAAGCGCCGGAAATAATGGCGCCGGCACTCATGGGCAGCGACAGGTCGAGCGCCGCCGCGATGCCCATAAAACCGATACCAAGTGTTCCGGCGACGGTCCATGAGCTGCCGATACTAAATCCAACTAGAGCGCAGACCAAACAGCAGGTCATGTAAAAATAGTCTGGCGACATCAGCTCGACGCCGTAATAGATCATGCTCGGAACAGTGCCCGAGAGAATCCAGCTACCAATCAATGCGCCGACCATCAGCAATATTAATATCGCATTCAGCGACACGGTGATGGTGTCGATCATGCCCTGCTCGACTTCTTTCCAACTGAGACCATTTTTGATGCCGATAAGCGCCGCCATGGCAGCGGATAAAAACAGGGCTACTTGGTTGGGGCCGAACGAGTCGAGACCGAAAACATAGACGGTGCCGGCAAGCATGGTGATCAAAACGACAACTGGAATCAGTGCGTCGACGAGGCTGGGTTTTACCACTGGTCTGCTCATAAAATTTCCGGGGATACGTATTTTGATTATTATGTTGATTTTTTAGCCGAGCGTGCACGGCAAGCGCTATTTTTAGGCGCGACATTTCAGCGCAGTAAGTTAACAGTACTGCGTCTATCTATCTACCTTTCTCGACAACACGATGTGACTTAATGTCTTTTCTACGCCGTCGAGATCGGCGATGTAGTCAATGGTTTGGTCGAGCGCTTCAGTGGTGGGCGCTGTCACCTTGGCCAACAGATCATATTGCCCGCTGATGGTGCAGAGCATATCCAGCTGTTTGTGTTTTTGCAGTTGGCGAATGATATCGGTGCTTTTCCTCGCCAGTACTCTAATCATGACGTATGCGCTGACCTGCTTTTGCTCAAAGTGGGGGTCCAGTTTGATGGTATAGCCTTGAATTACGCCGCTGTGCTCAAGTCGCTCCATCCGCTGCTGCACAGTAGCCCGGCTGATGCCCAGTTTGGCGGCGATATCGGAGACTGAACGGCGGCTGTTTTCACGCAGTAGATTAAGCAGTTGTTGGTCGTTTTTCATATCAAAGTGCCACTTTAAATATCAAATTGTTAGTTAATAATAAACAAATTGATCGGTTTGACAATACAAAGTGACAGTACAGAGGCTTATTATTTTGCCTTCGTAAACCTTTTAACTCTTTTACTGCTGTTTTTAGAGGTGCTCAATGAATCCACTGTCAGTCAATCCCAAGGTTGTTCCCTTTAATGATGCGTCGCGTCTTCTGGTCGAAGAGGATGTGCGCCGTCAGGTGGCTTTTGCTGCCGCGCAAGCGGTCGATTACAGTGGCCCACTGCTGGTTCTTTCCGAGCAGCGTTTGCGCGACAATGCGCGCCGGTTTATTCGGGCAATGCCGCGGGTAAGGCCTCACTTTGCGGTGAAAGCCAATTCTGATGCAGCGATTTTAAAGGTCTTCTTTGAGGAGGGTGCAGAGTTTGAAATTGCCTCTTCAGCGGAACTCGATGCGCTGCTGAAACTGGGTGTTCGCGCGCGCGACGTGTTTTATTCCAATCCGATTAAATCTCCGACTGCGCTCAAATATGCAGCGGCCAAAGGTGTGCAGTGGTACTCCCTGGATAGCGTTGACGAGCTGCAAAAAATTGCCGCCATTGTCCCGCAGGCAAAACTGTACATCCGTATTGAAGTAAGCAATGAGGGCTCAAGCTGGCCGCTGGCAGGAAAATTTGGTGCCAGCCCGGCAGTTGTTGACACGATTATTGCCGCAGCTAAAGAGCTACAGGTGGATCTCTGCGGCGTGACCTTTCATGTCGGTTCGCAGTGCTGTAACACCGAGAACTGGGTTGAGGGTATCAAATCGGCCAAGGCCATTTTTGAAAAGCTGACTGGCAATGGTTTCACTCCTCAATTGCTCAATCTTGGTGGCGGCTACCCGATACAATTTACCGGGACCGAGCCAACTATCGAAGAGATCAGTCTGGCGATCAGTGCGGAGCTGGCGTCACTGCCTGAGTCGATTCAGGTGATGGCTGAACCCGGTCGGTATTTTGTCGGGTCGGCCGCTTGCCTGGTATCTCAGGTGGTTGGCACAGCGAGTCGTGATCAGGCGCGCTGGTTGTACCTGGATACAGGTTATTACGGTGGATTGATGGAACTGGTGCAGGGGTTTCCGTTGAAACTGGTCAGTGAGCGCACCGGGGCTGCCGAGCTCTGGGCTCTGGCGGGGCCTACCTGTGATTCTATCGATGTCTTGGGCAGTCATTATCTGCCCAATAATATGCAGGCTGAGGATTTAGTATTTTTCCCCAACCTTGGTGCTTACAGCTCATCCTGCGCCTGTGATTTTAATGGCTTTCCGGCCCCGAAACTGGTTGTCGTCGACTAGTCAGCACCGGAATTGATCGCTAGAATACGCGCCCATAACCTTACCCGCCAGGCTATTTGAGTTTTCCTCAGTATGCTTGGCGGGTGAGATAATCATTTAAATGTTTCGAGGGGATGTTGCTGTGAAGTGGGTTTTGAAGGCGCTGAAGTATCTTTTTTCTGTCGTATTGGTTGGTGGTCTGGCCGCCTATTTGTGGTTTTGGGCACTGCCGGTTGGGCTCAATAACTACGTTAACAAAGTCTCGATTCAGATGGTCCTCGACTCTCCGGAGATGATCACTTCGCTGGGACTTGTCGATAACACTGTCCTTGATTTCCACAGCGATAAACTCGACTCCTACACTGCCGAATCAGAGGATCAGGCGCTGGCGTTTTTGCGTGAGGCTCGCGAGGGGCTGGATAACTACGGTCCTGAGGGGCTTGAAGGTCAGGAGCTGCTGAGCTGGAAAATAACCGCCTGGTTTTTCGATAATATTTTGCGCTCTGCTGAGCACAAATATTCTGGCTATCGGGTCAATCAGATTTCCGGCGTGATGGTTAATATGCCGCAATTTCTGACTGATCAGCACCGGATTGCGAATGAGCAAGCCGCGGTTAATTATCTCGCCCGGCTAAAAGAGTTTGGTCGTGTTATCGACGAGGTGAAAGTGCGTGTTTTGGATGACCGCGACAACGGCGTTGTGGCGCCAGATTTTATTCTCGATAAAGCATTAGTCGGTATGCGTTCATTTTCGGATAATCCAGTCGCTAACAATCCACTGGTGACATCGCTGCAGTCATCGCTGGATAAGCTTGATGATATCGATGCCGAGCGCAAAGCAGAACTGGTCGCCGATGCCACTGCGCTGGTCGCCGAGGAAATTATTCCCGGCTATCAAGACATGATTAGCCTGTTCGAGGAACTGCAGTTATCGGCCAATCACGATGCTGGTATCTGGCGACTCCCGAATGGCCAGCAAATCTATATCGATGCGCTGCAATCCAACACCACAACGACACTCAGCGCTGAACAGATTCATCAGACCGGCCTCGACGAGGTGGCGCGTATCGAGTCGGAAATGGAGGCGATTCTGGTTGCCCAGGGTTATAGCAAAGGTAGCTTTGTCGAGCGTGTTCAATATTTGATGCAAATGCCTGAGCACAATTTTGCCAATACAGATGAAGGTCGTATCGAGCAGATTGCCTACCTCAATCAAGTCAATGATCAACTGATGGCAAACATCGGTGACTATTTTATAACCATCCCGCCGCAGCCGTTGGAAATTTTGCGGGTTCCCGAATATGCACAGGACTCTTCACCCGGTGGTTATTATATGTCTCCGGCACTGGATGGTTCGCTGCCGGGACGTTTTTATATCAATCAGAAAAATACCACTGACAACCCACGCTGGACGCTGCCAACACTGATGTTTCACGAGGGCGCGCCAGGGCACCATTTCCAGATCTCCGCATCACAGCTGATCGAAGGTGTACCGTTGCTGCGCAAGCTAAGCCCGTTCACAGCCTACACCGAGGGCTGGGCGCTTTACTCTGAGCGCATGGTGGTAACAGATATGAATATCTATGCCGATGATCCGCTCGGCGATCTCGGTCGACTTCAAGCTGAGATGTTTCGCGCTGTGCGCCTGGTTGTCGATACAGGCATGCATGCCAAGCAGTGGAGTCGCGAACAGGCGATCACCTACATGCTGGAAAAAACCGGCATGACTGAAGCTGAGGTGACCCGCGAGATTGAGCGTTATGTGGTGTGGCCGGGTCAGGCGACAGCGTACAAGGTTGGCCAGCTGGCGCTGTTGGATCTGCGTGGCCTAGCCGAGGTTGAGCTGGGTGATAACTTTGATCTGCGTCAGTTCCATGAAATGATTCTTATGAATGGCGCGATGCCACTGGAAATATTAAAAGAGTCGGTCACAGAGTGGATTGCCACACAGAAATAAGCTCGACCCGAGACCAAAAAAAACGGCCAGTGTAAGAACTGGCCGTTTTTTTTTGCGTTGTTAACGCAATTTTGGGTCTTGATAAACGTCGTTTTTAGACTGCTTCTTGGAAGCGGGATTAGACGGAAAAATGTTCGGCAGTCTGGTCCAGTGCTTTTTTTGCTCGCTCAATGAGCAGGTCAATTTCCTCATGGCTGCAGATCAGCGGTGGCGCGATAATCATTGAGTCGCCCACGGCGCGCATCACCAGCCCATTTCTGATCGACAGGTCGCGGCAGATGCCGCCTGAAACCTGATCTGGTGCCAGCCGCTCACGGGTCTGTTTGTCGCGCACCAGTTCCATTGAGGCAAACATTCCCAGGCCGCGGGTATGACCCACTATTGGGTGTTCACCGAGTTCGGCCCAGCGTTTTTGCAAATAAGGTGCAGCGTCGTTGCGCACTCGCTCAATGATATTTTCGCTTTCCATAATATCGAGTGTTGCCATGGCGGCAGCACAGGCGATTGGGTGCCCTGAGTAGGTAAAGCCGTGGCCAAATTCACCGCCTTTGGCTGTGATCACACTGGCGACTTTATCGCTGACAAGTACGCCGCCGAGAGGCTGAAACCCATTAGTGACTGCTTTGGCAAAAGTGATGAGATCAGGCTCAGTGCCGAATGTTTCGCAGCCAAACAGTTGACCGGTGCGACCAAATCCACAGATTACCTCGTCGCTGATAAACAGAATATCCCGGGCTTTTAAAATACGTGCGACCTCTGGCCAGTAACTGTCGGGTGGCACAATTACACCGCCGGCACCCTGAACGGGTTCGGCGATAAACGCAGCGATATTGTCCTCACCCAGTTCATCAATTTTTTGCTCGAGCGCGCGTGCTGCCTGCAGGCCAAATTCCTCGGGACTGAGATCGCCACCATTAACAAACCAGTTTGGATCGACGATGTGCTCAACGTAAGGCAGTGTCTCAAACTGCTTGTGAACGAAGTCAAAACCACCGAGGCTAGCCGAGGCGATAGTACTGCCGTGATAGCCGTTTTTGCGTGACAGAATAATCCGCTTGTTGGGTTTGTCCTGCAGGTCCCAGTAGCGACGAACCAGGCGAATGTTGGTGTCGTTGGCTTCGGAGCCCGAGTTGGTGAAGAACACATGGGTAAAATTATCCGGCGCCATATCCACTAAGCGCTCGGCCAACTCAACAGCGGGCACATTGCTGCACTGGAAGAAATTGTTGTAGTAGGGCAGCTGCTGAAACTGGCGGCTGACGGCATCGGCGATAGCCGGTTGGCTGTAACCGAGGCTGCAGCACCAGAGTCCGGACATACCATCTAATATCTGATTTTTGTCGGTATCATAGATATAGATATGTTCGGCGCGCTCAATCATCCGCCCAGGCTTTGCCGCGTAGTCATTAAAGTCGGTAAAGGGGTGCAGATGTCGCTGTGCGTCGATCTGTTGCAGTTGCGCTGTGGTTCGGGTTTTGTTCATGATAGTAGTGCTTGCCGTGTGGTTAAAGTTCACCCCAAGAGGGTATTTTGCAGGGGGCGCTTATGGAACAGTATCTGAGCATAGAAAAATTATCGGGTCATGTACCCAAAGGGGTGGGCAATTACCGCTCGCACCTGGTTAAAGGAGACATACATTGAGTAAAAAATTGCCACTGGTGGGGATTCCCTGCGACGTTATCCAGAATGGATTGCACAGTTTTCAGGGTATTGGTGAAAAATACATCAATGCCGTTGCTCATGGCGCCGGTGCCATGCCAATAGGGTTGCCGGCGTTTGGTGGTAGCGTTGATCTTATTGATCTGTCGACACTTTATGGCATGGATGAAATTGTCGAGCGTATAGACGGGCTGTTTCTGACCGGGAGTCCGTCCAATGTTCATCCTGATAATTATAATGGCCCGGCGCCGAAGCCCGGCACCATGGAAGATCGTCAGCGAGACAGCTTAACCCTGCAGCTGATTCGCGCCTGCGTTGAACAATCCGTGCCAATACTGGCTGTTTGCAGAGGTTTTCAGGAGCTCAATGTTGCCCTTGGCGGCTCATTACATGCGGAGGTGCATAATGTTCCCGGGTTTCAGGATCACCGTGAGGACAAGCAATTGGATCGGCAGGGGCAATATGCTCCTCGTCACAATGTGAATTTCCCCGACCATGGCTTGTTTGCGCAGCTTACTGGAGACAGCAAGTATCAGGTAAATTCACTCCACGGGCAGGGTATTGATCGTCTTGCCGATGGTCTGAAAGTTGAAGCTACGGCTGATGATGGTCTGATCGAAGCGGTGAGCAAAATTGATCACAGCAACTGGGTGGTAGGAGTGCAGTGGCACCCTGAGTGGCTCTATCAGAGCAACCCGCTTTCAGTGGCTCTGTTTAGGGCGTTCGGACAACAAATGCGGAAAATCGATTAAAAAAATCTGGTTAGCGGGGATTTCACACTATAAACTTGTTTCAGTTCGATTGGCGCCAGCATAGCTCTACTGATGCATTAAAAGCCTTCATAGAAAGATTGTTTGGTGTTTTGTTTGGGGTTGTCTATTGACGTTTTGACGTAGACTGTTTTGTTGATTGGGGAAAAAATAATGTCCAACCAGATTGTTAGAAAAACCTTGATTTCAGCGGCTGTAGCAGCGGCCACTTTTGGCGCTGGCCAGCTCTCTGCGGCACAGATTGAAGAAGTGATTGTCACCACGCAAAAGCGCGAACAGTCGCTGCAGGATGTTCCTGCTTCGGTTTCGGCCTTCACCGGTAACTTTATCGAAAAGGCGCAGATCTCCGACGCCAAAGAACTGGTGTTGTTGACACCAGGCGTCTCGGGTGACACGGATGACTCTTTCCTCGATTCAATTAATGTTCGCGGCATTAGCACCAATGACTTTGGTGTTGGCGCTGAACCCTCTATTGGCGTCTATCAGAACGGTATTTATCTCGGTCGCACAGGTGGTGCGCTGTCGAGCTTCTTCGATATTGAGATGGTCGAAGTGGTCAAGGGTCCCCAGGGCACCTTGTTCGGCCGCAATGCGTCAGCCGGCGCGTTCTCAATTACATCGGCCAAGCCTAATGCCGATGGCGGCGGTTCGCTGGAAGTCGGTCTCGGTGAAGATGGCTACGGCGAATTAACCGGCGTTATCAACCTGCCGATTAGTGATCAGCTGACCGGACGCGTGGCGGTTTATCATCAAGAGCAGGATGGATGGGTGACCAATGTCAATGACGGCAAGCAGGTCGGCAGCACTGACAACTCTGCTCTGCGCTTGTCGCTTGCCTATCAGGCGGACAATATCAGTGCCGATTTTGTCGCTGAGTATGAAGATCGCGAAGGGTCTCCAACCCTGTATACGGCGTTTGATCCCGACAATGTCGGTTTTGCCTATTACGATTTTGGTCTCGATAAGCGCAGCTTTACTTCAGAAGTTGACTCAGACAAGTTGATCGACGAAGGCGAAGTCTGGGGTGTTAGCCTCAATGTTGAGGTTGATCTCGGCAATGATTACACGCTGACCTCGATCACTGGTGCGCGCGGTCATAATTATTACTACTTTGAAGATTTTGATGGCGGCGATCAGGCGATCTTTAACTACAACCAGATTCAAGAGCAGACCTACTACAGCCAGGAGTTTCGTCTTAACAAAGAAACTGATGCAGTAAGCTGGTTTGTCGGCGCCTCCTGGTACAAGGAAGATCTGCAGACACGTTTTAACCAGACATTTGATGAAGACACTATGTGTTCATCACTGGGTATTTACTACGCGGCTATTTATGCTGAGGAAGAGGGGCTCGATTTTGATCCAGCATACTTTGAATCCGAAGTTACCGATTGCTCCTCTTACTATACATACAGCGGTTATGCCGACTACGGTCCAGGTATCGGCACGCGCAATGACTCGGTCGATATCGATGCCGAATACGATGGTTGGGGTATCTATGGCGACGCCACCTGGCACGTCAGCGAACAACTCGACTTCACGCTGGGTGCGCGCTACACCCAAGATAATCGCGACTTTGGTCAGAAGTTTGGTGGCGATGAGCGTAACTACTACTGGTACTCGTTCCCGTTCTACTCTTCGGATTATGTCCGCGGCAGTGATAGCTGGAGCAACACCTCCCTGCGACTGGCGGCCAATTATCAGTTAAATGATGATGTCTCGGTCTACGGCAGCTATTCAACTGGTTACAAGGCGGGTGGTTTCAATACCTTCTTCCTGGTGTTCCCGGACTCTGTGACTGACGAGGACATGGATGGCGCCGATGCGCTGGATCTGGGTGCTGTGCCAGAAAGCTTTGAAAAAGAAGAAGTCACCAGCTTGGAGCTGGGTCTCAAGGGCCGTTTCTGGGAAGACCAGTTGCAGGTCAATGCCAGTCTCTACAGCTATTCATTTGACGGTATGCAATCCGGTTATTACGTTGGCTCGCGCTATAGTGTCGACAATGTCGGTGATGCCGAAGGTAGCGGTGCTGAGCTGGATATCCGTGTGTTGCCCACCGACAACCTGGATATCTATCTGGGCTTGGCATGGGCCGATACTGAGCTGACCGATCCGTCGGCAGACTTCTGTGATCCAGCGGATTGTAAAGGTGCGCAGATTCCAGGCACTATCGAGTTCAGTGGTGCACTGGTTGCCACTTACACTGTGCCCATGCAGGGCGGTGATCTGGCGGTGTCCCTGGAGACTTTCCATCAGGGTTCAAGCCCGGGTTTTGGCGTGTTCTCTAATGACCCGTTAAAGCTGGATGGATTTACCACCAGCAACCTGCGTGTTGGTTACGACAGCTCGGATCAGTGGTCGATCACCTTTTGGGTTAACAACATCACCGATGAGTTCTACTACAAAGGTGTTGCCGGGGGTGAAGCTAATATTGCACCGCACTACTTTGGCTTCTCTGAGCCACGCCGTATGGGTGTTGATATAGGCTGGACGTTCTAAGCTAATCCAGCTGCAGCGCAAACAAAAAGAGCCGACATTATTTGGTTATACTGTCGGCTCTTTTTTTTGTACAAAAATAAACGACCAAACGGCTTTTTGATGCACGTTTGATACAGGCTATCCGGAACATAGTATGGACCCTCAACAACAGTTCTTTCAGGCTTTGTCTGCATTGCGCAGCGGAGATTTAGACCGTTGCGAGACAATCTGTGCGTCGCTGCTGGCGATCAATCCCCGCGAGGTCAATACCCTGCGTCTGCGCGGTCAGCTGCTCGAGCGCCGCGGTGAGATGGCAGCGGCGGCGGCAGCCTTTAATCAAGTGCTTGAGATCGCGCCGGATTTTGCCCACACCTGGGCCGATCTCGGCAAGCTTCAGCACGGACTCGGCGAACTCGAGAGTGCCGAGCAGTCGCTGCGCAAAGCATTGCGGCTTGATCCACGTTTAAAAGCGCCGGCCAAGTTGCTGCAAACTGTGCTTGAGCAGCTGGGCAAAACCCGCCAGTCTGCCGAAATTGAAGTGATCAATAAAAACCATGCCGCACTCAAGGCACAGGTTCAGGAGGCTTTTCAGTTGACCAAGGCCGGCGATGCTGCCGGTGCAGAAAAGCTCTGTCTTGAGGTCCTCAACAGCGATCCGGAAAATGTTGGCGCCAAAGAGCTCTTGATCGATCGCGCGCTTGAGACAGACCGTGCACGCTGGGCAGAAGAGATGGCGAGGGCACTGATTCGCAAAATGCCTGAACGACCGAAATGGTGGTTAAAGCTGGCTGCCTCACTATCGCGTCAAGACCAGATGTTGGAGGCGGAAGAGGCGGCTCAGCAGGCCATGAAAATCGACACCGATCCGAGTGATGGGCATATGATGCTCGGCGCGATTTACAGCAAAGACAATCGTTTTGATGAGGCCCTGCAGCAGTATGATCTGGTGCTGGCACGGCGCCCGGACTATGTTGCCGCGCTGTCGCAAAAAGCCACGGCACTGAAGACGCTGGGGCATCAACAACAGGCGATTGATGCCTATCGGCAGTGCCTGCAGCTAGATCCCTACTTTGCCGAGGCCGCCTGGTCGCTGTCTAATCTCAAGACCTATCGATTTGGTGATGATGAGGTGGAGCGTATGCAGACTATTCTGGATAGGGCTTCCATTATCCAAGCCAACACCAACACCAACACCAACACCAGCAACAGTGACGATAACAGCCTCAGCGACAAGGCGAGGGTGCAGTTTAACTATGCTCTTGGCAAGGCCTTTGAACACCGCAAGCAATGGGACAATGCCTTCGCCTGTTACGCGGCGGGCAATGCCGTTCAGAAGAGCTTGGTGAAATGGGATGCGGATAAATTCAGTCGTCTGGTAGACAGTATTATCGCCACCTTTAGTGCCGAGTTTATCGCCGCCAACGCGGGTGCTGGCTGCGCCGATAATGCACCGATCTTTGTTCTTGGTCTGCCGCGCTCTGGTTCGACGTTACAAGAGCAGATACTGGCGTCGCACTCGCAGGTTGAGGGGACCAGAGAGTTGCCCTATATTCCGTGGCTCGCCAATCAGTTGCATCGTCCGCCGCGGGCAATGGCTTCACAACCGTATCCTGTGGGCGCCACTGAGCTAACGGCTGAGCAGTGGCAGGAGCTGGGAACAGAGTTTTTGCGGCGCGCCAAGCGTCATCGTCAGACCGATGCACCATTTTTTATCGATAAGCTGCCGAATAATTTTCTCTATATTGGACTGATTTTGTTGGCCATGCCGAATGCGAAAATTGTCAATACCGTGCGCAACCCGATCGATAACTGTTTTGGCTGCTTTAAACAGCTCTGGGCCGAGGGTCAGAACTTTACCTATGACCTGGTCGATCTGGGCCGCTATTATCGTGACTATCACCGTCTTATGTGCCACTGGCAGCAGGTGTTTGCAGAGAAAATTTATTCGGTCAACTATGAAGCCGTGGTCGCTGATCTGGAGGCAAATGTCAGGTCGTTGCTGGATTACTGTCAGGTGCCGATGGAGCAGCAGTGCCTCCGCTTCCATGAAACCGAGCGCGCGGTGAATACTGCGAGCTCCGAGCAGGTACGGCAGCCAATTTATGCTTCTGCGGTGGCCTATTGGAAACACTTTGAAGCCCACTTGCAGCCATTGAAAGAGGCGCTGGGTGACCTGGCGGAGGGCTGATTTTTTTTTATAATATGACGTAAGCGACAAGCAACCCGCCCATAAAGGGTATTGCTACTCAGCGCCACAAGTGTAAAGCTCCGGCCTTAAAGAACAAGAGAGCACTATGAGATCCACTAAATTGCTGGACGCCTTTTTACAGGACCATCCAGAAGTAGAAATGTTTGAAGTCATTCTTCATGATCTGAATGGGATTCATCGCGGAAAATGGCTGCCGTGCGAGCAGATTTATAAGCTCTTCGAAGGTGGCTACAAGATGCCCCAGAGCACCTGTTCACTGGATACCTGGGGTCGCGATGTCGAACAGTTGGTCGCCGAAACGGGCGATACTGATGGCATCTGTGTGCCGCACCCGGAAACCCTGGCTATGGTGCCCTGGGCTGAGCGGCCCACTGCACAGATTATTGTGTCTATGCTGAGTCCCGATGGCGAGAGCGATTATCCCGCCGACCCGCGTGTGGTATTACAGCAGGTTCTCGAACGCTATAAAAAACTGGGTCTGACCCCGGTGGTGGCGAGCGAGATGGAATTCCATCTATTTGAAATTGACCGCGATCAATTTGGTCGGCCCAAGCACACACAGCGCTCGCTCGACGGCTCGCCTGCTCTTGGGGGTGAAACCTACAGCATTGATGCGATGCGTGAGATGGCACCAATTATGGATGCGATCAATAGTGCCGCCAGCGAGCAGAATCTGCCCGTCGATACGTTGATCAGCGAGTTTGGCGCGTCTCAGTGTGAGATCAACCTGCATCATCAGGACTGCGCGCTGCGCGCCTGTGACCAGGCCAGTATGTTGCGACGAGTGATTCGCAGTGTTGCCTATCAGAAAGGCAAAATGGCTACTTTTATGGCCAAACCATTTGCCGAGGGCGTTGGCAACGGTATGCATATTCACTTCAGTCTCAAGGACAGCAATGGCAACAATGTTTTTGATAATGGCACGGCTGAGGGCAGCGAGCTGTTACGCCATGCGGTTGCCGGTTGTCTGGAAGTTATGGTCGACTGTGTGGCTATTTTTGCGCCGAATATCAATTCTTATCGACGTCTGGTGCCGGGTTGTTTTGCGCCGACCTCGCCGACTTGGGGCTATGAAAATCGTACCACAGCACTGCGTATTCCCGCGGGTGAAGGGCACGCTATGCGGGTTGAGCACCGTGTCGCCGGAGCGGATGCGAATGTCTATCTGACCGTTGCCGCGATGCTTGCGGGTGCTCTGTATGGCATTGAAAACAAACTGACACCGCCCGCGGATATTGTCGGCGATGCCTCTGACATGGAGTTGCCAGCCGAACAGCAGTTGCCCTGTTTCTGGAATGATGCGCTGCCGATATTTGAGCAGTCGACATTTATCGGCGACTATTTAGGTCAAGAGTTCCAGGCTTTGTATGCTCAGAGCAAGCATATGGAAAAAGCCGAGTTTGATAGCCGTGTCACGCTGCTTGAATATGACGCCTATCTTTAATCGTGTCTTTTTGTACGCATTATAATTTGCGCTTTAACAGCAGACTATCGATCGCATTCTCTGACAGTTTAGTGCGTGCATAGGCCATGCTCGATGCATCGGTAAACGGGCCAACCAGAACACGATGCCATTTCTCACCACTACCCAGTCCGACTGTTTCAACCTTGGCAGTTAAGTTGAGCAGCAGCAACTTGACCCTGAGGGCTTCGGCATCGGCGGCGAGTTTGAATGAGCCCGCCTGCAGCAGATAGGTGAAATTCTCCTCAGGCTCCTGATCATCCGCATCGGCAGATTGATTGTTGGGAACAATGATTTCGGTATTTTTAAGCAGCGTATAAAAATCGAATTTGAGCTCAGATGCTTCAGCCTTAACCGTTTCACTAACATTTTCAATTTTGGCACTGGTCGAAGGCGACTTATCCATCAGTCCGGGCAGAATACTGCTGATCACAACGCCAAAAACCGTTCCGCAAAAAAACGCTGGCAGCGGCGAGCTGCGTTTCGTCGGCTGCTGCTTTGCTCGACTGGAATTTCTGTTGGCGTAATCTCGCGACATGGTTAAAGCTCCTGAACTGAGCGGCGATTGTAGGGGATCAGGAGGCTGTTAGGCAAACACCAGAACGCGGAAAAAGTGCCGTCCAAACTGGTCTTATCAAAGTTCCTGGGGGTCGACATCGATGCCCCAACGCACCTGCCGCGCCGCGGGCAACTTCTCCAGTTGCAGCACCAAGTGAGACAGCAGGTAATTTAGATCACTGCGTCGCTCACCGCTGATTTGCAGCAGATAACGGTAGCGTGAATTGCGTCGCTCCATCAGTGCCGGTAGCGGCCCGAGGTAGCTCAGTGATGGCGAGGGCGAAATAATCGATTCGGCGATCTGTCGCGCCTGTTGCAAAAATGCCTCGGCGCTATCTGGTCTGTCGGCGTCGGCGCGAATCAGTGTCAATTGGCTGAAGGGTGGCAATTGCAGCAGTTGACGTTGCTCGCTGAGAAGATTGGCGAAATGGCTATAGCCCTGTTTTATCAACACGTCCAGCAGTGGATGATCAGGTTGGTGGGTCTGCAGTATCACGCTACCGGCAATTTTTCCGCGCCCGCTGCGCCCGGCTACCTGAACCAATAACTGTCCAAGGCGCTCATGGGCACGGAAGTCCGCACTGAACAGTCCGCTGTCGGCATCCAGAACTGCTACCAGGCTGATGTTGGCGAAATGGTGACCCTTGGCCAACATCTGCGTGCCAATAAGAACACAGGGCTCGCCACTGTCGACGGCGTCAAACATTTGTTGCATAGCATTTTTTTTGCGCGTGGTATCGCGATCGATTCTCAGCACCGGTGTGTCGGGGAAACAGCTTTGTAAAAATCCCTCGCTGCGTTCAGTGCCGTCGCCGGCCGCAACCATACGCTGGCTTTGACAGTTCGGGCAGCACTGCGGCAGACGTCGCGAATAGTTGCAGTGATGGCAGAGCAAGCGCTGGTGGCGGCGGTGTACGGTCAGTCGGGTATCGCAGTTGGGACAGTCGACAGCAAAGCCGCAGTCGTGGCACAACATTGCCGGGGCAAAACCGCGACGATTGAGAAATACCAACACCTGCTGATTCTGGGCAACGGCTTCGCGAATCGCGCTGAGGGTAGATGTGGCAATGCCGCACTCCACTTGCTCAGCGCGCAGGTCGACCATGCGCCAGTGGGGCTGAACTGCCTCGCCTGCACGGGCTCTCAGCAGCAAGTGGCGATAGCGCCCAGTGGCGCAATTGTTCAGAGATTCCAGCGAGGGCGTCGCCGAGCCAAGGATGATCGGGATTGTTTCCTGTTTGGCGCGAATTACCGCCAGATCCCGAGCCGAATAACGAAAACCATCTTGCTGTTTGTAGGATTGGTCGTGTTCCTCGTCGAGAATAATAATTCCCGGCCGCTTTAGCGGTGTAAAGACGGCTGAACGTGTGCCGAGCACAATGGCTGCCTCGCCTCTTGCGGCTTGTGCCCAGGACTCGAGACGTTCCTGATCGGTCAAGCCTGAATGGAGCATCACCAGCGGTACATTAAAGCGATCGCGAAAGCGTTTTTCAGTCTGTGGTGTAAGACTGATCTCAGGAATCAGCACCAGTGCCTGGCGCCCGTAGCGGATAATTTTTTCGATGCACTGTAGATAAATTTCGGTTTTGCCGCTGCCAGTCACGCCGTCGAGCAGCCAGCTGTTGAAACCATAGCAATCGATCGCATCCATCGCTTGCTGTTGCGACGGATTGAGCGTTAGCGGCGGCTGGCGGAGTAGATTTTCGACATCAATCTCTTGCGGCCCGATGCAGACTATTTCGGCGACCTGTTTCTCAAGCAAGCTGTTTAGCGTCGCGCGACTGTAGCGTTTGAGAAGATCGTTTTCAATTCTCAGGGGATCGGCCGCCAGCTCATCGAGCAGTGCGCGCTGTTTGGCGCCCCGCAATAGCTCGTGGCCGTTTTCTATCCCTGTTTTTGTTGCCTGCCAGAGCCGGGTTAATCTGGGTTCCGGAAGTGGCCGTCCCGTGCGCAACAGCACCGGTAATGCTGTAAACAGGGCGTCACCGATTGGGTGATGATAGTAATTGGCAGCCCAGTTAAACAGTTTGAACAGAGATTTTGGCAGCAATGGATCAGCATCGACGATTGCATCGACCGGTTTAAGTTTATCGAGGTCAAAGTCACTGCTTTCGGCGAGCTCAATTACCAGGCCGATAACCGTGCGTCTGCCAAACGGCACGCTGACCCGACAGCCGGGTTGTGGGGGTGATTTGGCGAGTTCATCGGGCAACAGATAGTCAAAGCTGCGGCGCAGTGGAGAGAGAACCGCGACGCGAACAATCAGGGGCTTTGAGATGCTGGCCAAGGGCTTTAAATCCGCCATAATAAAAGTTGAGAATTCCTTTTGTAACCGGGTTTATTTCTGCTAGAATCCGCGCTCTTTAGAAATGGCCTGCCGTGCCATACGTGAGTTGGACTGTTCCACCAGGTGTTTAGTTGTCTATCTGGACGGGCATTCTACCAGTTCATTGATAGGGTGGCGGCATGCGAATTGGAGTATATGATGAAAGCAGAGATTCACCCAGCCTATAGCGAATTAAAAGCGACCTGCAGTTGCGGTAACGTTTTCAGTGTCGGTTCAACCCGTTCCGAGGGCCTTTACCTCGACGTCTGTTCAGCCTGCCATCCGTTTTACACGGGTAAGCAAAAAGTGGTTGATACCGGTGGACGAATTGATCGCTTTAACAAGCGTTTCGGTTCAAAGAAGTAAGCTAGCAATGAATAGTAAAATGCGCCGCCGGTTCTGCCCGCGGCGCATTTTTTTGTCTATTTTTTGGCGTCTTTTTTGCGCTGTGCAGAGCACAGAGTACAATGCTGAGACAACCCCGTTTCGTTCGCATGATCTGTGGCGAAACTAAATCAGTAAGGAGAGATCAGTGAGCGCGCTGTGGACATTGCTAAAATTTTTACTGCTATTGGCGATCGCCGCTGTGGGCGCATTTTTTGCCCTGGAAAACAGCCAGCAGATTAGCGTTAATTTTGTGCTCTTTCAGAGTGTCAGTGTGAGCCTTGGTTTGTGGTTGTTAATCTTCCTGGCCGTAGGCTGCCTGCTCGGTCTTTTGGCGAGTTCAGTACTGATAACATACTACCGGCGCAAACTCCTGCGCGCCGCGAAAAAGGATTGATCCGCTGATGAGTTTTGCTGCCCCGGTAATTGTCGCCCTCGATTTTGATAGTCAGAATGCCGCGTTAGCGCTAGCGGAGCAGCTTGAACCCGGTCAGTGCCGGCTCAAAGTTGGCAAGGAGCTATTTACTGCGGCGGGTCCGGAGCTGGTGAAAGGGCTAGTCGATCGCGGTTTTGATGTTTTTCTCGATCTCAAATTTCACGATATCCCCAACACAGCCGCCAAGGCAGTTAGTGCAGCAGCAGATCTGGGTGTGTGGATGACCAATGTTCATGCATCCGGCGGCAGCCGTATGATGAGTGCCGCCCGCGAAGCACTGGAAAAGCAGCGCAGCGAGATGCTGCTGATTGGCGTGACGGTGCTTACCAGCATGGATGCATCTGATCTGCTCGAGATTGGTATTCAGCGCAGTCCAAGTGAGCAGGTGCTGCATCTTGCGCAGTTGACCCAGAGTTGCGGTTTGCATGGTGTGGTCTGCTCGGCCCAGGAAGCGAGCGCGTTAAAATCGGCACTGGGCAGTGAGTTTCAGCTGGTGACGCCGGGGATTCGGCCCGCAGACAGCGCTGCCGATGATCAACGCCGAATTGTAACGCCCAGTGATGCAATGCGGCTGGGCAGTGATTATTTGGTGATTGGCCGCCCGATCACTCAGGCTGCCAGCCCTCTGCAAGCGCTGAACCATATCAACCAGTCGCTTGGGCTTTAAATTACCAGTCCACACCCGTTACCTGGCAATGGTTACACGCCTCCAGTGACATTCTCCTAGTTAAATTCATCCGCCCAGACCGGTTGATCATTGGTGTTGGCCTCTGGCGCGTAGACTCTTACGTAATCGACTTCCATTACGTCCTCAGTAAAGAAAGCATTGCCTTCGACGGCAAAATTTAGCAGCAGGTATTGATCGGCATCAAATGGCCAGGTCGATGAGTTTTTACTGTTTGGCGCGTACCGGTAGTGCTCATTACCATCAACGCTAAAAATCATTTGGTCAGCGTTCCAGTCCAGTGTGTAGACATGGAATTCTGAAGAAACTGTGCCAATGTACTGGCCGCCAACATTGACTGTGCCACCGGAGCTGGAAGGAGTATGCAGCGCGCTGGAGACATAGTTCTGATTGTTGCCCCAGTGTTCCATAATGTCGACTTCACCGCAGGCGGGCCAGCCGGTTGTACCAAAACCCTGAGTCTGCCAATAAGCGCCGGGTTCGGTAATATTTTTACCGAGCATCCAGATCGCGGGCCAGGTCCCTGGGCCCTCAGGCAATTTGGCGCGCACTTCAACACGGCCATAGGTAAACGCGTATTTAGAATTGAGTCGTGCCGAGGTGTATTGCTTGGTCACACCCTGATCGGTGTAACTCTCTTTTTTGGCGACTATTTTCAAGGTGCCGTCACTGACATAGGCGTTTGCGGTACGATCTGTGTAGTGCTGGACCTCACCGTTATACCAGGAGTTGCCATTGGGTAGACGAGTCTGGTGAAACCATTTGTTGGAGTCAATCGCCTGGCCGCTTGCGTAGCCACCGGAATTGCCACTACTGTTTGCTACAACGGTGACGGTACGGGTTGCGCTAACGGCGTTTCCGGCATTGTCAGTGGCGGTATACGTTATCGTGTAAGTGCCGACAGCGTCACCCACTGTTCCTGAGGTGCTGACATCGACAAATCCATCGACAGCATCCACGGCGCTCGCGCCTTCATCAATGTAGGTTTCTCCCTGAGTGTGATCAACACTACTCGAACCGGTAACAGTAATCACAGGCGGCCTGGTGTCAACAGTCTGTGCCGAGCCGGAATTTGAGTCGGAACCGCCGCCACCGCAGCCACTTAACAGGCTCACTAAGGCAATGGTGGCCAGAGCCACGGATGGAATGAAGCGGGTTAATGGTCGGTTGCGAGAAACATCATTCGGCGTACGCATAGCACTCTCTTATAGTTTTTTTGATGAACGGCCTGCTTTTAGCGCTAAATTATCTTGGATTTGAGGACTCGGCTCTAGCCTAAATAGTTCGGCTGGTCACTTTATGCGATGGTTGGGAGCAGTGGGGTTGGGAACAGAGGGTTAGGGGCAGGGGGGGGTTAGGAACAGGGGGGTCAGGAGCAGAGTAGTTTGCTGGTCTGTTTTGTTGGCGGTATTTGCTATAATGCCCGGCGCTGAAAATCCTCTCGGCGACACATGTTATTCGTAAACCGTATTTGATAGGCCTCCAGTATGTCCGAGCAGTATATCTCCTGTGCACTGTATAAGTTTGTAACCTTGGCCAATTATGCCGCGCTGCGCAGTCCTCTATTGAAAACCATGACCGAAAACAATGTTTTTGGCACTCTGTTGCTGGCCCATGAGGGGATTAATGGCACTGTTTCCGGCACGCGTGAGGGCATTGATCGCTTGCTTGAGTGGTTGGCCCAGCAGCCCGGTCTTGAAGGCATTGAGACCAAAGAGTCCTATCACGATGAAATTCCGTTCTACCGCACCAAGGTTAAGCTGAAAAAAGAGATTGTGACCATGGGTGTTGAGGGTATCGACCCGAAAAGGTCTGTGGGCACCTACGTCAGGCCGGCGGACTGGAATGCTCTGATCAGCGACCCGGATGTCGTGCTGGTTGATACACGCAATGACTATGAAGTTGAGATCGGCACTTTCAAAAATGCCGTTAATCCAAAGACCAAAACCTTTCGCGAATTTCCTGCTTGGGCAAAAGCCAATCTCGACCCGCAAAAGAACAAGAAAGTGGCGATGTTTTGTACCGGCGGTATTCGCTGTGAGAAATCCACCGCATACATGAAAGAGCAGGGCTTTGAAGAGGTTTATCATCTGCAGGGCGGGATTTTAAAATACCTTGAAGAAGTGCCAACGGACCAGACCCTGTGGAATGGCGAATGTTTTGTCTTCGATAACCGGGTCGCAGTGGATCATGATCTCAAACGCGGTTCATACGACCAGTGCCACGCGTGCCGTATGCCGATCACTGAGCAGGAAAAGCAGCACCAACACTATCAGGAAGGGCTCTCCTGTCACCACTGTTTTGGCACTCTCGACACGGAGCAAAAACAGCGTTTTGCTGAGCGTCAAAAGCAGATCTCACTGGCCAAACAGCGTGGTGAGGAACATATAGGCAATGCCGCTCAAGAAGCGACTGAACGTCGCCGCGCAGAGAAACGAGCGGAAAAAGAAGCGGCGCGCAATCGCCCGCCGGAGCCGGAACTGTAGTCAGGCATTACCCGGCAGTCGGATGTCGCTACAAACAGGTGCCGGGCGTGCGAGCGAAAATTCGCTCAATCATCGGCACAAAATGCGCCAGCGGTTGATTCTGATACGCCGGGTCAAACGAGCACTGATCCCAGTTGGCACAAAAATCCACGCAGTCTTGATAATACGGGTGATCGGCCAGCTGGTCGCGCATGTTGCGCTCCTGGTCGTAGTGATGCATCCAGTAATAACCCTGAAATAACCCGTGGTTGAGCACAATCCAGTGGTTCTTGTCACTGACATAGGGACGCAATAATGCAGCGGCAGCTTGAGAGTGATTGGCCGGTGCAATGACATCACCAATATCGTGCAGCAGGGCGCAGACTATAGTCTCCTCATCGGCGCCATCGCACTCCGCTCTGGTGGCTGTTTGCAGGCAGTGATCAAGACGACTGATCTGATAGGGCGAATCGCCGTCCATTTGCTGCAACCAAGAAACAACCCTGCCTGCCTGGGTGGCAATATTCTCAGCGTCATGGGCAAATACCAGATCATAGTCATCACGGGTTGCGTGATCCATGGCCGTAAAAGTGACCTGTTGTGGCATGGGCGTAATGTCCTATTCGATGTACTGTTCGATGTTCTGGTAAGTTCTCGGGTCAGTGCTCTATGTAAGTGCTCTATGTAAGTGCTCTATTGTCGTTTTAGCCAGACCAGCTTGTTGACCAGATTATCCAGTTCAAAGTAAGCATCTTGCAAGTGCCGTCTTCCCGTCGGGCTAAAGGCTTCACGGGCGTGCAGAACACGGTGCGCGGCAACCAGGATAATCTGACCGCCTTCCAGACGAAAAGTGGACTTGTATTTCGGGTCAGTAACCCGGTTACAGAGCTCGTGATAAGCGCGATAGAATTCTCTGATACCTTTTTGCTGCGGGTTGATCATCTGCATCAGCTGATTGCTAAAACGTAAATTAATAACCTTGCCATCGCTGTCGCATCGAATCATGGGTTCAACTGCATAGGTCTCATTGTTATCGTCGAATTCACGGAAAGGAACCGCAAAGTCACACAGGCTCTGAAAATAGTCCGGGTGATCTGTGCGCAGATCATCAGCGACTGCCCAGCCATCGACAATGATCGATTCACCGCCGGCCACTTCATTGTGCAGCATATGTAACGCCTGCACCGAGGGTGGGAAACTGTAGCTGGCAAAATCATTATGTGGTGGCAGCCCCAGCGAGGTGTGAGCAATATTGTAAACATGGCCCTCCACCGACACATTGTGAATGCGGTCGAACAGCAACTCACGAATGGGCCCCGTTACGGGCGCTAGCAACTCTAGGGTTTCAGGTTTTTGTGGCGCGTCGGTGATAACAATAACCCCGTGGCGCATAAACTCCTCCAGCGCCTCGATTAAAACCCTGCTGTCATGCAGGAATAAATCCCAGCTAAACGTCTGCGGGGTAAAATTCTCGGGCCAGGAGTGCCGCTGTTTCACTTCAGGCTGAATCAGGGCTCGCAGAGTATCAAGTGGATACAGGCTCTGGTGACTGTCGGGCCAGGTAATCGTCAGGTTATGGCTGTCAACTGTGACATCGCTCGGTGATAGATCGGCTGGAACAGATGCCAGGATAAAGCGTTTTTCCTGAGTTTGCGGCACTCGACAATCGTCACAGGGGCAATTGTCGCGCAACCACAAATTGGGTAAATCGAGATCGCATCCATCATCCAGATGCAGCAGCACAGAGCCGTCGACTAGTTCGACAGGATTAACCAGAGAATTCATAAAGTGGACCTATAGACCGTATTTTTTATTGTTTTTTTATAGGCGCTTTTGATACTGCAGAACGGCTCGACGAATGCACCTGTTTAGCCGCGAAATTACCATAAATTATTATGCTTAAACACCAATATTTTTGGGGTCTCAAACGACTTTAGGGGCGAGTAATGTCAGGCCTTTAAATCGGTCAGAATGGCTTCGGAGATCTCGAGATTATACTGTCTGACGATCCGCTGGCTGAAAAACAGTTGAGGCAGCTCAATAATCAATACCAGCACAATGATTGGGATACCAAAAGAGCCGATAAAGGCCAGACCAATTAAAAGCAGCCCAAGGTTAAAGGCGCCGCGAACCCACCTTCCGAGATAAAAGTAATGTAGCCCGCAGACAAAGAACCAGTTGAGAACGGCATAGGTGTCCGGATCTTTGAGGTTTTCCCGCTGGCGCCGGTAAAACTCGGATCGGGTGTCACTGGCCAAGTCGGCTATCTCGTCCCGGAGGGCATTTTCCCTGTGGTTGAGTTCATCATTAGTTAACATCGAGAGACCTTATGGAATTGGATCAGATATCTTGTGCAAGCAGTTGGGATCGCAGCAGCGGCCGATACGTTTCAGACCAAGACGCCAGCCCTTGATGGCGCCAAACTTGCCGATGCACTGCTTGGTGTATTCAGAACAAGTGGGCTCGAAATTGCACTCAATCGCAAAAAAGTGCTTCGAGCCGCCTCGTTCTTGATAGGCATTAATAAGTCTAACAGAAAGACTTTTCAGCACAGCCTAGTTCTTGCCCAGGGTTACAATCATCGCCTCGCGTGTCCAGAACAACAGGAAACGCTTGGATTCGATCACTTGAAAAACGACCTGCCAGCCCTTGCTCGCCTCTTCATTCAAGGTTGCTTCAATTTTCTGCAACGGTAAACCCGAAGAGCCCAGCAGCACCGTGCCGCAGCCACCTTCGACGATGTGTAAAACTTTATATTGGCTATACATATAATCTTTCCTGATAGGGTTATTGGTTAGCCCTCAAGTGGAACAAAAATTAGCGCGATGCGCAAATTTAAAATCGTTAGCGCAACTAGAAAATGTAACTCAAGGGCGCAATTGAAGAACGCAACTACCTCCTCTCTTGTAAATCTAGAAATTACTTTTAAGAAAAGACAATCGTTCAGCTTGTTTAAGCGCCATCGCGGAAACACGGAAAGGGGAAGTTCGAGAGCGGCAGGGGACGTGAACGATACTTAACTAATCGTGAACTATACTCGAGTAATAAGGTTCGCGGCTGCGAACCGTGTAAACCGCGACCGTGCATATGGATGATCCAAGAGGTGGTGTTAGAGGTGTAATCCCGGATAAACAAAAATATTGAGGTACTTTGAGTATGAAACCACTGAAGTTGAGAGATGTTTATTCTAGGAGAGACATTCACGGTATCTTTTCACCGGACACTAAATTTACCCCTCAGGCAGGCACTTGGGGCCTACAAGGCATAGTAAAGATACCTAGTAGAGAGAGTGACTTTGTCTTCATTTTACCTATGGTCAGTCTCAAGGTGATCACGACTTTGATGAGGGTATAACCAAAGACGGTGTTCTATCGTGGCAGTCTCAGCCAAGTCAAGATTTCCAGAATAAAGTCATACAACAATTAATAATTCATGATGACCTGACGAGCAATATTTATCTATTTCTTAGAGAGAACAAAAAAGATGACTATAAATATTATGGGAAACTTGCATATTTAGAGCATGACAAAGACAGGGAGAAGCCTGTTTACTTTCAATGGCAATTACTTGATTGGGATGAATCTCAAGTCTCTAATGAGGTAATGCCAGTTCAGTTAGATAAATCCCCAAATGTAGCAAAAGAAACAACAGCTAAGTCACTACGCGAATCAAAGGAACACCCGGCTCAAAAAAGACAAGGCACTACCAGAGAGATGTTCAGGGCGAGAAAAAGTCCTGATTATGCTGCCAAGGATGCAAGGAATAGAAAGCTTGGATTAGAAGGTGAACTGCTAGTTATAGCTTATGAGCAGGATAGACTGCGAAAGCTTGGTCATGAGCAATTAGCCCAACAGGTAGTTCATACTTCGGTTATTCAGGGAGATGGTGCCGGATATGATATTAAATCATTTAATGAAGACGGAAGCGTCCGGTACATAGAGGTGAAGTCAACTCGCGGCTCCTTAGGGACAGACTTCTACATGTCACCTAATGAAATAAAGTTTTCAGAACAACATGCTAATAACTTCTACCTCTATCGTGTTTATGACATGGGGAATGATAGTGGCGAGGCAAGCTTCTATATTGTGGAAGGTGATGTACAGAAGCGCTTAGATGCAACGCCAGTCAATTACAAAATGTCTTTTAAGAGCTAAGTAACACCTCTTACATTACCCGTACCTAATTAGAACCAACAGAGGTGATAATGAAAGCACAGTGAATTTACTTTATGGCAGGTGCAGGCTTAATGGCGATTGTAATGACTTTTAATATGCCGAAGGACTCCGCTCTTGATTGCAAAGCCATCGCAGGAGAGGTGAAAGATTTTTACTCGCTCAGCTATGTCGACTCAGGCAGCGAGCTAGAAAAACTATCGCTTCAATCAATCAGAGATAGAGACCTACATCCAGACGAATCATTGATTGTGGATTATATTAGATTTGAGGGTGCAGATTTATACGGTGAAGCCTATGCTCTGTGCCGCGCTATTGAGGAAGGAAACCATAGAAGCAACTGATAGCCTTTACTATGATCAAAATAATCAACTCCAGCATTCTCGACGTAGATGCAGACATCATCGTAATGTCGGCGAATCCATCACTTCTAGCAGGCAGTGGGGTTTCTGGTGTTATCCATAAAGCAGCAGGGCCAAAACTTGAGCAATATGCAAAACGATTTGCTCCATTGGCTGAAGGACAAGCAATTCTTACGCCTGCGTTCAACCTCAAAGCTAACCACGTTGTACATACTGTTTGTCCTAGGTTCTATGATGGCCAGAGAGGTGAACAGCAAGGTCTGAGAGACGCTTACTCAAACGCACTGGAGGTCTGTAATGAGTTAGATAGGGTTTCTACCATAGCATTCATAGCTATGGGTACAGGCGTTTACAAATGGCCTATTGAGCTTGCGGCGGATATAGCGATCGCCACGCTAAGACTAAGTACCTTCAGAACTACGGTTATGTGTATACATGATGAAGAGTTGCTAAAAGTATATAGGGATGCCGAAATCTTTGGGTAGATACAAATACAGCAACGTCAGGATTGGGCTAGGTAACGCCTTATAAATCTTATTAAATGTAATCCCAAAGTTTTTAATTAGTACTCTCTGCTAATATCTATTTTGACCTACGACAGTCAGCTGCACCATCAGCATAACCATGATTTTAGTCAGCATCAGACAAGTCCATAGAGCTGTAGTACCAAATCCTTACCCGTCAACCCTAGGTATACATATAAAAGTTAGGCCAGTGGCTAATTCTCCATCCTCAACTGAGGAAAAGTCATACAAATAACCAATAACTGCATTGTTTTCACCTTTCTTTAATTTCTTTTTTTTCTTTAAACTAGTGTTTAGCATTAAGCTGGAATTATAATCATTGAAATTAAACCTTAGTGAACGATAACCGTCTTCATCAACTTGCTCTTCAAACGTAGCTAATTTATTGCCTTCACCACCCACTTGTACAGCGGCAGCTCCTTTTTCTGGTAGACTCACAATAACGGATCTAGGGTCGTCATCAGAGCCACACAACCATAAGTTGTCGCTTTGAGCATGGCCAGCAAATAGCAGGGCAGTAGTAATTAATAAAAATCTCATATTTATCTCCTAAAAGCTCCATTCTCCTAAAATCAAAACGCAACATAATGCCTTTTAATCTCTTCACAAAAATCACACACTATTGTGTTTGTAAATAACTAATGGCAAGAAAGTATCCTTTTCTCCAAACTACCTTCTAAAGTATCTCCCCAGATACAATAACAATCACAAGAACTCAGCAGGCTCCCCCCGCCTCCTATGGAATAGCAATATCACAGCTTTCAAAGGTAGCACTGTCGTTGGCTTCAAAGGATAAGCCATACTCAACCTTCACGGCATAATACCTCTGCACATACTCACAAAACCTGACGATCTTATACTCTAGCCCTTTGCCATCATTACTCCTACGCAGGAAGTCCTTTGGCCCAGCTGAGCCTTTAGAGCTGTTCACACGCCCGCAGGACGGTACATGGTTGGCCTTGTCGTTAGCGAAGACTTCCTTCTTAGATACGCGCCAAGAGGCTGCGCCGCTGTAATAGGCGTCTTTTAGGCTCACTATGTGATCTATGTCAATGAAGTCGCAGGTTTGGTTGGTATAGAAGCCTATGGACGTATTGACTTTGTAGCTCTGATAGTTGAAGTCAGAACGATTGTAGCGCTCTTCGGCCAATGAACCAGTGGCTACTAGCAGTAATGCGCAATAGACCGTAATGACGAAAAGTAGCCTCTTAACAGAGCTGCCAAGAGGCTGTAGCACTTGATCTAGCCTTCTTGGCTACTGTGTACATGATCATCATGGCTATGCTGTGTAGCCGCTTTGTTATCCTCTTGATATATGGCGCTGACTTCTACCTCATGCTGCCCATGCTGCCCATGCTGATCAATATTTGTATTGTTGTGGTAATGGTAACCAGAGCAAAGTCCTTTGTTGATCGACTTCTGGCTACAATTATGGCCACCGTTTGCATCTGTTCGGCCGCTATGTGCAGAAGAGTATGATGCTAAAGAAGCTACAACTATAATTAGTGCTACTGTAATAAAACTTTTCATAAGACTTCCTTTTTAAGTTTTGTGTTGGAGTGCTTAAACTTTATCTGTGGCATTAGAGCAGTACACGCAGGGTTAAAACTTGTCGCACTCTGCAAGGACTATAAGGCTGTTTATATTGCCTAGACTAATCCAGCTATAAGCAAATGAGCCGCCTTCGAAGGCTACTATTGCTCGAGTATTTGTTCCTTTCGCAGTCCCTAGCCATTGACTCGCACTACTAAACTTATCGTTAGAAACAGATAGTTCGCAAAAG
>Ga0206129_10000332_pt1 | contig 77331 bp, 73 predicted proteins | sample Helgoland_Spring_8_FD_148616 | JGI IMG/M metagenome (GOLD analysis project Ga0206129, IMG submission 148616) | Pelagic subsurface seawater microbial communities from Kabeltonne, Helgoland, North Sea - Helgoland_Spring_Bloom_20160502_2 | ecosystem: Environmental > Aquatic > Marine > Epipelagic ... | reverse complement strand
CCTTGCCGCTTCGGCTTCCTGACCGGGGGTTTCCGGGTCGGCACACTCTGCCGCCGCCGGGAGCTGGGGTTCGCAACCGGACGTCAGAGGCTCCGGCGCGGGCACTGCCGGTTCCGGCTCCAGATCGAAAATTTCCGGCGCCTCCGGCTCTAGTTCCGGCGCGGCGACAGGTTCGGCGATCTCTGCCACCGGCTCCATCAGCGGTGCTGCCTCGTCGCGGTTCAGGCCCATGAGGGACCGGGCATAGTCTTCCGGCCGGAAAGGGCGCATGTCCTCGGCGCTCTCGCCGACACCGATGGCGTGCACCGGCAGGCCGAACTTATCGGCCAGCGCCACCAGCACGCCGCCACGGGCCGTGCCGTCCAGCTTGGTGACGATCAGGCCGGACACGTTGACCATGGTCTGAAAGGTCTCGACCTGGGAATGGGCGTTCTGGCCGGTGGTCGCATCCAGGATCAATACGGTGTCGTGCGGCGCTTCGGGATCGAGTTTCTTGATAACGCGGGCAATCTTTTGCAGCTCTTGCATAAGATTGTCTTTGTTGTGGAGCCGCCCGGCGGTGTCGATCAGCAGCACGTCGGCGTTCTGCGCTTTCGCCTGCTCCAGCGCGCCGAAGGCGAGGCCGGCGGCATCGGCGCCATGCTTGCCGGAGACGAACTGCGCACCGGTGCGATCGGCCCAGATCTGAAGCTGCTCGACCGCGGCGGCGCGGAAGGTGTCGCCGGCGGCCATGACCACGCGCTTGCCGTCTGCGCGGAATTGCTGGGCCAGCTTGCCGATGGTGGTGGTCTTGCCGACGCCGTTGACGCCGGTGACCAGCACCACATGCGGCTTGTGCGCCGGGTTGATGGCGAGGGGGAGGGCTACCGGCTCCAGCATCTGCGCGATATCCTCGGCCAAGGCCTCGCGAACTTCCTGGTCCGTCACCTCCTTGTCGAACTTTTCGCGCGCCAGGTTGGCGGTGAGCTTGGCGGCAGTGGCGGGGCCCAGGTCCGCCATGATCAGAACCTCTTCCAACTCCTCCAGCGCCTCGTCGTCCAGGCGGCGCCTGGCGGAGAAAATGCCGGAGATGCCGCCGGTCAGCCGCTCGGTCGAGCGGGCAAGGCCGGCGCGGAGGCGGCCGAAAAAGCCGCGGCGTTTCGGTTCGTCAGCCATGGGCGGCCTCTTCTGGACGGGAAGGTTCCATCCTCGCCGCTTCGCCACGGGTCCGCGGGCGCAGCCAGCCGCATCGAAACCGCGGTCCGGGCGTCCCTCGATACCGGCCTTGCGGCCCTACGCGGGATGAGGGGGTGGAGGATATTCGGAGCAGACGGTGCATGAGGCCAGATTATGCGGCCTCGGCCAGCAAATGGCCACCGGCGACGCCGGTGATGGTGCGGGGGGCGATGGAGCCTTCGGGCAGGGCGGGGTCGAGGCGGACCTCGGCAAAGCCCTCGGTGCGGCCAAAGCCGGGCTTTTCGATCAGAATGCGTTCTTCGCGCCCAACGCGGGAGGCAAGGTAGGCCGCCACGGCCTGCTCGCCGGCGGCGCGCAGGCGGGCGGCGCGCTGCTTGCGCACCGGGCCGGCGAGTTGCGGCATGCGCGCGGCGGGCGTGCCCTGGCGGGCGGAATAGGGGAAGACGTGCAGCCAGGTAAGACCACACTCCTCGACCAGCCCCAGGCTGTCGGCAAAATGCGCTTCCGTCTCGGTCGGAAACCCTGCGATCAGGTCCGCACCGAACGTCATGTCCGGGCGCAAGCGCCGGGCCTCGCGGCAAAAATCGACGGCCTGCGCGCGCAGGTGGCGGCGTTTCATCCGTTTCAGGATCAGGTCGGCACCGGCTTGCAGGGACAGATGCAGGTGCGGCATCAGCCGCGGCTCGTCAGCGATCAGGCGCCAAAGGTCGCCGTCCACCTCCGCCACATCCAGCGAGGAAAGGCGCAGGCGCGGCAGGTCCGGCACGCAGGCCAGCAACCGCCGGATCATCTGGCCGAGGCTGGGGCTGCCCGGCAGGTCCGCGCCATAGGCGGTGACATCGACCCCGGTCAGCACCACCTCGCGGAAGCCCTTTTCCACGAGCCCGCGCACCTGTTCCACCAGCACTCCGATCGGCTGAGAGCGGTTCGGACCGCGACCATAGGGGATGATGCAGAAGGTGCAGCGATGGTCGCAGCCCTGCTGCACCTCGACAAAGGCGCGGGTACGGCCGTCGAAGCCGTCGATCAGGTGCGCCGCGGTCTCGCGCGCCATCTGGATATCGTTGACCTGGGCGGCAGCGCCGCCGGGCCGAAGCGCTTCCTTGAGGGTCACGCCATCGAGTTTTTCCTGGTTGCCCAGGACCGAGTCGACCTCCGGCATATCCAGCCAGTTGGCGGGCGCGATCTGGGCGGCGCAGCCTGTGACGACGATGCGGGCCGTGGGATGCTCGCGCCGCGCCCGGCGGATCGCCTGGCGGGCCTGGCGCTCGGCTTCCGCGGTGACGGCGCAGGTGTTGACGATGATGGCGCCGGAGGCATCGGGCGCCAGGCCCCGCATCACCTCCGCCTCATAGGCATTGAGGCGGCAGCCGAAATTCAGCACCTGCGGCCCGCTCACGGCCCTGCCTCCTCCAGCAGCGCCGGCAGGATGGTGCCCTGATAGACCTCGGTCGCCGCGCCGGTCATCAGCACGTGGCCGTTCTCCAGCCACTCCAGGAACAGCGGCCCGCCGTCCATGTCGACGCGGATGCTGCGGCCGGTCAGGCCGCGGCGCACGCTGGCGACCACGGCGGCGCAGGCGGCCGAACCGCAGGCTCGCGTGATGCCGACGCCGCGCTCCCAAACGCGCAGGCGCAGCGTATCGGGTGCTGCGAGGCTCGCAAAGCCGATATTGGCACGGGCCGGGAATATCGGCTGGTGCTCCAGGCCGGGGCCGATGGCCGCGAGGTCTATGGCCTCCGCATCCTCGACGAAGAAGGTGGCGTGCGGGTTGCCGATATTGGTGGCGGCGGGGGCCGGCACGTCGCTGCGGTCCAGCGGCACATGCAGGGTATCGCACTTGCGGGCCAGCGGGATCGCCTGCCAGCCGGTGCGGGCCTCGCCCATATCGACGCTGTAGCCGCGGTCGGTGCGCGCGCCCAGCAGGAGGCCGGCGACGGTCTGGATGGCGACGCGGTCACGGCCGGTCTCGTCGGTCAGGATTTTGGCGATGCAGCGGGTGGCGTTGCCACAGGCCTCCACCTCCGCTCCGTCGCAATTGCGGATTTCCATGAAGGCGTCGGCCTCAGCCGAGCATGGCGGGCGGATGATAATGAACTGGTCGCAGCCGACTCCGGTGTTCCGGTCGGAGATCCGGCGGACCTGCGCCTCGCTCAGATTGATGGCGTGCGCGCGGCCATCCAGCACGACAAAGTCGTTGCCGAGGCCGTGCATTTTGCGGAAGGGGAGCGGCGCTTGCGTCATAAGGCTGGGATATAGGCGTGGGGCGGCGGAATGTCTATCGGCGCGCCAAAGGATCGTCCGATCGAATGGAATGATTCGGCCGGGGAAGAATGCTCCGGATGCGGGCTTGAACAGGCTGACCTCTTGAGCCTGACCGTGGCGCTTGAAGTTACCGGGCCTCAACCATCCCCGAAGGCAAGCCGAAGCGAACGGACATCACCATGCCCGCCAGACAGCATACGGCCGAGAGCGGTGGAGAACAGCGCCTCAGCCTTTCCGCCGCCCGCGAAAGTCGCAGTGAGCCACGCCCCGCATACGCGTCTGGGTCCGGGTGAACTCCCAACCGGGGCGGATGCGGCGCTCCTCGGCCGGACAGTCGCCATAGCAGGTCATCAGCGCGCCGATTTCCGGCTCGCCGATGGCCCTGCCGGCAATGGCATGCGCCCGCTCCTTGCCCAACTCCGCCTCCCGCGCCTTGACGATGGCGGGATGACGGCACGGGCCTGGATTTTGGCGGCTTCGAGGATTGGGTTCTTCTTGGGGCTGTCGGTCATGGCAGCCGCCCTTGCTGTTCGAACGCCGCCATGACATCCGCCGCAAACGCCGCCTGCCGTTCCAGGGCGGCGTCTAGATCGCCGGCGGCGACGTTGACGACAAGGCTCTCGACGCCGCGCTCGGCCAGCGCCGCCACGTCGTCCTGGCGCGCCGCCGCGGAGCCCGTCAGCAGCATGCGCGTGCCGTCGGCGGCCTGCCTCTCGCGCGGGGAATGTCCCATGGCGTTGTAGGAGAGGCCGATGCTGGCCGGGTCGCGCCCTGCCTTCTCTGCCGCAGCACGCAGCCTGGCCAGAGCCTCGTCATAGGCCGCCAGCGAATCCAGCGGCGCCTTTGGATTGCCGCCGGCGATCGGGTACCAGACATCGCCCAGCGTCGCGAGCCGCCGCAGCGCCCGCCCGCTCTCGCCGCCGACCCAAATACGCGGGCCGCCCGGCTGCAGGGTCTTGGGCTCGAAGAAAATATCCCGGAACCGCACGTATTTGCCCTCGAACGAGGGGTTTTCCGCGGTCCACAACGTCTTGAAGGCGCGGACGTACTCGTCCGTCACCGCGCCGCGCTCGGCAAAGGGCGGGGTCTTGAGCAGCGCGAATTCCTCGGCCATCCAGCCGGTGCCGATGCCCAACTCCACCCGGCCGCCGGAGAGCTGGTCGGCGGTGGCGATGGCCTTCGCCGCCATAATCGGTTCGCGGTGCGGCACCACCATGATCGAGGTCAGCAGCCGCGCCTTCTCGGTCACGCCTGCCACATAGTTCAGCAGCGACAACTGCTCGAAGCAGACGCCGTCCTGCCCGCCGGACCAGCCGCCATCGGGGCTGTAGGGGTATTTCGAGGAAATCGCCCGCGGCACGACGATATGGTCGGAAACGGTGAGCACATCATAGCCCAGCCCCTCGGCCCGGCGGGCGATGGCGCGGATCGCCTGCGGGTGGGCGAGCGGGCCCCGGTGGGGGATGGAAAGACCGAATTGCATGGGCCGGGATCCTCAATTGCAAGAATTGTGCTACAGTTTTGGCCGAATTCGGCTTTCCAAGCCAACATGTACCGAAGCTAAAGAACGGAGAAAATCGCATTCATGCCGAATTTCTCCAGGTTCAGGAATTTTTCCTGCTTTCCGGTCTTGAGGTTGAAGCAGCGAATTCCCGTTGGTTCCGGCGGAATATGGACGCTGTCGTCGCCCTTTATCGCCATGACTCGTTTTTTCAGCCAGCGGAGGTTGTCCGCGAATTTGGTGTGGCGCAGGCGGCTGAACGCAACCAGAACCCGGTCGCCGTCCAGGAATTTCAAGCCGCGACACCAGCCCAGCGGCGCATCGAACGCCCCGAATGTGTTGAGGTCGTAGATTTCCGGCTGGGCCGGCGCGTTGGGGTCGATGACGACCAGATGACCATCGACCGTCGTGAAATACACCTTGCCGCCGCTGACATTGCCGTCGTGCGGCCCTTCCACCGCCACCGGCAAGGTTGGCCGGTCCGCGGTCAGGCAAAGGGCATCGCGCGGATGGAAGCGGGTGACCCAGAGGTTGCCATCCAGGCGGAAGGCAAAGTTGGGGTGAGTCTGGTGCGGTTTGGTCGTCGGAACTTTGCGATAGTCGGTCTGCCGATCGAACCGTGTGAACGGAGCCTCATTTGCGAGGGTAGACCATTCCCGAACGATTTCTCCCGCTTGGTTCACCTGAACAACCAAGTCCAGCCCGGTAACGACGACGAAAAAACCGCCATCTTCGTCCGGAAGCACATGATGGACATCGTTGAGACAAGGGTGGCTCCAAATGCGTTCCACCGCGAAATTGCCGGGATTCAGAATCAGAACTTCCGTCTGGGTGCAGGCGTAGAGACGCCCCCCTGCAAGAGTGCCCGATTTGAACAGAACGGATGGCCGCTCATCCGGACAGACCTCTTTCGGTGAGCAATAGGTGGCCTCGGCGATCAAATCGCCGGTGCTAAAGTTGATCTTTACCGCCTTGGCCTGGCCAAACCGATGCCATTCGTCTTTTTCGGAGTCCGGTTTTTCCTCACCACCCAATACAATAATACTATTGGCGCTGCTCATCATGTATGGCCCTGGCTGATATCGCGGGAAACCACCGCGTCGGATAGCAGTTAATAGTAAAGAATGCTATGCTTTGCCAGCCGGCGGAAGGGAAGACCCCGCTGGCGGAAGGGAAGACCCCGCTGGCGGAAGGGAAGACCTAGTCGACGCGGCGTGAATCTCTGATAAGGTTGTGGCCATAATGACTCATCCGCTTAACTGTTTTGGAGCCGAAACTCCATGAGCCTGTTGCCCGTCGACGAACTCCGCGCGCTGATCGGCGATGCCCAACGGATCGTGATTTTCACCGGCGCCGGCATTTCCACCGAAAGCGGCATTCCGGACTTCCGCTCGCCGGGTGGCATCTGGACCCGCTACAAGCCGATCATGTTCGACGACTTCATGCGCTCGCGCGAATCGCGGCGCGAGACCTGGCGGCGCAAGATCGAGACCGACAAGACCATGGCGGTGGCCATGCCGAACCGCGGTCATCAGGCGGTTGCAGCGCTGGTCAACCGCGGCCTTTGCACCGCTGTCATCACCCAGAACATCGACGGCCTGCACCAGACCGCGGGCGTGCCGGCCGAACAGGTGATCGAGTTGCACGGCAACTCCACCTATGCCAAATGCCTGGACTGCGACACCCCTATGGAACTCGGCCCCATCCTGGCGGATTTCGGCCGCGATGAAACCATGCCGGAATGCCCGTCTTGCGGCTCCGAATACGTCAAGACCGCGACCATCTCCTTTGGCCAATCCATGCCGGAGGCGGAGATGCGGCGCGCGGAGATCGCGACCAACAACTGCGACCTGATGATCGCCATCGGCTCGTCGCTGCAGGTTTATCCCGCAGCCGGTTTCCCGATTTTGGCGAAGCGCTGCGGCGCCAAGCTCGCCATCCTGAACCGCGAGCCGACCGAGTTGGACCAGTATGCCGACCTGGTGGTGAACGACGAGATCGGCCGAACGCTCGGCGCTGCCGTGGGCCTCAACTGACGTGATCGGCGCCTGGCGCGACGCCGTCGCTGTCTATCTCCGCCCCCGCCTGCTGCTGATCCTGGCCCTCGGCTTTGCGAGCGGGCTGCCATTGGCGCTGTCCACCGCGACGCTGACCTTCTGGCTGGCGGAGGAAGGCGTCTCCAAGGCCACCATCGGTGCCTTCGCCCTGGTCGGCACCGCCTACACCCTGAAATTCCTCTGGTCGCCGCTGATCGATCAGGTGCCGCTGCCCGGCCTCACCGCCTGGCTGGGACGGCGCCGCGGCTGGCTGCTGCTCTGCCAGGCGGCCCTCATCGTCGCTATGGTTGGTCTCGGCCAGCAGGAACCGGCCGGCGACGCCGCAACGGTTGCGCTCTGGGCCGTGGCGCTGGCCTTCGCCTCGGCCAGCCAGGACATCGTCATCGATGCCTATCGCGTCGAAATCCTCTGCGCCGAAGAACAGGGCGCGGGCGCGGCCATGGTCGTGTTCGGCTACCGGGTCGGCATGCTGATCTCCGGCGCCGGCGCGCTCTACCTCGCCAGCACGCAGCCGTGGAGCGTGGTCTACGCCGTCATGGCGGCCGCCATGGGCCTGGGCGTGGTCGCGACCCTGCTGGCGCCGGAGCCGCCCGCACCGCAGCGCCAGCGCACCGACGGCGGCGCCCTCGACCGGGCATTCGCTTGGGCAAAGCGCGCCGTGTTCGAGCCGTTCGCCGAGTTCCTCGCCCGCCCCGGCTGGCTCGCCTTTCTGTTGTTTGTGATCTTTTACAAGCTGGGCGATGCCGCCGCCTCGGTCATGACCAGCCCCCTCTATGTCGAACTCGGCTTTTCCAAGGTCGAGGTGGCCCAGGTGGTGAAGGTGTTCGGCCTCGGCGCAACCCTGTTGGGCGCCTTCCTCGGCGGCGCGCTGGTGGCGAAGGCCGGGCTGGTGCGGGCGCTCTGGATTGCCGGCGGGCTGCAACTGCTCTCCAACCTGGGGTTTGGCGGGCTGGCGATGGCCGGCCACGACGTTGGAGCGCTCGCCGCGGTCATCGGTTTCGAGAACCTGGCGGGCGGCATGGGCACCACTGCGTTTGTGGCTTTCCTGGCCGCGCTCTGCCACCGCAAGTACACGGCGACCCAATACGCCTTGCTTTCCAGCCTGTTCGCCGTTGCCCGCACCTTCCTGGCCGCGCCCGGTGGCCTGGTGGCAGAGGCGGTGAACTGGCCGCTGTACTTTTTGCTCACTGCGATTGCGGCAATTCCGGGCCTGGTGCTGATTGTGCTGCTGCAACGGCGCCTTACATCAGACCCTGGATAGTCTGACAATCCGGGAGTGCAGTATATGCTGATCGGCGTGCCGAAAGAGATCAAAACCCACGAATACCGGGTCGGCCTTGTGCCCGGTTCGGTGCGCGAATTGATCCATCACGGCCACCAGGTGGTGGTCCAGACCGGCGCTGGCGAGGGCTCCGGCTTCCCGGACGCTGCCTACCAGGGCGTTGGCGCCCGCATCGCGCCGGATGCCGCCACGGTGTTCGGCGAGGCCGACCTGATCGTCAAGGTCAAGGAGCCGCAGCCCGGCGAAATCGCCCTGCTGCGCCCCGACCAGGTGTTGTTCGCCTACCTCCACCTCGCCGCCGACAAGGCCCAGACCGAAGGCCTGCTGGCGTCTGGCTGCGTCGCCATCGCCTACGAGACCGTGACCGACCCCCGCGGCGGCCTGCCCCTGCTCAGCCCCATGAGCGAGGTGGCCGGGCGCATGTCCGTCCAGGTTGGCGCGCACTATCTGGAGAAGGAGCAGGGCGGCGCCGGCATCCTATTGGGCGGCGTTCCGGGTGTGCCGGCGGCGGATGTGGTGGTGATCGGCGGCGGCATTTCCGGCACCAACGCCGTGCGCATGGCCATGGGGTTGGAAGCGCGGGTGACGGTTATCGACAAGAACCTGCAGCGCCTCTACGACCTGGACCTGCAATTCGGCCCCTCGCTCAACACCCGCTATTCCACGGTCGAAGCCATCGAGGAACTGGTGACCAATGCCGATCTCGTTATCGGCGCCGTGCTGGTGCCCGGTGCGGCCGCGCCGAAGCTGGTGACGGAGGACATGGTGCGCAAGATGCGCAAGGGCTCGGTCATGGTCGATATCGCCATCGACCAGGGCGGCTGCTTCGAAACCTCCCGCCCCACCAGCCATGCCCAGCCGACCTATGTCGCCCACGACGTGGTGCATTATTGCGTCACCAACATGCCGGGCGCGGTGGCCCGCACCTCCACCTTCGCGCTCAACAATGCGACCCTGCCGTTCGCGCTGGCGCTGGCGGACAAGGGCCATGCGCGGGCGCTGGGCGACGATCCGCACCTGCGGCGCGGGCTGAACGTGCACAAGGGCGACCTGACCTACAAGGCGGTGGCGGACAGCCTGGCCCTGCCGTTCAAGGCCTGGACAGCCTGAGGCGCGGGCAACGGGCGCAGTCCCGCCCGTCGCCAAAACGGTTGCCCCGCGACCCGGATCGCGCCAACGTTGCACACAGGATTCGCAGCGCAAACGCAGCCCCCGGAGGAACGCACCATGAACGACACCTATGACCTCTATGCCATCAAATACGGCTCGGTCCTGAACCGGCCGATGAGCGAGAATTTCATCGGCGGCGACCCGCACGACCTCTCCAAACACCTGGACTATTACATCTGGGTCGCCACCAATGCTGAACGCACCATCGTCATCGACACCGGCTTCAACCACGAAGTCGCCAAGCTGCGCGGGCGCACCATCGACCGGCTGCCGCGCGAGGGGCTGGACCTGCTGGGCATCGACTCGAACACGGTCGACGACGTCATCATCACCCACCTGCATTACGACCACGCCGGCACGTTCGGCGACTTCAAGAACGCGCGCCTGCACCTGCAAGACTCAGAGATGGAGATGGCGACCGGGCGCTGCATGTGCCACGCGCCGCTGCGCCTGCCCTACCATGTCGAGGACGTGTGCGAGATGGTGCGCAAGGTCTATGCCGAACAGGTGGACTTCCACGACGGCGACCAGCAGATCGCGCCCGGCATCAGCGTCCACCTCTGCAACGGCCACGCCGCGGGCCTGCAATCGGTCAGGGTCAAGACCCGGCGCGGCTATGTGATGGTCGCCAGCGACGCGACGCACTTCTACATGAACTTCAAAGAGAAAAAGCCCTTCCCGATCCTGGTCGACATGGCCCAGATGATCGAAAGCTGGGGCAAGCTGAAACGCCTGGGCGACAGCATCGACCATGTCATTCCCGGCCACGACCCGGCGGTGATGGAGTATTACCCCGCTGCCGACCCCAAGCTGGAAGGCATGGTTTGCCGCCTGGACGCCGCACCGAAGGTCTCGATCGCATGACCGGCTGGACCGACCGCCGCCGCGCCTTCCGCGCCGTGATCGAGGGCGACGCGTGCGTCCATCCCGGCTCCGTCTACGACCCGATGTCGGCTCGTATCGCCCAACACATCGGCTTCGAGGTCGGCATGTTCGCGGGCTCCACCGGCTCCCTGACCGTGCTTGGCGCGCCCGACTTGATCGTCATGACGCTGACCGAATTCGCCCAGCAGTGCCTGCGCATCAACCGGGCCGCGGAAATTCCGCTGATGGTCGATGCCGACCACGGCTACGGCAACGCGCTCAACGTCATGCGCACGGTGCAGGAGTTGGAGACCGCCGGCGTCTCCGGCATGTCGATCGAGGACACCGAACTGCCCCAGCCCTATGGCGAGGCCGACCAGCGCCTGCTTTCGCTCGACGAGGGCGTCGGCAAAATGAAGGCGGCCATGGCGGCGAAGGAGGACCCGGCTCTGGTCGTCGCCGGCCGCACGTCGGCCGTCGCCATCGCCGGCCTGGAGGAAGGTGTGAGGCGTGCCAAGGCCTATGAGGCGGTCGGCGTCGACGCGCTGTTCATGGTGGGCGTGCGCACCCGCGCGGAGGTCGACGCGATCAGCGAGGCCACCGCCCTGCCGCTCATTCTGGGCGGCGCGACGCCGGAATTGGCCGACAAGGCCTATCTCGCCAGCCGCCGCGTGCGCATCGCGCTGCAGGGCCACCAGCCGATCATGGCCGCCCAGCAGGCGGTCTATGCGACGCTGAAGGCGCTGCGCGACGGCGTTGCGCCCAAAGACCTGCCGGGCCTGCCGCCGAAGGACCTGGTGCAGGTCTGCACCCGCTCCGACCGCTTCGACGCCTGGAGGGACGAGTTTCTGGGCGGATAGCGGTTGGCCTTGCCGCACCGCGCCAAGCGGCGCGGCGGCTCCGCACGCGCCTTGCCGCGGCCTGGGCCGATCCCGCCCCCGCAACGATGGGAAAGGCTCGCGATTTCCGCAATTTGTCGATCCGGTTCAGGACATTAGCCCAGGTTCAGGACATTAGCCATCGCCATGATCCGCCAGCAACACCTGCTCAACCCCCACGATTTGGCCGAGCGAGCGGGCCATGTGTGCGGCGAGTTCGGGGGTGAGGCCGGAGGCCCGGATGTCCAGGTCCAGCCGCGGTTCCGGGGTGCGGTCGATCCGGCCGAAGAAATGGTCCGGCACGAGCCCCCGCTTGGCAAAGACCTCCAGCACCCGCGGCAGCAGGCCGGGGTCCGGGGCGGCGGCGAGGGAGAAATGGGCTACTTGGTTAGCGCAATAGGCCGCGTCAGAGTTAACGAACCTTGTCATTGATGAACGCTCACAGAGTCGATGCGTTGGGAAGGCGGGCGCAGTGAAAGCGGCCCGCGACACGATGGATCCCGGCCCTCAGACGAGGACCGGGCTCGTAATTCGTGCCCGACACGACCGGAGCCGCAGCTCTGGAGACTCTGTTGGCAGACGCACCGTCATGCTCGCATTCTAGTTCAGGTTTGGCTAACGGCCCGCTAACGAGCCGGAAATCGTTCGCATCTCCATTACTGGCGCATCTCCATTACCGGCGCCGGCGCAGCGCCGCCAGGCCGGCCAGGCCCATGGCAAGCGTGGCCGCCAGGGGCGCCTCGCTGACGGAGGGGGTGCCGCCAAGCTCGAAATCGACGGTGCCGACGTCCAGGATAAAGAAGCCCGGGCCACCATTGTTGGTGGCGAAGAAATGCACCGTGTTCAAGCCGGTCTGGAACATGGACTGGCTGGCCGTCAGCGCATCCCAATTGCCGGTCGTGTTCGTCAGGCTGTCGTCGTCGTTCAGCATGAACGAAATGGTGCTGGAGAAATTGCCGACAACCGTATCGTCCTCGATTGCCGCGCTCATGCCGTTCAGGAACATTTGCGCCTCGTTGTCGACGCGGATGCCAACCTCCATCGCGACGGAGGCCGGGTCGAAACCCGCCGGCAGCATAAAATCATAGCGCACCCAGATCGCCGCGTTGCCGCTGGGAATGCCGAGACTTCCGCTGGCGTTCGGGATGAAGGCGACGGGCGCCGGAATTCCGGCCGCCGGGACACCCGCCGGCGCGGTGATTTCCGAAAAGGCGCCTGCCGAGACGGCCTGATTGTCGAAGGTCGCCGTAATCGCACCCGCCGGCGCGGCGGCGACGCTTGCAAGGGAAAGGGCAAGGGCAAAACCCGAGAAGGCAAAACGTTTCATGTCAGCTCCGCTCCGATTATTTAACATTTTCTCAAGACAATAACACAATCGGCCGCTTCGATCACGGAATTTTTCGACCCATGCGGGACGGGACAGCGGTACCGTTCCACCTCATCGCCGCCCCGGTTCGAACACTTGCGTCAGCGACACTTGGCCGGTGCCTCTTTGCGCCGGCTGTTGCTGGCCGGCGTCCGGGGCCCAGCCGGCTAGAAAGACGATCTCGAACGCAATGGTCTGGCCGGCAAGGCGCGCCACCGCGTCCAGCAGCACCCCGCGGCGCAGGCCCTGGCGGGAGCGGTTGCACAGCACGTTGGTTTCGCCCATGCCGCGCAGGTCGGCCAGGAGGCGCATCGGATTGCGGTAGGTGACGGTCACCGGCTCGGCATCGGCAACCGGCAGGGCGAAGCCGGCGCGCTGCAGCAGGCCGCCGGCGTCCCGCACCTCCGTGAACGGTGCCAGATGCGGGCTGGAGCCGGCGCCCTGGCCCGCTTCTGCCGCGAGGAAGGCATCGCGCAGCGGTGCCAGCGTTCCCAGGCCGAACATCGCGCCGAGGAACAGGCCGTCCGGCTTCAGCGCCCGGCGGATTTGCGCGAAAGCGCCGGGCAGGTCGTTCACCGTGTGCAGCGAGAGCGGGCTCACCACCAGGTCGAGCGAGGCGTCGGCGAACGGCAGCCATTCCTCGTCGGCCACCACGCGCGGGCCGTCGCACTGGCGCAGCATGGCGCCGGAAAGGTCGGCCTGGACCAGCGTCTCGATACCGAAGCGGCCCTGCAGCCGGTCCGCCATGCCGCCGGTGCGGGCGCCCAGCACCAGCGCGCGCGGAAAACGGCGCTGGATCAGGGCGAGCCGGTCGGCCAGGCGCTCGCACACCTCGTCATAAAGGAAGCTGTGGCCGGCAAAGCCCGCAGCGGCCCGCTCGCGGCGGGCGCGGACCAGCCGGCGGTCGAAGATTTCCGGTGTTGTCATGCGCCAATCCCTGGCATCGCGTCGCTTCCGCGCTTAAAGTGCGCCGCATACCAGAATTGCCGGAACCGGAGCAATGTCCATGCCCGCCACCATGCCCCCGCAAGCCCTGCATGACCTGATCCTGAAGGCCCTCGCCAACGATGGCACCGAGCTGGCCATTGTCGACGTGCGCGAGGAGCAGGCGTTTGCCGACGACCACTTGCTCTATGCCATTTCGGTGCCGCTGTCGCGCCTGGAGCTGCTGATGGCCGACCTGGCGCCGCGCAAGCAGGCAACGGTGGTGGTCTGCGACGCCGGCATGGGCCAGGACCTGGCGGCCCGCGCGGCGGCGAAGCTGGAGGGCTATGGCTACAGCGATGTCGCCGTGCTGGCGGGCGGCACCGCTGGCTGGGCCGAGGCAGGCTATGAAACCTATGCCGGCTTCAACGTGCCGTCGAAGGCGTTCGGCGAGCATGTGGAACACCATTTCGGCACGCCCTCGGTCACTGCCGAGCAGTTGAACGGCATGATGCAATCCGGCGAGCAGATGGTGATCCTCGATAGCCGGCCCATGGACGAATACAACACCATGAACATTCCGGGCGGCATCTGCTGCCCCGGCGGCGAGTTGGTCTATCGGGTGCAGGAGATCGCGCCGGACCCGGATACGACCGTGGTGGTGAACTGCGCCGGGCGCACCCGCTCGATCATCGGCGCGCAGTCGCTGATCAATGCCGGCATTCCGAACAAGGTTGTGGCGCTGCAGAACGGCACCATGGGCTGGCATCTCTCCGGCTTTCAATTGGAGCATGGCAACACGAAGCTGCATCCGGACCCGTCCGCGCCCGCCGTGGACGTGGCAAAAGAGCGGGCGGGCGGCGTCGACCAGCGGTTCCAGGTGGCGCACGCGACGCTGGATCAGGTGCGCGAATGGCAGCAGGATGACAGCCGCAGCCTTTATCTGGTGGACGTGCGCACGGCCGACGAGTTCGCGGCCGGCCACCTGCCCGGCTCGAAGCATGCGCCGGGCGGCCAGTTGGTGCAGGCGACCGACCGCTATGCCGGCGTGCGCGGCGCCCGCGTGGTGACGATCTGCGATACCGGCGTTCGCTCGACCATGGCGGCGCACTGGCTGAAGCAGATGAACTGGGATGTCTATGTGCTGGACGGCGGCCTGCCGGCGGATGGGCTGGAGACCGGCAAGGGCGCGAAGCCGGTGCTGGGCGCGCCTGCGGCGGCGGCCACCATCTCCGTCAGCGATCTGGCGGCCGAACTGGAAAGCGGCGAGGTTGCGGTGATCGACCTGGGCTATTCCCGCGACTACCGCCGCGGCCACATTCCGGGCGCCCGCTTCCTGATCCGCTCGCGCCTGGCGGAGGACAAGGCGAACCTGCCCGTGGCCACGCTCTATGTGGTGACCAGCGAGGATGGGCTGGCGGCGGCGGTTGCCGCCGGCGAAGTCTCGGCCGCACTGGGCGCACCGGTGAAGGTGCTGGACGGCGGCACCGCGGCCTGGGCCGCCGACGGCCTGCCCATGGAGGAGGGCGAGACCCATATGGCGAGCGAGCCCAACGACGTCTGGCTGAAGCCTTATGAGCGCAAGGGCACGGTCGAGGACTTCATGAACGAATACCTGACCTGGGAAATCGCGCTGGTCGACCAGATCAAACGCGACGACACGGTGACGTTTTGGTCGCCCTGACCGGCCTCGCCCGCAGCGCCGTGGCCCCGCTGGGACGGGCGCTGGACGCGGTGCTGCCGCCCCGCTGCCTCGCCTGCCAGGAGCCGATGGCGCCGCCGGGCGGGCTCTGCCCCGATTGCTGGCCGATGGTGCGCTTCCTCTCGGAGCCGCAGTGCCAGCGCTGCGGCATTCCGCTGGAGACGCCGGGCCTGGAGGTCTGCGGCCACTGCGCCGCGGCGCCACCGGCCTATGGCCGGGCGCGGGCGGTGTTCGCCTATGAGGAGGGCAGCCGCGATCTGATCCTGCGTCTGAAGCATGCCGATGCGCTGGCCGGCGTGCCGGTGCTGGCGCGCTGGATGCTGCGCCCCGGCGCCGAGATGCTGCGCGAGGCGGACTGGCTGGTGCCGGTGCCGCTGCACTGGCGCCGGCTGTTCAAGCGCCGCTACAACCAATCGGCGGAACTGGCCCGTGCGCTGGCCCGGTCGAGCGGTGTTGCCGCCCTGCCCGACGGCCTGGCGCGCACCCGCCAGACGCCGAGCCAGGGCAGCCTCAGCCGCACGCGGCGGCGGGCCAATGTGCGCGATGCCTTCACCGTGCCGGCGCGCCACCGCGAGCGGATCGCCGGGCGGCACGTGGTGGTGATCGACGACGTCATGACCACCGGCGCCACGGTGGAGGCCTGCGCGGCCGCCCTGCTGGATGCCGGCGCCGCGCGGGCCGACGTGCTGTGCCTTGCGCGGGTTGAGGAGGGAGCGGCTCTCTCTTGACGTGGGCCGGACCATTCCCTTGATATGGGGCAGACATGAAGAAGGAGCGGCGGACGATCATGGCCAAAGTCGAAGTCTATTCCAGCATGTGGTGCCCGTTCTGCTATCGGGCGAAGCAGTTGCTGAAGAAGAAGGGCGTGGAGTTCACCGAGATCGACGTCGATGGCGACCCGGCCGTACGCGCCGCCATGCGCGAGCGCGCGGCGGGCCGGCACACGGTGCCGCAGATTTTCATCAACGATGCCGGCATCGGCGGCTGCGACGAGCTTTACGCGCTGGATTCCCAGGGCAAGCTCGACGACCTGCTGGCCGCGGCTGCCTGAACGTGTTCCCCTCGTCCGTCCCCTCAGGAGCGCGCCCGCCATGGCCGAGAGCTTTATCGCTGCCTGCGTCCAGACCACCTCCCTGCCGGACCCGGCAGCGACCATGGCGCATGTCGCGCCCCTGATCCGGGAGGCCCGCGCCCAGGGCGCCGACTTCATCACCACGCCGGAAGTGGTCTCCATGCTGGGGCCGCGCGACAGCGTGCTCGCCAACGCCCAGAGCATGGACGGGCATGACGGCGTCACGGCCTTCCAGGACCTGGCCGTCGAGACCGGTGCCTGGCTGCTGGCCGGCTCCATGGTGGTACGGCTGGAGGCAGACAAGCTTGCCAACCGCTCCATGCTGTTTGCGCCGGACGGGCGGTTGGTCGCGACCTACGACAAGATCCATATGTTCGACGTGGATCTGGAAGGCGGCGAGAGCTACCGCGAGAGCAACACCTACCGGCCGGGCGAGCGCGCCGTGGCGGTCGACCTGCCCTGGGGCCGGCTGGGGATGACGGTCTGCTATGACATGCGCTTCCCCTATCTTTACCGCGACCTGGCCCATGCGGGCGCCGACCTGCTGACGGTGCCGAGCGCTTTCACGGTGCCCACGGGCCGGGCGCACTGGCATGTGCTGCTGCGCAGCCGCGCGATCGAGACCGGCTGCTTCGTCATCGCGGCCGCACAGGTGGGCGAGCATTTCCCGAAGCGCAAGACCTATGGCCACTCCATCATCGTCAGCCCCTGGGGCGAGGTGCTGGCGGAGCGCGAGGAGAACACGCCGGGCGTCATCACCGCGGCAATCGACCTGGCCAAGGTGAAGGAGGCCCGCAAAATGGTGCCCTCCCTCCACAACGACCGCCCCTATGCCGCACCGGACGGGGCGGCGCGAGAGGCGGCGGAGTAGGCGTTGGGCTGCGAGCCAGCCGCAGACCGCGCCGGCGGTCTCCCTTGCTCGCTCAATTCCGGGCCGCGTAAACGCCCCTGATCCGGCCTTTGAGCTTGGTAAGCGCCAGCAGCGCGTCCACCGTCGGGGTGGGCACGCCTGCCGCCGCGCTCATCTCGGCCACCGAGTCGGCGAGGACGTCGATCTCGATCGGGCGGCGGCGGTGCAGGTCTTGCAGCATGCTCATGGTGTGGTCGGTGGCGTTGACGGTCATGGCGATGCGCTTTTCCATCGGCACCGGGATGGTGGCGCCGAGCGCCTTTGCCACATCCTCCATCTCCACCATCATGCGGCGGACGACCGCGACCGCATCGGGCGCGGCCTGGAAGTCGCCGTTGATCGCCTCGGTCAGAAAGGCGGCCTGGTTCCAACAGAGGCTGTTGATCATCTTGGTCCAGATCTGTCCGCGAATGTCCTTCTGCAACGGCGCGTGCAGGCCGCCGGCGGTCATCGCCTCCACCAGCGTGACGAGCCGCGGCGACTCGCTGCCGTCCGGCTCGCCGATGGGGTAGGAGGCGCGGAGGCCGTCCTGGTGGATGACGCCGGGCGCGGTCACCTCCGCCGCGGTCCAGAAGGCGCAGCCGATGGCGCGTTCGGGCCCGATCAGGTTCCACTGCCGCCCGCCGGGGTCGAGGCGCTCCAGCCGGCGGTCTTTGTTCGCCCCCTCCAGGCCGTGGAAATACCACCAGGGAATGCCGGTGGTGGGCGGGATCACCGCGGTTTCGGGGCCGAGCAGCGGCTGCATCGCCTCCAGCACGCCATCGATCTGGTGGCTTTTCAGCGTGAGGAAGACATAGTCCTGCGGCCCCAGGTCCGCCGGATTATCGGTGGCGGTGACGGGAACGGTGAAATCGACGCCGTCGCCATAGACGCGCAGGCCTTGTCTCTGCATCGCCTCCAGATGCGGGCCGCGGGCGATCAGGCTGACCTCCGCCCCGCTGCGGGCGAGGTGGCCGCCGATATGGCCGCCGATGGCGCCCGCGCCATAAATGCAGATTTTCATATGCGTTGAGGCCCCTACCGCATCGCCTCGACGAACTTGCGCATCTCGGCGATCTGCGCATCGACGCCGCCGACCCCCTGGCCGGAGGTGTAGAAGGTGGCGTGGCTCGCCCCGGCCTCGCGCCAGGTGTCGACCGCGCTCCGCCAGTCATCCGGCCCGCCGAGACTGTGGCGAATCCAGGCCTCGACGCCGAAGCGGGCCGGGTCGCGGCCCTCGTCGGCCAGATAGCCGCGCAGCTTCTCCAGCATGCCCATGGCCGTCCGCCCCGGATTGCCGAGCGGAATCCAGCCAGCCCCGTGTTTCGCCGCCCGCTTCAGCACCGCATCGACGCCACCGCCAAACCAGACCGGGATCGGGCGTTGGATCGGCAGCGGATTGACGCCGGCATGCGCCACCCGGTCGAATGCGCCCTCGAAGGTGACGGTGCGCTCGGTCCAATAGCGGTTCAGGAGCTGGACCTGCTCCTCCTGCCGGCGCCCGCGCTTGGACCAATCCTCGCCCAGCGCCGCGTACTCCACCGGGTTCCAGCCGACGCCGACGCCGAGGCGCAGCCGCCCGCCGCAGAGCACGTCGACCTGGGCGGCCTGCTTTGCCACCAAAGCAGTCTGGCGCTGCGGCAGGATCAGGACGCCGCTGGCAAAGCCGACGTTCTCGGTAATCGCGGCCATGTAGGCGATGGTGGTGAAGGTCTCGTGGAAGCTGTCGTCCACGTCATAGGGGCCTTCGAAGCCCGGACTCTTCTCCCGGTCTGCGCCGAGTACGTGGTCGGAGACCTCGATATAGTCGAAGCCCAGCGCCTCGGCGGCTTGCGCCCAGTCGCGGATCGCGACCCGGTCGGCGGGCATGTCGCGGGTGGGGAAGAAGGCGCCGTATTGCATGGCCATGGTGTGGGGTTTCCTCGATTGTATCCGTCGTTGCCCGCCAGCCTAAAGGGCGGGGACAACCTTCGTCATCAGCCGCGTCAGCCAGGGCGTGTGGTTCGATCGGACCGCTAGCGGGGTGTGTTCGCCCGCAGAAAGGTCCGGATGTGGCGCACCGCCAGCGGGATGCGCTCCACCGGGTCTTTCCACGGGTATAGACTGACCTGGGCGTTTGGCGACAGCATCGCCACCTCCATCGCCACCTCATAGGGGTGCGGGTCGATATCGTCCGGCAGCACCAGGATCGGCGTCCGGCACTGGCGCACGAAATCGCGGCCGACCGTGTAGACGAAATCCGGGTTCTGGCGGTACATGACCGACAGGAAGGCCTCCACCTGCGCGCGGGTCAGGTCCGGCCGCTGCTCCAGCAGCCGGGGCGCCCAGCCGGTGATGTTGCGCTGGAAGAACTGGTCCGGGATGGAGGCGCGATGGCCGCTGGGCTGGGTCATGACCGCGGCGACGACGCGGCCGCCCTGCCGCTTCAGCATGTTCCAGTTCATCGGGCCGCCGATGCAGAAGCCCAGCAGCAGGAATTTGTCGATGCCCAGATGGTCCATCAGGCCGATCTGATCGTCGGTGTGGGCATCCCACGGGCGGTCAACCTCCAACGGGCCGGTGGACTGGCCGTCATTGGCGTTGCGGTGGTCGAGGGCGATCACCCGGAATTCGTCCGCGAATTCTTTCAGCGGATTGAAGGGATGGCTGGCGTCCAGCCCGGCCACCGTGCCGTTCAGGCCGCCGCCCGGAACGATCAGCAGCGGAAAGCCGGAGCCGGCTTCCTCGTAATGGACGCGCGTGGAACCGTGTTCGTAGAAGGGCATGGGCGTTTCTCCTTGATGACGGCAGCATAGGCCGGCGCGCGCGGCTTGAATATTCCGGAAAGCGTATCCCGGGCTTAGGCCAGCAGCCAGGCCACCACCGCATAGCGGCCGGTCTTGGCGAGCGAGACCAGGGTCAGGAACAGCCAGAACGGGGTGCGCATCACGCCGGCGATGATGGTAAACGGGTCGGCGAACGGCGCCCAGCTCAGCAGCAGCGTCCAGACGCCATACTTCAGATACCAGCGCTGCGCCCGCTCCAACTGGCGGGGCGAAGCCGGGAACCAGCGCCGGTCCTTCCAGTGCTCCAGAAACAGGCCCATGCCGTAATTGACCACGGAGCCGAGGGTGTTTCCGACGCTCGCCACCAGCACGAGCAGCCAGAGCGGCGCGGTCTCGTCCAGCACCAGGGCACCGAATACCAGTTCGGATTGGAACGGCAGAATGGTGGCCGCCCCGAACGCGGCCAGGAACAGGCCGCCCAGGGCGGCAAGGATGCTCCAGTCCATCAGAAGCTCCGACGCGGACGGTCCGTTCCGGGCCTGCCCCCGTTGCCGAGCTTGGCGGGGCCGGTTGGTTGCATGACGCCCCCTCCCCTTGGCTGCGGCGTTGGCTGGGCCCAGGCTAGGGCATGGGGCGGGCTGCGGCGAGCGGAATTGCCGACTTGCCCGGCCCGCCGCTCGCCGCCTAAACCTTGCCCCATGCGCCTTGCCCTCTACCAGCCCGACATTCCCCAGAACGCCGGCACGATTCTGCGCCTGGCCGCTTGCCTGGGGGTCGGCGTCGACGTGATCGAGCCCTGCGGCTTTGTCTGGGACGACCGGCGGCTGCGCCGGGCCGGGATGGATTATCTGGCCCGGGTCGATCTGGTGCGCCATGCCTCCTGGGGCCGTTTTCAGGCCGGGCGCGCGCCGGGACGGCTGGTGTTGTTGACGACCCAGGGCGCCGTGCGCCACACCGAGGCAGCCTTCCAGCCCGATGACATCTTGCTTTTGGGCCGCGAGTCCGCTGGGGTGCCTCCAGAGGTGCACGAAAGCGCCGGCCTGCGCATCCGCGTGGCGCTGGTACCCGGCGCCCGCTCGCTGAATGTCGCGCTGGCCGCCGCCCTGGTGCTGGGCGAGGCTCTGCGCCAGACCGATCTCATGCCCAGGGACTTGGAAACGCCATGACCTCCACCGATGCCCAGAAACAGCGCGCCGGCGATTGGTTCGAGGCGTTGCGCACCCGCATCTGCGCCGAATTCGAGCGGCTGGAGGACGAGCTGGCGGAAGGGCCGCACCGGGATCTGCCGCCCGGCCGGTTCGAGCGCAAGCCCTGGACCCGCACCGCCGTCAACGACGACCCGGACTCCGGCCCCGGCGGCGGCGGCATCATGGCCGTGATGCGCGGGCGGGTGTTCGAGAAGGTGGGCGTCAACGTCTCCACCGTCCATGGCCGCTTTTCCGAAAAGTTCGCGTCCGAAATTCCCGGCGCGGCGGAAAACCCGACCTTTTGGGCCAGCGGCGTCTCGCTCGTGGCGCACATGCGCTCACCCAAAGTGCCGGCGGTGCACATGAACACCCGCCACATCGTCACCGGCAAAAGCTGGTTCGGCGGCGGCGCCGACCTGACGCCGATGGTGCCGGTCGAGCAGGACACCGCCGACTTCCATGCCGCAATGCAGGCCTGCTGCGACCGCTTCGACCCCGACTACTACCCCAAGTTCAAACAATGGGCCGACGACTATTTCTTTCTGCCGCACCGGGGCGAACCGCGGGGCGTCGGCGGCATTTTCTACGACTATGTCAACACCGGCGACTGGGAGACGGACTTCGCCTTCACCCAGGCGGTGGGCGAGGCGTTTCTGGGCGTCTACCCGCAACTGGTGCGCCGCCACATGCACGAGCCCTGGACCGAGGCCGAGCGCGAACACCAGCTGCTGCGCCGCGGCCGCTATGTGGAGTTCAACCTGATCCACGACCGCGGCACGGCGTTCGGCCTGAAGACCGGCGGCAACACCGAGGCCATCCTGATGTCGATGCCGCCGGAGGCGAAGTGGCCGTGAGGCGGGGGGCCTAGTGGTTCGATGCCGACAGGCGGTCCCCATCCGTTGGCTGAATCGAACCACCGGATCACTAGGCCACCGCTTGGTGCCCCCGGAACACCGCCGGGATGCGCTGGATGTCTTGCAGCAGGTCCGACGGCATGTCGCTGGCCATTTCGGCTGAGGCGCTGGCGTTGACCGTGTCGCTGACGCCGCCGAAACGCTCGGCGATCTTGCCGGCGATCTCGTCATGGCGGCCAATGGCGGCGCAGAGGTGCAGCAGGTCGTCGGAGATTTCGCCGGCGATTTTGTCCCACTGGCCCTGCTTGGTCATGCGGTTGAGCTTCGGCCCCAGATCGCCCAGCCCGTGCGCCTCCAGCACCGGGTAATAGGCCGGGGTGGAGCCGTAGAAGGCGATGCGGTAGCGCACCCATTCGGCGATTTTGGCGACACTCTCGTCGTCCGGGCCGGTGGCGATGAAGCCGCCGCCGGATACCTCGAACGTCTCCCGCGCCCGGCCGACATTGGCGAGGCCGCGGGTCACGCGGGGGACGATGACCTCCTCCATGTATTTTCGGGTGCAGAGCGGATGCAGGCGCACGCCGTCCGCTTCCTCCGCCGCGACGCGCATCATGACGGGGCCGACTGCGGCCATGGTCACCCTGGGCATGCCGGGCACGGTGTTTTCCGGCACGAAGTTCGGCGTCATCAGGGTGAAGGTGTAGTGTTCGCCCTGATAGTCCAGCTTCTGGCCGGTTTCCCAGCAGCGCCAGATCGCCTTCAGCGCTTGCAGGTATTCGCGCATGCGCGGCGCGGGCGGCGTCCAGGGCACAGAGAAGCGCTTTTCGTTGTGCGGCCGGATCTGCGTGCCGAGGCCCAGCACAAACCGCCCGGCGGAGGCCTCGTACAGGTCCCAGGTGACGTTGGCCGCACTCATTGGCGAGCGGTTGAACGAGATGGCGATGCCGGTCGCGAGTTCCACCTTTTCCGTCACCGTCGCAGCCACCGCCAGCGGCAGATAGGGATCGTGCTTGTTTTCCAGGGTGACGATGCCGTCGAAGCCCCGCGCCTCGACCGCACGGGCGGCGTCGGCCACCTTGCGGAGATTGTCTTGCGGGATGGTGGTGACGATGCGCATGGGCCGGGCGATCCTTTGAAGCGAAGGGCCGCGGGCTGGCATGGCCGCGCGGTTTGCCCCATATTGCCTGGGAACACCGCCTTCTGCCAACCGGGAGCCTGAAGCGCATGCCCGAGTCCGACGCCGCCCCCATCATTCCCGAAGTCTGGCACGCGTCCGACGGCACGGCGCTCTCGTGCCGCGAAAAGATCAAGGTGCTGAACGAGAACCTGGAAGAGTTGCAGCAGATGGCGCAGGACGCCCTCGAAGACGCCATCATCATGGGCGCCGACGAGGCCCAGATCCGCGACGTGCTGCGCCGGATGGTGGAGGGGCTGGAAAACCCGTATTGAGGCTCAGTCCGCCCGGACCGGCTTGCCCGTCAGGCTCGCCCGTTCCGAGAGCTCGATCCAGTTGCCGTCCGGGTCGCGCACGAAGCTGTAGCGGACCTGGCCGATGGTTTGCGGTGCGCGGCCGATCTCGACCCCCGCCGCCTGCATGGCCGCGGTGAGGCCATCGCAATCGAAAATCTGAACGGTCATGTAGCGCAGCCCACGCTCGCGCCAGCCGGCGCGGGCCGGTGCCGGCCCTGCGGTGGCGGCGATACGGCTGGCCCCCAGGCGAAAGGCGTTCGCGCCGTCTGCCTCCAGGCCAAGCCGCTCGCCATAAAAGCCGGCGAAGGCGGCGAGGTCGGCGGTCTCCACATGCAGGGTCAGGGCGGCGCCGGGGTTGCGGCGGAGGTGCACCGGCGTGCCGTCCGGCGTCGCCAGGTCGGCGTCCTCGCCCGCCTTCAGGGTCAGACCGCGATAGCCGCCCGGCGGCGCATCCGCCAGCGGCGCGCGGGTGTGGTTCACCTTGACGATCGAGTCGCCCTGGCGCCAGCGATGCTGATGAAAGCCGCCGCCGAGCTTTGCCAGATGATCGTAGGAGAGGCCGGCCCGCCCCTCCCAAAGGGCGCGGAAGCCGTCCAGGTCGTTGGTGGCGAAGCCGACGTCGAAGGCCGGCTTGGCAAAGGCGATGGCGGGCATGGCAGGGCGTCTCCGTCCGAATCCGTCCGGCCACGCTAGCCGCCCGACGCGGCCCGCGCTAGCATCGCCGGCAAAGACCAACCGCTTCACGCCGGAGGAACACGCGCCATGGCCCCGCTCGACACCGCCGCCGCTGCCAGCCTCACCGTCACCCCGATCGCCCATGCCCTGGGCGCGGTCATCGAGGGCGTTGATATCAACCGGGAGCCGTCCGCCGACCTGACCGCCGCCATTCGCCAGGCCTGGAACCGGCACCATGTCATCGTTTTCCGCGGCCAGCGGTTCGAGGCCGCCGGCATGCTGCGCTTCGCCCGGGCGTTCGGCGCGCTGGACGATCATGCGGCGACGCCCTTCTACCGGCTGGAGGACCACCCGCAGCTCCTCCAGATCACCAACCGAGAGATCGGCGGCAAGCCCAGCGAGACGCGCAACACGGGCCGCAACTGGCATTCCGACTATTCCTATACGGACCACCCGGCCGCGGCCTCCATGCTGTTCTGCGTCGAGCGCCCGCCGGTGGGCGGCGACACCATGTTCTGCAACATGGTGCGGGCGTACGAGGACTTGTCGCCGCCGCTCCGCGCCTTTCTGGATGGGCTCGACGCGGTCTACGACATCGGCCTGACCGCCGGCATCAACGAGCGCGACCCGGCCAAGACGGCAGAGGTGCGCCGCCTGAACCCGCCCATCGCCCACCCGGCGGTGCGGGTGCACCCGGAAAGCGGCCTGCGGGCGCTCTATGTGAGCGAGCGCGCCTCCCACTTTCACGGCATGACGGCGGCGGAAAGCCAGCCTTTGATCGACTATCTCTGCGCCCACGCCACCAGGCCAGAGAACGTCTACCGTCATGTCTGGCGCCCCGGCGATCTGGTCTGCTGGGACAACCGCACCAGCATGCACGTGGCGCTGGCCGACTTCGACCAGACCCAGCCAAGGCACATGCTGCGGGCCACGCTGCTGGGCGGCAAGTCGGGCTTTGTGGTGGGATAAGGTGCCGACACGGGAGCGGTGGACGGGGCAGACTCTGCCTTGATCTCTCCCGCCTCTCGCCCATATTGCTGCCAGCCTATCCGATCACAGCAGGGGAATGCCCAGTATGACCAGTGCCGCAGAGTCCATGGCCTTTCAGGCGGAAGTGGGCCGGTTGTTGGACCTGATGGTCCACTCGGTCTATTCCGAGAAAGAAGTGTTCCTGCGGGAGCTGATCTCCAATGCCTCCGACGCGTGCGACAAGCTGCGCTATGCCGCGCTGACCGATGCGGCGCTGGCGGGAGAAGCGGCAGAATACCGCATCACCATAACCCCCGACAAGGATGCCCGCACCCTCACCATTGCCGACAACGGCATCGGCATGAGCCGGGAGGAGCTGGTGGGCAATCTGGGGACCATTGCGCGCTCTGGCACGGCGGCTTTCGTGGAGCAGCTCTCCGGCGACGCCAAGAAGGACGCCACCCTGATCGGCCAGTTCGGCGTGGGCTTCTATTCGGCCTTCATGGTGGCGGAGCGGGTGCGGGTGGTCTCGCGCCGGGCCGGTGAGAGCATCGCGCACGCCTGGGAATCCGATGGCCGCGGCACGTTCGAGGTGGCGCCGGCGGAGAAAGCCGGGACCGGCACCGAAATCACCCTTCACCTTCGGGAGGGCGAGGACGAGTGGCTGGACCCCTTCCGCCTGCGGAGCGTGATCAAGACCTATTCCGACCATATCGCCATCCCCGTGGCCCTGGTCGAGGACGCTGAGAAGGAGGCCGAGACCGTCAACAGCGCCTCGGCGCTCTGGGCACGGCCGCGGAACGAAATCACGGACGAGCAATACAAGGAATTCTATCACCATGTCGGCCACGGCATGGACGAGCCCTGGGCAACCATCCACTGGCGGGCCGAGGGCACGATCGAATACACCGGCCTGCTGTTCGTGCCGGGCGCGAAGCCCTTCGACCTGTTCCAGCCGGAGCGCAAGAACAACCTGAAGCTCTATGTCCGCCGGGTCTATATCACCGAGGGCGTCGAGGACCTGCTGCCCGGTTGGCTGCGCTTCCTGCGCGGCGTGGTCGATTCGGAGGACCTGCCGCTCAATCTCAGCCGCGAGATGCTGCAGAACAACCCGGTGGTGCGTCAGATCCGCAACGGCATCACAAGGCGCGTGCTGAACGAGTTGCAGCAAAAGGCGGATAAAGAGCCGGAGGCCTATGCCGGCTTCTGGGAGAATTTCGGCGCGGTGGTGAAAGAGGGCCTCTACGAGGACTTCGCCAACAAGGACGCTTTGCTGAAACTGGCCCGCTTCCGCTCCACCCGGGACGATGGCTGGGTCAGCCTCGCGCAATATGTGGAGCGCATGGCGGAGAACCAGACTGCGATCTACACCATCGCCGGCGACGACCTGGAGGCGCTGAAACGCTCGCCGCAGTTGGAGGGCTTCCGCGCCAAGGGCGTCGAAGTGCTGCTGCTGACCGACCCGGTGGACGAGTTCTGGACGTCGACGGTGCAGGAGTTCGACGGCAAGCCGCTCAAGAGTGCGACGCGGGCCGGGGCCGATCTCTCCGGCATCAAGGGTGAGGATGCGAAGGACGGCCAGGACGCGGTGCCGGAGGGCGCCGTCGGCAGCCTGATCGCCGCAGTCAAGCTGGCGCTGGGCGATGCGGTCAAGGACGTGCGCGTCTCTGACCGACTGACCGAGTCGGCCTGCTGCCTGGTCGCCGACGAGAACGACATGGACCTGCACCTGGAACGCCTGATGCGCCAGCACGGCCAAAAGGTGGAGCGGGCGCCGCGCATTCTGGAACTGAACCCGCGGCACAGCATGATCCGCCGCCTGACCGAGGCGGCGGACGGGCCGGACGGCGCCGACCGGGTCGAGGATCACGCCTGGCTGCTGCTGGACCAGGCCCGCATCGTCGAGGGCGAGCCGGTGCCGGACCCGGTGGCGTTCGCCCAACGCATGGCGCGGGTGATGGAAACCTCTGCCGGCGCCGGCGGCTGAGGCATCCTTGTGTGCGGGCGGTATGTGTTCACTTCCACGGCGGAGGCAATGCTTAAGCTATTTGGTATAAGCATTGCCGAGCCGCCGCCCGACCGGTTCAACATCGCGCCGGGTCGATATTGCCTGGCGGTTCGTCCCGGCGCGGCAAAGCCCGAGGCGGCGTGGCTGCGTTGGGGGCTGCTGCCGCCCTGGGCCAGGGACCCGGCCATCGCCGGCCGCACGATCAACGCCCGCAGCGAGACGGCGGCGGAAAAACCCGCCTTCCGCGAGGCGATGCGCCAGCGGCGCTGCCTGGTGCCGGCGACGGCGTTCTACGAGTGGCTTGGGGAAAAGGCGCCGAAACAGCCCTATGCGATCTATGCCGAGGACCGGCAGCCCTTCGCCTTTGCCGGCCTCTGGGAGCGCTGGGGCGATCCGGCGGAACCGCTGGAGACGTTCAGCATTCTGACCCGCAATGCCGACGAGAGCATTGCCTGGCTGCACGACCGCATGCCGGCGGTCGTGGCGCCGGACCATTTCGAGGCCTGGCTCTCCGGCCCGGCACCGGCGGCGGCAGACCTGCTTGCGGCGCCGACGCCGTTCGCCTGGGCGGCGCATCCGGTCTCGACCCGGGTCGGCAGCGCCAAAGCCGAGGGGGCGGACCTGTTGGCACCGGCGCAGGCGCCGCCGCCGCCGCAGGGCAGCCTGTTCTGAAGCCGCGGTGCGGTGCTGCGCCACCGCTGCTCTTGCGCTCGGCCCCGCGGACGTCCATTTTCTGTGCCACGACACACACAAACAATCGCGTTCGAAACGAGCGCAGGGATCGGGATTTATGCTTGAGGCACAATCGGCAGCGACGGACGTGATTATCGACGGCTCCGACCAGACCTTCATGGCCGACGTGATCGACGCATCGCAAGAGGTGCCGGTCATCGTCGATTTCTGGGCCGAATGGTGCGGCCCGTGCAAACAGCTGGGGCCCGTGCTGGAGAAGGTCGTCACCGGCGCCGGCGGCAAGGTCAAGCTGGTCAAGGTCGATATCGACAAGAACCCGCAGGTGGCGCAGCAATTGCGGGTCCAGTCGATCCCGGCGGTCTATGCCTTCAAGGGCGGGCGGCCGGTGGATGCGTTCATGGGCGCGCTGCCGGAAAGCCAGATCAAGTCTTTCGTCGAGAAATTGGTGGGCGACAGCGTCGATTCGCCGATCGATCAGGCCCTGGCCCAGGCCAAGGAATTGCTGGAAGCCGGCGACCTCGACAATGCCGGCGCGGTCTTCAGCCAGGTGCTGCAGCACGAGGCCGAGAACGCCATCGCCAAGGCCGGCCTGGTGCTGGTGCTGGTGCAGAAGAACGAGATCGCCACCGCCCGCGAACTGTTGGACCAGATCCCGGCGACCGACCGCCGCGACGCCTTTGTCGCCGGCGCGGTAAGCGCGGTGGAGCTGGCCGAACAGTCCGGCGACACCGGCGACCTCGCCGAACTGCAACAGGCGGTGCAGGCCAACCCGGATGACCACCAGGCCCGGTTCGACTTGGCCATGGCGCTGTTCGGCGCCCGCCAGCATCAGGAGGCAGCCGAGGCGCTGCTGGAGATCGTCCGCCGCGACCGCGCCTGGAATGACGACGGCGCCCGCCAGCAACTGGTGAAGTTCTTCGAGGCCTGGGGCCCGACCGACCCGTTGACGGTGCAGACGCGGCGCCGGCTCTCGTCGCTGATGTTCAGCTAGGCATGGCCGGCATGGACACCCCGACGCTGGCCGACCTGCCGGAAATCGTGCCGATCTTCCCGCTGTCCGGGGTGTTGCTGCTGCCGCGCATGCCGCTGCCGCTCCACATTTTCGAGCCACGCTACCGGGCCATGACCCGCGATGCGCTGGCCGATGGCGGCTGGATCGCCATGGTCCAGCCAAGCGGCGCGGCGGCGGACGATCCGATGAATCCGCCGGTCTACCCGACCGCCTGCCTCGGCCGGATCGTCGCGCACGAGGAGGCGGAAGACGGCCGCTATAACATAGTGCTGCGCGGCACCTGCCGGCTGCGCATCGCCGAGGAATTGCCGCCGCAGGACGGCTATCGCCGGGTGCGGGCGGACTATGCGGCCTTCGCCGGCGATCTGGCACCGCCCGCCCCCGGCGCATCCGGCTTGGCGCGCGAGGCGCTGATTGCGACCATGCAGACCTATCTGGACCGCCGCAATCTGAAAGCCAATTGGGAGGAGGCGGCCAAGGCCTCTGACGAGCAAATGGTGAACAGCCTGGCCATGGCCTGCCCGTTCGCGCCGCGTGAAAAGCAGGCGCTGCTGGAGGCGGACGATCTGGCGGGCCGGGCACAATTGCTACAGGCACTGGCGGAGCTGGACACGGGCGGCGTCGCCAACGACAACGCGCCGCCGCCGATGCACTGACGCACGGCAGGCATCGCGCCGAAGAGGAACACAACACCCATGAGCGATCTGGACCCGCGGCTTTTGGAAATGCTGGTCTGTCCGGTCACGAAAAAGCCGCTGACCTATGACCGCGAAGCTCAGGAACTGGTGAGCGAAGCCGCCCACCTCGCCTTCCCGATCCGCGACGGCATCCCCATCATGCTGGTGGAAGAAGCGCGCCCGTTGGACGATTAGGGGGCACCTTATCCCGGCTGCGTTGCGGCGTCCGGAATTGGCGGAAAGGCTTGGTGCGGCTCGTCTCGGCTGGTAAGGGAACCGCTTCATCAGAGGACATGCTCATGACGCCGTTCCACTACCAGGACCACCGCCTGTTCGCCGAGGGCGTGCCGCTGGCCGCCATTGCCGAGGCGGTGGGCACACCGGTCTATGTCTATAGCAGTGCCGGCCTTTGCGAGGCGTTCCGCAGCTATGCCGACGCCTTTGTCGGCCTGCCGGTGACGATCTGCTATGCGGTGAAGGCCAACGACTCGCTGGCCGTGCTCAGCCTGTTGGGGCGGCAGGGGGCCGGTGCCGATGTCGTCTCCGGCGGCGAACTGCGCTATGCGCTGGCCGCCGGCATTCCCGCTGGCCGCATCGTCTTTTCCGGCGTCGGCAAGACCCGGGAGGAGTTGGCTTTTGCGCTCGGCGAGGGCGTCATGCAGATCAATGTGGAAGTGGCGAGTGAGTTGGACGTGCTCAGCCAATTGGCGACCGCCATGGGCCGCACCGCCCGCGTCGCCATCCGCATCAACCCGGACGTGGACGCCGGCACCATCGCCCAGATTTCCACCGGCAAGGCGGAAAACAAGTTCGGCATCGCCTATGCCGACGCGCCCGCCCTGTTCCGCCACGCCCACGCCCTGCCGGGGGTGGAGCCGGTTGGCCTGGCCGTGCATATCGGCTCTCAGATCACCCGGCTGGAGCCCTACCGCGACGCCTTCCACCGGGTGCGCGACCTCTACACCGGCCTGCAGGCAGAGGGGTTGCCGCTGCAACGCATCGACCTTGGCGGCGGCCTCGGCATCACCTACCGCGACGAGGCGCCGCCCAGCGTCGCAGCCTATGCCCAGGTGGTGCGGGAGGTGTTTCACAGTCTCGATGCCGATCTGGTGTTCGAGCCGGGCCGCCGCATCGCAGGGCCGGCGGGCGTGCTCGTCACCCGCGTCATCACCGAGAAGCGGACCGCTGCCAAGCGCTTCGTCATCGTCGACGCGGCCATGAACGACCTGATCCGCCCGGCGCTTTACGAGGCCTACCACCCGATCCAGCCGGAAACCGCACCGCCGCCGGAAGCCGAATGGAGCGAGGCCGATCTGGTCGGCCCGATCTGCGAGAGCACCGACCGTTTCGCCGCCGACCGTGCCCTGCCGCCGCTGGCGCCCGATGACATGCTCGTGATCGGCGCCGCAGGAGCCTATGGCGCCGTGATGGCTAGTGAGTACAATGGGCGCCCCCGGGCACCCGAGGTCCTCGTGCACGGGGGAGAGTGGTCGGTGGTTCGCCGCCGCCCGAGTTACGAGGAGATGATCGCGGCGCAGTCGCTGCCGCCCTGGCTGGAGGAGGCCTGACACCCTGCTGCCGACCCGCCCACTGCCGCTGAAGAGCCGCATCGCGCTAGCCTGGGCCAGCCTCTGGGCAGAGCGCGTTTGGAACGGTCTCTGGCCCCTGCAGGCGGTGGTGCCGGTTTTGTTGGCGCTGGGTGTCTCTGGCCTGCTGCCGAGGTTGGGGCCGTGGCTGCACGGCGCCGGTCTGGTCATCGCTCTTGCGTGGCTGGCGGCAACGCTCTGGTCTCGCCGCTCCGCCTGGCGCCTGCCATCCTGGGATGAGGCGAAGCGGCGGCTGGAGCGCGACAGCAATGTCGGCCACCGACCGCTCGAATCCCTGGCCGACCGGCCAGCCATCGCCGACCCGATGGGCATGGCGCTCTGGCAGGCCCATCGCCGCCGCCTCGCCGGCCAGCTTGCGGCGCTGCGGCCCCGCCCACCGCAAAGCGACCTTCCCCGCCGCGACCGTTTTGCTTGGCGCGCCGGCGCACTGCTGGCCCTGGCGATCGCCGTGGCCGTGGCCGGGCCGCGCTGGGCCGCCCATTTGCGGGACACCCTGCAGCCGCGCTTTGCTGCCGCGGCGCCCGCGGCAGCGCCGGTGGTCGATCTTTGGCTGGAGCCGCCATCCTATACCGGGCACCCACCGATTTTCGCGCCGCCCGCCGGTGGCCAACTGCGCTTCCCCCTGGGCAGCAAGCTGATCGCCCGGGTCAGCAATGCGAACGACCCGGTGCTGTATCTGGACGCGCAGCCGGTGCCCTTGGCCGAGGAAGCCAGCGGCCAGCACGCCCTGACCCTGGACCCCGGCGTGGTCACCGACCTCTCGGTGAGCGCCGGCGGCCAGACCCTTGCCGCCTGGCCGGTGACGGTTATCCCGGACCAGCCGCCGACCGCCCAATGGACCGACGCGCCATCCAGCACGCCGCGCCAGGCGTTGCGGCTGGACTACACCCTGCGCGATGACTATGGCCTTGCCGCCGGCTGGGCAGAGATGCGGCTGGCACCGGCAGAGACCGACATTGCCGATGACCGGGTGCTGCGCCTGCCCTTTCCCCTCAGCCTCACGCCACCGGCAGAGGTGAAGGCCAGCGCCTTTCACGACCTGACGCCGCACCAATGGGCCGGGCGCAAGGTTCTGATCGCCCTGCATGGCCGCGATGGCGCCGGGCAAGAAGGCAGAAGCGATGCCCTGGCGGTGGAACTGCCGGAGCGCCGCTTCTCGCACCCCGTCGCCCGGCAGATCATCGCGGCGCGCAAGGATCTGGACCGCGGCGCCGCCGCAGTCGGCGTCGCCCGTTCGCTCGGCCGGATCGCCAGCCTGCCGGAACGCTTCAACGGCGATGTCGTCGTCTATCTGGCGCTCAGTTCCAGTTTCCACCGCCTGCGCCATGGCGACGGCCCTGCCGCGCGGACCGCGGTGCGCGACATGCTGTGGGAAACGGCGCTGCGTCTGGAAGACGGTACCCTGCCTGGCGCCGAACGTGACCTGCGCGCCGCGCAGCAGGCCCTGCAGGAGGCCTTGGCCCGCGACGCCGATGCAGAGGAAATCCGCCGGCTGGTCGAGGAGTTGCGGGCTGCCCTGCGCCGGTTCGCGATGGAGATGGCGCGGCGCGCGGACGAGCCGATGCCGCCGAATCCCGCAGGCGACCAGCGCCAAGCCATTGCCGGCGAGGATCTGGAAAAAATGCTCGACCGGATCCGGGACCTGGCCGATTCCGGTGCGCGGGATGCGGCGCAAGACCTGCTCTCGCAAATGCAGCAGATGCTGGAAAGTGTCCGTCAGGCGCAGCGGATGACGCCGCAACAGCGCCAGCAGGCAGAAGCGATGACTAAGATGCTGAACCAATTGCAGGAAATGCAGCGCCGCCAGCAATCGCTGATCGACCGCACCTTCCGGCAGAACCAGCAGGCACAACCGGCGCCGACCGGCCCGCCCGACCCGAATGCCGGCCGGCAGGGCCAGCCGTTCGGGCCGCCGAGTCTGAGCCTGCCCACCCGGCCCGGCCGCGGCCAGCCGCAGCAAGGCCGGCAGCCGGGCCGGCCCATGCCCGGCCTGGCGGAGGACCAGGACCGATTGCGCCGCGATCTGGGCGACCTGATGCGCGACTTGGGCGAGCGGTTCGGGCGGATTCCGGACGCGATGCAGCAGGCGGAGCAAGCCATGCGCGCGGCGCGCGACAACCTCCAGCAGGGGGCCGGCAGGCCGGCCCTGGATGCGGAGGGGGAGGCGCTGGAGAATTTGCGCCGGATGGGCGCGGCGATGAGCCAGCAACTCGCCAACCGGTTGGGGACCGCCCCCGGTCCGGGCCGTGGCCCGGCCCCTGGCGGGCAGCAGACCGGCGGGCAGCAAACCGGCGGGCAGCAGCCGGGCGCCCGCCCCGATCCGCTGGGCCGTGACGGCAACACCGGCCAGGCGTCCGAGACCGGGCCGCGCATCCCTGGCGAGAGCGTAGTGCAACGGGCCCGGCGCATCCGCGACCTGCTCTACGATCGCAGTGCCGACCCGGACCGGCCCGTGCCGGAACAGGACTATCTGAGACGGCTGCTGGACCAGTTCTGATCGGCCCGCAGCCCGCTACCGGACCCGGCTACGCCGGCGGACCTGCGGCACGGGCTCGGCCGCGTCGGGGAATGCCGTCATATCCGCAAGCAGGCGCGGCATCTTCCCGGCCTCCGCCAGGCTGACATGGCCGCTTTCGGCCACCACCAGATGGTCCAGCACCTCCACCCCCACCACCCGGCAGGCCTGGTCGATCTGCTGGGTCATGGCGATGTCGGCCTGGGAGGGCTGCGGGTCGCCGGTGGGATGGTTGTGCACCAGCACGATGGCGTCGGCGCGCAGCCGCAGCGCCCGCCCGGCAATCTCCCGCGGGTGCACCGGGGCGGTGTTGACCGTGCCGCGGCTCAGCACCTCGTCCCACAGCAACCGCTGCTTGCCGTCCAGGAACAGGGCGTGCAGGTGTTCGACCTCCGCATAGGCGAGCGCCGCCCGGCAATACCGCACCAGCGCCGCCGTGTTGTCCAACGGCGGCAGGGTGAGCAATTGGCCACGCAACTGGCGCTGACAGGCCTCGCCCAGCACGCCCAGATGGACCGCGGTCAGTTCCGGGTTCTCCGGCCGTTCCGGCTCCGGCCGATTGGCCAGCACATGCATGAGCTCATCCACCGGCGCCGACAGCACCCGGCCAAGATTGCCGAAGCGGGCAAGCAGTGCCTCTGCCAGTCCGCCGCGGGCGGCATCGGCGACGGCGCGGCGCAGCAGCAGCGCCAGCAGTTCCGCATCGTCGAGCCCCGCCGCCTCGCCTTGCACAGCGGCTTGCTGCAAGGCCGCCAGCCGCGTTTCCGGCCCGGCATAGAGGCCGCCATGGCTGATATCCGCCTCCGCCGCGTCATAGAGTGCCGCGACCTCCAGCATGCCCATGCTGCGCAGGCTGAGGAATTCGTCGCCGGCCACGACGATGAAATCGTGCAGCAGCACAGAGACCGGCGCGCCGCCATCGCGCAGGCGCCGGGCCAGCGCCTGGTCCTGCGGGTGCTCGCCCAAACGGTCCGGCGGGGCCAGGCGGACAACGATCAGGCCGCTGGCCGCATGGCGCAGGGCGGCAGCGACGGTAGCCCTTGCCACCGCATCCGCTGGCTCCTCCGGCGCAAAGGCCAGCGGTGCGACCAGCAGGCGGTGGCGATAGTCCAGCAACAGGATATGCAGCGCCGGCACCGGTGCGTCACGGAACTGGCGGCGGCAATAGGTGCCGACGGCGTTCCAACTGCCCAGCACCGGCTGGTCGGATTCGCCGGTCTCCGCCAAACGGCGGGCAGCCTCCCGCACCGCGGCCAGATGGCCGGCCATGCCGGGGCCGAAGCCGGCAACCCGGCCGGTTTGCTGCAGCAGCAGCGGGTCGGCGAGCACCGCGCCGACCCCCTGGCCAAAGCCCGGCCGCCGGGCGCCGCCGCGCACCGCCGCGCCGCCGCCGGCGCCCGCGATCAGCGCATAGGCCAGCGCCTTGGTATCGCCGCGCGGCACCACCTGGGCCAGCAGCATTTCCACGATTTCATGATCGAGAAAGGCGCGGGCGCCGGCGGCCAGAAACCGCTGGCGCAACCGCGACCGGTGCCCGTCTCCGCCTTTTGCCATTTCAACCTGCCGTCGGTCCACCGCGCACAAGGGAGCCTAATGACGGCATCCAAGCGCAAGTAGCCTTAACTGCTGGTTAATCGTCAGGAAGAGTGTTCAGGAAATCGTCAGGATAAGGCCCTGCGCACCGGCAATCCGGTGCCGCGGCGGGTTCAACCGCCGGCGATTTTGGGGATCAGGTGCACGTCGCTGTCGGGACCGATCGGATCGATCAGCGAATCCTGGAAAATCTCGCCATCGATGGCGACCGCCATACTCTCGTCAATCTGCTTGCCCAGACCGGGAAAGCGGGCGTCGAGTTCCTTGACCAACTGTCCGATGGTGGAGGCCTTGACCTCCACCTCTCGGATGTCGCCGCAATAGGCGCGGCAGAGTGTGGCGCTCAGGTGAACTTTTGCCATCGCTCTGCCGCCAATCCTATCGCTTACTTGCCGGCCGCTTCCATCGCCGCGACGATCTTCGGCGGCGACATCGGCAGGCTGGTCATGCGCACGCCGGTGGCACCGAAGATCGCGTTGGCGACCGCTGCCATCGGCGGCACGATCGGCACTTCGCCGACGCCCTTGGCGCCGAACGGGTGACGCGGGTTCGGCACCTCGACCAGCACGGCGTCGATGGCCGGCAGGTCGGAGGCCACCGGCACGCGGTAGTCGAGGAAGCTGGCGTTATCGAGGGTGCCATCCTTAGTATAGATGTATTCCTCGTTCAGCGCCCAGCCAATACCCTGGACGGTGCCGCCCTGGATCTGGCCTTCCACATAGGACGGGTGGATTGCCCGGCCCACATCCTGCACTGCGGTGTAGCGCAGAATGGTGACGTGGCCGGTTTCCGGATCGACCTCGACATCGACGACGTGGGTGCCGAATCCGGGGCCGGCGCCCTGAGCGTTGACCGTGCCTTTGGCCGCAATCGGGCCGCCGGTGCGGGCCGCCTTGGCGGCAATGTCCTCAAGCGTCAGCGGCTCGAACTTGCCGGCGTTGTCACCGGCCGGGTAGGCCGCGCCATCGCGCCATTCGACCGCATCCTCGTCGATCTCCCAGATCTTCGCCGCGCGGCCGCGCAACTGCTTCACCACGTCGTTGGAGGCTTCGCAGACCGCCATGCCGGTGGCGAAGGTGACGCGGCTGCCGCCGGTCAGGAAGGTGAAGCCGACGGAGGCGGTATCGCCGACGATGGGACGGATGTGCTCCACATCGATGCCGAGGATTTCCGCCGCCATCATTGCCATGGAGGCGCGGGAGCCACCGATATCCGGGCTGCCGGAGACCAGCACCAGGGTACCATCCTCGTTCACCGCCAGCGAGGCAGAGCTCTCGCCGCCGATGTTGAACCAGAAGCCGGAGGCCACGCCGCGGCCCTGGTTCGGGCCCAGCTTGGCCTGCAGGTTCGGGTGCGCCTTCGCCGCTTCCAGGGTCTCGACATAGCCGATATTCTGGAAGGTCGGGCCGTAGAGCGCCTTGGTGCCGTCCTTGGCCGCGTTTTTCAGGCGGATCTCGATCGGATCGATGCCCAGTTCACGCGCCAGTTCGTCCAGCGCGCTCTCGGTCGCGAAGGTCGAGATCGGAGCGCCGGGGGCCCGGTAGGCCGCGACCTTCGGGCGGTTGGAGACGACGTCGAACCCGACCGTCCGGGCGTTTTCGATATCGTACATGGCGAAGCAGGTCATGCATGCCGGCCCCATGGGCGAACCGGGATAGGCGCCAGCCTGCAAAATGATCTCGGCGTCTGCCGCGGTGATGGTGCCGTCGTTCTTGGCGCCGATCTTCACCTTGACGGTGCCGCCGGAGGTCGGGCCGGTGCCGCGGAACACGTCCACCCGGTCCATGACCATGCGCACCGGACGGCCGGATTTTTTCGAAAGCGCGAGCGCCAGCGGCTCCAGATAGACCAGGGTCTTGCCGCCGAAACCGCCACCGATCTCCGCCGGGACGACGCGGACATCGGAAATGTCGATGCCCAGCAGCTTGGCGCAATAGGCGCGGACCATGAACTGCCCCTGGCTGGAGCAGATCACCATGCACTGGCCGTCGGCATTGTACGAGGCAACGCAGGCGTGCGGCTCGATATAGGCCTGGTGCACCGGCGCGGTTTTGTAGGAGCGCTCGACGATCTTGTCTGCCGCGGCAAAGCCGGCCTCCAGATCGCCCTTGGCAAACTCCATGCGCTTGGCGACGTTGGACGGCTTGGACGGCTTCGGATCGACACCGGCGGTGAACACGTCGTCGTGCAGCACCGGTGCGTTGTCGGCCATTGCCTCGATCTCGTCGATGACGTGCGGCAGCACCTCGTACTCGACCTTGATCGCCTCTGCGGCGGCTTTGGCAATGCTGTTGGAGGTGGCGGCAACCGCGGCGACCACATGGCCGTCATACAGCACCTTGTCGCGGGCCATCAGGTTACACGACAGATCGCGGAAGTTCATCGGGCCTTCGCCGACGAATGCCTCTTCCGACGCGATGTCGGGCAGGTCGGCAGCGGTGATCACCGCCTTCACGCCTTTCATCGCCTCCGCCGCGGAGGTGTCGATGGATTTGATCCGGGCATGGGCGTGCGGGCTGCGGACGGTCGCGCCGAAAATCTGGCCCGGCATGGCCGCGTCGGCGCCGAACTGGGCGCGGCCAACCACCTTGTCCACCCCATCGGGGCGAACGGGGCGGGTGCCCACGACCTTCAGCGTGTCTTTCAAGGAAATGTCGTTCATCAAGCGGACTCCCCTCGCATTTCGGCCGCCGCGGCATGCACCGCGGCAAGGATTTTGTCATAACCGGTGCAGCGGCAGAGATTGCCGGCCAGCCAGTAGCGCGCTTCCTCGTCCGTCGGGTTCGGGTTGGCGTCTAGCAGCGCCTTGGTCGCAACGATCAGGCCCGGCGTGCAGAACCCGCATTGCAGAGCCGCGTGCTTCAGAAACTGGCTCTGAACCGGGTGCAGGTGGTCGCCGATAGCGACGCCCTCGATCGTCGTGATCTCTTTGCCCTCGGCCTCCGAGCCCAGCATCAGGCAGGAGCAAACGAGGCGGCCGTCGACCACGACGCTGCAGGCGCCGCAGTCGCCGGAGCCGCAGCCTTCCTTGCTGCCGGTCAGGCCAAGGTCGTCGCGCAGCACATCCAGCATGGTCTGCTGCGTCTCGCAGAGGAACTCGGTCTCTTCACCGTTCACGGTGCAAGTGACATGGGTTTTGGACATATTTGGTATTCCCGCTGGAATCGTTAGCGCGCGGCGGCGCGTTCAAAGGCGATGGCGGCTGACCGGCGGGCCAGCACGCCGGCAACCTTGACGCGGTATTCGACCGTGCCGCGTTTGTCGCTGATCGGTTTGCAGGCTGCGCGCGCCGCCGCATCCAGATTGGCAAGCGTCGCATCGTCCAGCTTGTTGCCGATCAGCGCCTTGGCGGCATCCGGCACAACCACAACGGTTGGCGCGACCGCACCGAGGGCGACCTTGGCCGCGGTGCAGACACCGTTCGCATCCAGCGTCACGGAGACGCCGGCACCGACGACGGCGATGTCCATCTCGGTGCGCGGGATGAAGCGCAGATAGGCGTCGCCGGTCTTGCCTTCGCATTTCGGAATGATGAATTCGTAGATGAACTCATCGGCGGCGAGATTGGTCTTGCCCGGGCCGGCCGGCACGGCCTCGACCGGCATTTCGCGCTTGCCGTTCTTGCCGACGACCACGGCCTTGGCACCCGCGGCCACCAGGCCCGGCACGGCATCGCCTGCCGGCGAGGCGTTGCAGAGATTGCCGGCAAAGGAGGCGCGGCCCTGCACCTGCGTGGAGCCGATCAGTTGCACCGCTTCGGTCACACCCGGCCAGGCAGCGCACAGGCCGGCATGCTCGCCGACGGCCGCACCGGGGGTGGCGGCGCCGATGTGCCAGCCATCCGCTTCCTCGCGGATGCCGATAGTGCCTTCGATTTTTTTGATATCGACGATCAGGTTCGGGCGCAGGCGGCCGGAACGCATCTGAATGATTAGGTCGGTGCCGCCGGAAAGCACCCGGGCAGCGCCGGATGCGTTGGCGAGCAGCCCAACGGCTTCGTCCACCGTCGTGGGGGCGGCATAAGTGGGCGAGTACATCGTCACTCCCTGGTCTGAAAGGGGCAAGGGGTATGAACCATCCGCGGACGGATCGCACCCACGGAACAGATAGGGTGGACTTTCGCCCATGGCGAGCAAAACTGCAAGCCCCGGTTCAGCCGTCGCGATCGTCCCGGCAAGTTTGCGGCCCGGCATTGGCTGCGGCCCGGCATCAACGGCGCGCGCCGCCGGCCCCGGCGCTCGTCCTGATCGTCCCGGAGACCCGCGGGGGCGTTTCCGCCGTCCGGTTTTCGAACGTAGTAGCCCGATTGAGTATTTCAGATTTTGGCGACAATTATTGATTTATCGTATATTTTGCGATAGGGCTCCAAGAGATAAAACATATCGGGAGATACAGCGATGCCTTCTTTCACAAAACCTAGCGTGGTTGCTTGCGTCGGATTTATGGCGTTGGCGATGGCCACACCGGCCAAAGCGATGGTGGTGAATATCGACGGGTTGGACTTCGACCTCGACCAATTCATCGGCGCTTTCGTCACCACCAATGTCGGGACGGGCGCAATTTTCGGGGCCGACTTCGACAATGTCACTGGCATTGATGGCAACGAATTGGGCGAGTTGTCTGCACGGCCGGGCGGCACGCACGCGCCCACCGATCCGGGCGACCGCATCTCGCTCGGCATCGACAATGCGATCGAGGATATGCTGGTGTTGCACTATGCAACCCCGGTGCCGATCGGGCCGGGCGATGCCTCGCTGTTCGTGGTCTATGAATCGAGTGGGCGGACCTTCGTCGATCCCGAGGGGCTGAATTTCCGCATCAGCGTCAACGGCGGCGCGTTCGTGACCGCGTCTCTGGGTATGGCGAGCGTGGTCGATGTCGGCGGCGGTGCGGCCGAGCACAACGAGATCGTGTTCGACCTGACGGACGCGAATTTCGGCTTCTCCATCGGCGACACCATCAGCACCGTGGAAATCCGCAATTTGACCGGGTCCGGCGGCACTTTCGATCCGGACTTCACGTTCGCCGCCCGTGCCGGCGTGGTCACGGCTTCCGAGCCCGGCTCGCTGGCAGCCTTCGTTGCGGGCGGTCTGGCCCTGGGCGGCCTGGCAGCGCGGCGGCGGCGCTAAAGCGGCGCCCGATCCGCTGGATCGGGCAACGTCGCCCTGCGGTTTGACCTTAGAGTACCGCATCCCGGCCAAATCCCACGATTTGGCCGGGATCGCTGTTAGCCCGCGGCCGCCACCGCGCGGCGGGTCATGACCGCGATCAGGTGGGCGCGGTATTCGGCGTCGGCGTGCAAGTCGCTGTTCAGGCTATCCGCCGATACGGCGCCGTCGGGCACCGCATCCGCCGAGAAGTTGGCGGCCAGCGCGCTCTCGTAGGCGGCGACGCGGAAGACGCCGCTATCGCCGGCCCCCGTCACCGCGACGCGCACGCCGTCTGCGAACTTGGCGACGAAGACGCCGACCATGGCATAGCGGCTCGCCGGGTTCGGGAATTTTGCATAGGCTGCCTTCTGCGGCTGCGGGAAGCTGACGGCGGTGACGATCTCGCCCGGCATCAGCGCGGTTTCGAACAGGCCGGTAAAAAAGTCGTCTGCCGCTATTTCGCGGTTGGTGGTCTTCACCGTGGCCCCCAGGCCCAGCACCGCCGCCGGGTAATCCGCCGCCGGGTCGTTGTTCGCGACCGAGCCGCCCAGGGTGCCGCGGTTGCGCACGGCCTGGTCGCCAATGCCGCCAGCCAGCGCCGCCAGCGCCGGGATCGCGGCCTGAACGTCGGCAGAGCCTGCCACCGCCGCATGCCGGCTCATGGCGCCGATGGTGACGGTGCCGCCGCCGACGCTGATGCCCTGCAACTCGGCAATGCCGGAGAGATCGACCAGGTCGCTGGGCGAGGCGAGGCGCTGTTTCATGGTCGGCAGCAGCGTCTGGCCGCCGGCCAGCAGGGTGCCGTCCTCCGCCCCGGAAAGGGCGGCGGCAGCGTCGGCGAGGCTCGCCGGCTTCACATAGTTGAATGCGTACATGGCTTTGTCCTTCGCCTGCCTTATCTTTTCGCTGTCTGGATGGCGCGCCAGACCTTGCGCGGCGTCGCCGGCATTTCGATGTGATCGACGCCCAATTCGCTGAGGGCATCGACGATGGCGTTGATCACCGCCGGCGGCGAGCCGATGGCGCCCGCCTCGCCGCAGCCCTTCACACCCAGCGAGTTGTGGGTGCAGGCCGTGATCTGATGATCGACCGTGAAGTTCGGCACATCGTCGGCGCGCGGCATGGCGTAGTCGTTGTAGGATGCCGTCAGCAACTGGCCGTTGTCGTCATAGACCGCCTGTTCCAAGAGCGCCTGGCCGATGCCCTGGACGAGGCCGCCATGCACCTGGCCCTCCACGATCATCGGGTTGATGACGTTGCCGAAGTCATCGCTGGCATGCAGCGAGCAGATCTCGACCACGCCGGTCTCCGGGTCCACCTCGACCTCGCAGACATAACTGCCGGCGGGGTAGGTGAAATTGGCCGGGTCGTAGAACGCGGTTTCCTCCAGCCCCGGCTCCAGCTCCTCGAACGGGAAGTTGTGCGGCACGTAAGCCGTCAGCGCGACGGTGCCGAAATCGACCTCCTTGTCGGTGCCCGCCACCTTGAACTGGCCGCCTTCGAAGACGACGTCGTCGGCGCTGGCCTCCATCAGGTGGGCGGCGATCTTTTTGCCCTTGGCGATGACTTTGTCGACCGCCTTGACGATGGCTTCGCCGCCGACCGCGATCGAGCGGCTGCCATAGGTGCCCATGCCGAAGGGAATGCGCGCGGTGTCGCCGTGGACGATATCGATGTTGTCATAGGGCTGGCCGAGCTTGTCGGCCACCACCTGGGCGAACGTGGTCTCGTGGCCCTGGCCGTGGCTGTGCGAGCCGGTCAGCACGGAGATGGAGCCCGTCGGGTTCACCCGGATCGTGGCGGCCTCATAGAGGCCCGCCCGCGCACCGAGCGAGCCGACGACCGCCGACGGCGCGATACCGCAGGCCTCGATATAGCAGGAGAGGCCGATGCCGCGCAGCTTGCCGCGGGCCTTCGCTTCCGCCTTGCGCGCCGCAAAGCCGGCATAGCCGGATGCCGAGAGCGCAGCGCTCAAAGTCGCCTCATAGTTGCCGGTGTCATAGGTGAGCGCGACCGGTGTCTGATAGGGGAACTCGTCTGGCTGGATAAAGTTGCGCCGGCGGATTTCCGCCTGGTCCAGGCCGATCTCGCGCGCGGCCTTGTCGATGATCCGCTCCAAGAGATAGGTCGCCTCCGGCCGGCCGGCGCCGCGATAGGCATCCACCGGCACGGTGTTGGTAAACACCGCCTTCACGTTGGCATAGATCAGCGGCGTCTTGTACTGGCCCGCCAGCAGGGTCGCGTGCAGGTAGGTCGGCACACAGGGCGCAAAGGTAGAGAGGTAGGCGCCCATATTGGCCATCGTCTCGGCCGAGAGCGCCAGGAACTTGCCGTCCTTGTCCATCGCCAGCTTGGCCACGGTGACATGGTCACGGCCATGGGCATCCGACATGAAAGCCTCGGTCCGGTCGCTGGTCCATTTCACCGGCCGGCCGATCAGCTTGGAGGCCACCGTGACGATGGCTTCTTCGGCATAATGATAGATTTTGGAGCCGAAGCCGCCGCCGACATCCGGCGCATAGACCCTGAGCTTGTGCTCCGGGATCGACAGCACGAACGCGCCCATCAACAGCCGGATCACGTGCGGGTTCTGGCTGGTGGTGTAGAGCGTGTGGTCGCTGGTCGAGGTGTCGTAATCGCCGATGGCGCAGCGCGGCTCCATTGCGTTCGGGGACAGGCGGTTGTTGGTGAATTCCAGCGTGGTCACATGGGCTGCGCCCGCCATGGCCTCTTCGATCTGCGCCTTGTCGCCCAGCGCCCAGTCGAAGCACAGGTTGTTGGGGGCTTCGTCATGCACCAGGGCGGGCGGGTTGTCGGTGGCCTTGCGCATATCGACCACGGCAGGCAACTCGGAATAGTCCACCAGCACCGCATCCGCCGCATCGCGCGCCTCGGCACGGGAGTTGGCGATGACCACGGCGACCGGGTCGCCGACATGGCGCACCTTGCCTTCCGCCAGGATCGGGTGTTTCGGCTCCGCCATGGGCGAGCCGTTCTGGCTGTGCACCTGCCAGCCGCAGGGGATGCCGCCGAAGGCCTCGAAATCCTTCGCGGTCAGCACGCGGACGACGCCCGGCATGCCGGCGGCCTCCGACGTATCGATGCCGTTGATCGTTGCGTGGGCATAGGGGCTGCGCACGATGGCGGCATAAGTCTGGCGGGCCAGAACGATGTCATCCACATACTTGCCCTGGCCTTTGATAAAGCGGAAATCCTCGCGCCGCAGGACGCGGGCACCGATGCCGGTGGCGGCAACGCTGTCATTCATGGTCGATCCCTCCGCTTAGCTGCGCATGCCGGCGGCGCCCTGGGCGACCGCCTTGACGATGTTGTGGTAGCCGGTGCAGCGGCAGATATTGCCTTCCAGCCCCTTGCGGATTTCCGCCTCGCTCGGGTCCGGGTTGCGCTTGGCCAGGTCCACCGCGCTCATAATCATGCCGGGCGTGCAGAAGCCGCATTGCAGGCCATGGTTGTCGCGGAAGGCCGCCTGCATCGGGTGCAGTGCCTCGCCTTCGGACAGGCCTTCGATGGTGGTGACGTCGCAGCCGTCAGCCTGCGCCGCCAGCAGGGTGCAGGACTTTGCCGCCTCGCCATCCACATGCACGACGCAGGCACCGCACTGGCTGGTATCGCAGCCGACATGGGTGCCCGTCAGGGCAAGTTGCTCGCGGATGAAATCGACGAGCAGGGTGCGGCCATCGACGTCTGCCGATACCGCCTGACCGTTCACGGTCATGGAAACCTTGGGCATGCCTTCCCTTTCGTGTTGCAGCCTCAGCAGCGATACGCAATCGCCGAAAATCGCCGGAACCAGTTTCCAGCATTTGGCGGCGCGCGCAAGGGGCTGCATCGAATCCACCTTTGGCCTTCCACCGACGGTTGAAAGATGGCAGCCTGCGACGGCAGCCACCAACCGGAAGGGAAGACGATGCTGGCAAAAACCCTGGCGGCAGGCCTTGCCTTGCTGGCGAGCGCGGGCGCCGCCCTGGCCGCCGTCGACTGCCCGGACCTGCAGCCGGCAGCCCTGACCCCGACCGACCGGGCCCAGTGCGCAGCGCTCCGTCCCATCGTCGGCAATCCCGGCGCGCTGCCGCTCTCCGAATACGAAGCGAAGCTGCAGGCATTTTTGAAGAATTTCTGCCACCGGGACGCGGCCAGCGGCTGGGTGCGCGACAAGCGGGTGCGCGACACCGGCCCCTACACCAACCAGTTCATCGATGGCGAGTGGGTCGGCAAATACTATGGCACGCACCAGCCGGTGGTGATCTGGTATTCGCCCGATTTCCACCAATGGCTGAAGGCAAACCGGCCTTTGGAAGGCTCCGGCCAGACCCCGGCGGATACGCCCATCCCCGATGGCGCCATGATCGTCAAGGAGATGATGACCGCGCCGGCCGCGCGCTGCGCGCCGCACGATCCGGAGAAGCTGCTGCCATCCTCCGGCGCCGCCTTCATGGTGCGCGACTCGGGCGCGAGCCATGACGGCTGGTATTGGGGCTGGTTCGGATGGACCGCCGACAATATCGACTGGCCGCCGCGCGCCTCGAACGGCCTGCCCTATCAGGGCTTCGGCCAGTATTGCATGAACTGCCATGCCTCCGCCGAAAGCCAGCTGACCTTCTCCGCCCTGAACAACATCCAGGGGGAGCCGGGCGAGCCGCTGACCTTTCTCAGCCAGGACCACACGCTCGACCCGACGCCGCCGGCCACGCACCATCGCGAGATCACCCTGCCGAAAGGCCCGGCGCCGCGCCTGGGGGAGCCGCTGCTGGCCTACAATGGCGCCTTCACCGCGACCTTTGGCAAGACCGTCGCCAACCCACCCACCTGGGAATCGGTGAGCGGGTTTCCGTCGGCCAGCTATGACGTGGTCTGGGTCAAGAAGGGCAAGAGCGACGTTGCCGGGCTGGAAAGCCAGTACGTCACCTCCGACCAGTGCGTCGGCTGCCACGATGCCGGCGGCACCGGCCTGCAATTCGACATGACCAAGCCGCTGCCGGTGAGCCGGGCACACGGCTATGAGCTTGAGAACCTGTCGCCCTATGGCACCTGGCGCTCCTCGCCCATGGGATTGGCAGGGCGCGATCCGATCTTTTTCGCCCAACTCGCAAGCGAGGTGCAAACCTTCCACCCGGCGACGAAGGAGAAACCGGGCACGCCGGCGCTGGTGGAAAGCACCTGCCTCGGCTGTCATGGCATCCTCGGCCAGCGGCAGTTCGAACTCGACAATGTGCTGGCAAGCGGCGATCCCTCCGACCAGACGGCGTGCGGCGACTTCACCCGCGATATGGTGACCGCCGTGCCCTACCCGCCCGGCAACCCCGGCGCGAAACACGCCGACTACGGCGCGCTGGCTCGCGATGGCATTTCGTGCGCGGCCTGCCACCATGCGGTCCTGAACCCGAAGACCGTGGCCCAGGTCCAGGACCAGCCGCAGAACACCTGCGTCAAGGCCCGCCAGGACTTTTTGAACAAAGACCTGAAAGGCTTCGCGCGCACCTTCACCGGCAGCTTTTTCGTCGGCCCGCCGGATGAGGTCTACGGCCCGTTCCAGAACCCGAAGCCGCTGCCGATGCAGCATGCCCTCGGCATCACGCCGACCTATGACAGCGGCTTCGCTTCCTCCGAACTGTGTGGTTCCTGCCATACCGTGCATCTGCCGGTGATGCGCGACGGCAAGATTCTGGGCCATGTCTACGAGCAGACCACCTATCCGGAATGGCTGTTCAGCGCCTTCCGCACCGATGCGGAGCCGGCGACGGGCCTGGATTACGTCAAGGGCACGGACCCGAAGAGCTGCGGCGACTGCCACATGAAAACCCACGATGCCGCCGGCAAGCCCTTCGTCTCCAAGATCGCCGGCATTCAGGAGCATTCCAACTTCCCCGCCGCCGAAAACGCCCTGGGGCCGGAGGAGGTCGACCTGCAGCCGCGCACCGGCTTCGCCCGGCACACGCTCGCCGGCCTGAACGTGTTTCTGGTCAACATGGCGCAGCAATTCCCGGACGTGTTCGGCATCGCCACCCTTGACCCGATGCTGACCTCGAAGGGCCTGCCCTCGCTGCTGCGCACGGAACAGGCCATGCTCGACCAGGCGGACCGGGAGGTTGCCGGCATCGATGTGGTGGCCTCGAAGATGGCGGACGGCAAGCTGACCGCCACCGTCGCCGTCAACAACAAGGTCGGCCACAAATTCCCCTCCGGCGTCGGCTTCCGCCGCGCCTTTATCGAGTTCCGGGTGCTGGACCGGCTCGGCCAGACGCTTTGGGCCAGCGGCAGCACCAACGGTGCGGGCGTCATCGTCGATGGCGAGGGCATACCCATCGCCGGCGAACTCTGGTGGGCGGACGATTGCAGCGCCCGCCTCTCCCCCGGCGAGCCACAATTCCAGCCGCACTACCAGACCGTGACGCGGCAGGATCAGGCCCAAATCTACCAGGAACTGGTGACCGCGCCCGCACCGGTCGCCAACCCGCAATGCGGCAAGGCCCCGGCGCCCGGCGGCGATCTCACCACCAGTTTCCTCTCCATCTGCGGCAATGCGAAGGACAACCGCCTGCTGCCGAACGGCTTTCTGCCGCTGGAGGAACGGGTGAAGCTCGCCGAAGCCATCGGCGCCGGCGCGGAGCTCGCGCAGGAGACCGGCGCCCACCATGTCGGCGGCGACCCCCACTATGAAAAGGGCGGTGGCGATGCGCTCGACTATGTCATCCCGCTCGCCGACATTCCGGGCCAGCCCGCGGCGGTCCAGGCCACCCTGCACTATCAGGCAACGCCACCCTTCTATCTGCAGGATCGGTTCTGCACCGCCGAGGGGCCGGACCGCGACCGGCTCTACTTCCTGGCCGGCCATCTGAACCTGGAAGGGACGGAGGCCGCCGGCTGGCGCTTCCAGGTGGTCTCCAGCGGCGCGCGGCCGATCGACGGTTAGAATGGGGCTTTACATAATTCGTCATTTCGCGTAATGACGAATTATGACAACCGAGACCATCGACCCCGCCGCCGAGCGCCTCGCCGCGCTCGGCCATCCGGCCCGGCTCGGCGCCTTTCGCCTGTTGGCGCGGCGCGCGCCGCAGGGCGTGCCCGCGTCCGAGATCGCCGGGGCACTCGGTGTCGGCGCCAGCACGCTTTCCGCCCATTTGGACCAGCTCGTGCGCGCCGGCCTGATCGGGCGGGTGCGGCATGGGCGCTCCATCCACTATGCCCTCGACCTCGCCGGCACCGGCGACCTGGTCGCCTACCTGCTGGGCGACTGCTGCCGCGGCCGCCCGGATATCGCCGAACGCGCCCTACCGGAGGAGACCTTGCAGCCCATGCCCGAGACCGGCTTCAATGTGCTGTTCATCTGCACCGGCAATTCCGCCCGTTCGATCTTCGCCGAGGCAATCCTGCGCCGCGACGGCCGGGGGCGGTTCAACGCCCATTCCGCCGGCACGCATGCCTTTTCGGAACCGAACCCGCGGGCGCTGGCCGTGCTGGAGGCGAACGGCTATCCGACCGACGGGCTCCGGTCGAAAAACGTCTCGGTTTACGAGGCCGCGGATGCGCCGCGCTTCGACTTCGTCTTCACGGTCTGCGACCGCTCCGCCAACGAGGAGTGCCCGCCCTGGCCGGGCCAGCCGATTTCGGCCCACTGGGGCGTGCCCGATCCCGTCGCGGTGCAGGGCACGGAGGCTGAGCGGGCCCAGGCCTTTAACGAGGTCTTCCGCATGCTGCGCCAGCGCATTCACGCCTTCATCGCCCTGCCCATGGCCTCGCTCGGCCGCATTTCGCTGCAGGGCCTGGTCGACGATATCGGCCAGGACAAGCCGCTCCCCGCCCCCTACGCCTGAGGTCGACTGCCAATGCCCCGCATCGCCATCAACGGCCTCGGCCGTATGGGCAAACTGCTGCTCCGCCGCCTTGCGGACGAGGGGCTGGCCGGCGATATCGTTCTGGTGAACGACAAGGCCGGCGACCCGGCCACCCACGCCCACCTGCTGGAATTCGACAGCGTGCATGGCCGCTGGACCGGCCCGGCCGGCCACGACGAGCGCCATCTGAAGATCGCCGGCCACCGCATCCGCTGCACGACCGAGGCCGCGATCGCAGCGCTGCCGCTTGCCGAACTGGGCGTCGAACTGGCGATCGACTGCACCGGTGCCTTCAAGACCCCGGCCAAGGTCCAGCCCTATTACGACGCCGGCGTGCAAAAGGTGGTGGTGTCGGCACCGGTCAAGGAGGCGCCGGCGCTGAATCTGGTCTACGGCGTCAACCACGGCCTTTACGAGCCCGCCCGGCACGATCTGGTGACGGCGGCCAGTTGCACCACCAATTGCCTGGCGCCGGTGGTGAAGGTGCTGCACGAGGCCATCGGCATTCGCCATGGCACGATCACCACGGTGCACGACGCGACCAACACCCAGACCATGGTGGACAAGCCGCACAAGGATTTGCGCCGCGCCCGCTCGGCCCTGGGCGCGCTGATCCCGACCACCACGGGCTCTGCCACGGCGATCACCCTGATCTATCCGGACCTGAAGGGCCGCCTCAACGGCCATGCCATCCGGGTGCCGCTGCTGAACGCCTCGCTCACAGACGGCGTGTTCGAGATGGAGCGGGCGACGTCGGTGGACGAGATCAACGGCCTGTTCGCCAGCGCCGCCGAGGGCGAGTTGGCCGGCATTCTCGGCTACGAGACCCGGCCGCTGGTCAGCCAGGACTATGTGAACGACCCGCGCTCCGCCATCGTCGATGCGCTCAGCACCATGGTGGTGAACGGCACGCAGGTGAAGGTCTATGCCTGGTACGACAACGAGTGGGGCTATGTCTGCCGCCTCTGTGACGTGGCGCGAATGGTGGCGGAGGGGATGGAAACCCCATGACAGACGCCACCCGCCCCACCCCCGACCGGCAGAGCGCGCTGGCGGCCTACATGGCGGTAACGGCGGCCTATTGGGCGTTCATGCTGACCGACGGCGCCTTGCGCATGCTGGTGCTGCTGCACTTTCACACGCTCGGCTTTTCGCCGGTGCATCTGGCCTATTTGTTCCTGCTGTACGAGGTGATGGGCGTGGTCACGAACCTGTCCGCCGGCTGGATTGCGGCGCGGTTCGGGCTGACGACGACGCTCTATGCCGGCCTCGGCTTTCAAATTGCGGCGCTGGTGGCGCTCTCGCAACTGGATGCGGCTTGGCCCCTGGTCACGTCGGTGATCTTCGTCATGGCGGTGCAGGGCGTCTCCGGCGTGGCCAAAGACCTGGCCAAGATGAGCGCCAAGAGTGCCGTCAAGGTGCTGGCGCCGGCCGATGACAACAGCGCCCTGTTCCGTTGGGTGGCGGTGCTGACCGGCTCCAAGAATGCGGTGAAGGGCTTGGGCTTCCTGTTGGGCGCAGCGCTGCTGGCGATCTGGGGCTTTCAGACCTCCGTGCTGGGCATGGCCGTCGTGCTGGCCCTGATCTTTGCCGCCGTTGCGGTGTTCATGCCGGCGGGGCTGCCGCAGGGCAAGAAAAGTGCGAAGTTTCGGCAGGTATTTTCGAAAAACGACAACATCAATCGGCTGTCGGCCGCGCGACTGTTCCTGTTTGGCGCGCGCGACGTGTGGTTCGTGGTCGGCATTCCGATCTATTTCTATGGCGTGCTGTCCGATGGTTCGCCGGCGGGCGACCGCGCAGCCTTTTTTGCCATCGGCACGTTCATGGCCGTCTGGATCATCGGCTATGGCGTGATCCAGGGCTTTGCGCCGAAAATCCTGCGCGCACGGCAGAAATCCGTGGCGGACGCGGTCGGCATGGCGCGGTTCTGGGTTGGCGTACTGCTGTTGATCCCGGCGCTGCTGGCAGGCCTGGCCTGGCTCAGCGGCAGCGCCCCGGCGACCTGGCTGACGGCCTTGCTGGTGGCCGGCCTGTTGGCATTCGGGGCTGTGTTCGCGCTCAACTCCTCGCTGCATTCCTACCTGATCCTGGCCTTCGCCAAGGCGGAGCGGGTGACGATGGATGTCGGCTTCTACTACATGAGCAACGCGGCCGGCCGGCTGGTCGGCACGCTGCTTTCAGGATTGAGCTACCAGGCCGGCGGCCTGCCGGCCTGCCTCGCCGCGGCGGCGGCGATGGCGGCGGCGAGTTGGCTCTGTGCAAGGCGGTTGGAGCGGGGGAGCGCCGAGTGGTCCGATCGCCCTTAAGCGGTTGGTCGGGACAAGACCGTCGAATACGCCCATCCCTGTCGCCATTGGCAAAGCTGGCTGGCACTCTATATAAATGACTGCCAGTTCCCCGGCGCTTCGGCGCCAGCTTTCCTGCCGCGAGACCAAGGGCATGATCAAGTACGACCTGCGTTGCGGCCAAGACCACACCTTCGAAGCCTGGTTTCGCGACAGCCAGGCGTGCGACGACCAGCTCGCCGGCGGTGAGGTGCTATGCCCGCATTGTGGCTCTGCCGAGGTGCAGAAGGCGCTGATGGCGCCGGCGCTGGGCAAATCGGACAAGGGCGGCGACGAGCAGCGCTCGCGTGTCATGGCCCTGGCTCAGCACCTGCACATGCTGCGCGAATTCCGCCGGCAGGTGGAGGAAAACTGCGAGGATGTGGGCGCCGCCTTCGTCGACGAAGCCCGCCGCATCCACTATGGCGAAACCGAGGACCGGGCCATTTATGGCGAGGCCGACCTGGAGGAGGCTCAGGAACTGATCGAGGAAGGCATCGACGTTTTCGCTGTCCCCGGCCCGTTTCGCGATGATGCGTGAGCCCGCACTCCGGCATCCTACACCCTAAGTCGCAACAGCCCGGCCTCCCGTTGGCACTTGCTTAAATCCGGCCGAATGCCATATGGTCTTTGCAAACACTGCAAAGTCGGAGGACGCCGCCATGGACACACTGCACAGCATGCGCCTGTTTGCGGAGGTGGTGGACTCCGGCTCGTTTTCCGCCGCCGGCCGCCACTTCGGCCTGGCCGCCTCCAGCGTCTCGCGCCAGGTGGGGTCGCTGGAGGATTCGCTGGGAGCGCGGCTGCTGAACCGCTCCACCCGCAAGCTGTCGCTCACCCAGGCGGGCCGCATGTATCATGAGCGGGTGCGTCAGATCCTGGGGGATATCGAGGATGCCAACCGTTCCGTCAGTCATCTGGAGGCGGTGCCACGGGGCGTGCTGCGCATCAACGGGCCGACCGTGTTCGGCCGCCTGCACATCGCCCCGCACCTGCCGGAATTCCTGGAGCGATACCCGGAAATCGACATCGACCTGACGCTGACCGACCATTTCGTGGACGTGATCGAGGAAGGCGCCGACGTGGTGGTCCGGGTCGGCGGCCTGTCGGATTCCAGCCTGTTCGCCCGGCGGCTCGCACCGAACCGGCGCATTCTTTGCGCGGCGCCAGACTATCTCGACCGGCGTGCCCGCCCCGTCAGCGCCAACGACCTGACCAGTCACACCTGTCTGGTCTACAAGCTGCAATCCACGACCGGCACCTGGCACATTTGTTGCGGCGAGTCCGGGGAATTGCAGGCGGTGCGGGTGACGGGCCGGGTCACCGCCAACAATGCGGAGGCGCTGCACGCCGGCGTTCTGGGCGGCGTGGGCATCGCCCTGCTGCCGACCTGGCTGGTGGGCGACGACGTCCAGGCGGGCCGGCTGGAGCGGGTGCTGCCGACGCTGGAGGCCGACCTGACCCCGGACGAGACCGCCATTCACGCCATCTATCCGCACAAGCGGCTGCTATCGGCCAAGGTGCGGGCCTTCGTCGATTTCCTGGTCGAAAAGTACCAGCCGACCCCCTATTGGGAGATCGGCAGCGCGGCCGCGGAAGACACGGCGGAGGCGGCGCTGGCGAAGTGAGAAGGCTGGTCATGGCCAGCCATCCCCGTTAATCTCTGGTATGCGCCCCAAGAGCGCCCGAGACCTTAACGCCAGGGACTGAAACGCCATGATGAAAATGCTACGCGCCGGCCTCGCCGCCGTGGCCCTGTTGGGTGCTGCCGCCAGCGCCCAGGCCGAAGACTACCCGTCCATAACCTTCCGCTATGCCACCGGATATCCGGAGGCAGTCTATATGAACGAGCCCGCCAAGTGGTTCGCTTCCGAGGTCGAAAAGCGCTCCGGCGGCAAGATCAAGGTGCGGATGTTCTTCGGCGGCACGCTGGGCAAGTCGAACGAAATTTTGGACCTGGTGTCCAAAGGGGCGGTCGACATGGGTTCTGTCGTCCAGGGGTATTTCACCTCCAACCTGCCGTTTGCGGCGATGACCAACTCGCTGCCGATGACCTTCTTCGACGGCGAGGCCGCGATGCGCGCCGGCATGAAGATGGATGCGGAAGACCCGGACCAGATCGCCGAGTACGAGCGCAACAATATCAAGCCGCTCGTCAACCGCTACCTGCCCAACTACAAGCTGATCTGCACCAAGCCGATGCGCACGGTGGCGGATTTCGAGGGCACCAAGATCCGGACGTTCGGCAACTACATGCCGAAAATGTTCGCGGCCTTGAAGGCCACCCCGGTGAACGTGCTGCCGGTGGAGATGTACGAGGCGCTGAAGCGCGGCTCGATGGATTGCTCCTACCTGACCTACCCGTTCTTTGTGGTGTTCAAGCTCTATGAGGTGGCGCCCTATGTCATCGACGTGAAGCTGGGCGGCATCAACGCCTACTTCCTGGCGATGAACAAGCGCAAGTTCGACGGGCTGCCGCAGAACGTGCAGGACTTGTTGGTGCAGGTGGGCCGCGAGGCGACCGACTGGGGCGTCGCGCACACCAAGAAGGTGGATGCCGAAGCCTTCGAGCAGTTGAAGGCGCAGGATGGCGTGCAGGTCGTGCAATTCGAGGAGCAGCAGCAACTCGAAGCGGCCGTGCCGGACATGATTGAAGAGTGGATCAAGGAAATGGCCAAGATCGGCAAGGAGGCCGAGGCCAAGGCCTTCGCCGCCACCGTCCGCAAGGAAACCGGGCTCTAAACGGCCTGCTTTATTCCCGTCCCGGGCCCAGATCCGGGGCCCGTGCCTCAGGCGCGCCCGCGGGGGCCGGACGCTGCGGGCAATGTTCAGGCGCGGGCTCCGGATCGAGTCCGGGGCGGAGCATGAAAGGCAATCCATGCGTCTCTTCCGCTTCCTCGATGCCGCCATCATCTGGCTTGGCACCGCCTCGCTGGCGGTGGCGGCGGTGTTTATCGGCCTCTTGGCGATCATCGGCACCGCCGACAGCCTGGGCACCCAGCTTCTCGCCATCCCGGTGCCGAGTGCGCTGGAGATGAGCCAGGCGGGCCTGGTGGTCGTTGTGTTCATGGGCCTGGCCTACGCCCAGCGGCGGCGGGGACATGTCACGGTCGATATCTTCACGCAGAAGCTGCGGGGCGGCGCACACGTGGCGTTCACGGCGCTGGCGCTGCTGGCCGCCATCGCCTTCTTCGGCTTTCTCGCCTGGCGCACCGGCGTCGCGGCGCTGGAGAGCTATCAGGTGGACGAGCGCAGCTGGGGCCTGACCCGCTTCCCGATCTGGCCCTCCAAGATCGCCCTGACCTTCGGCTGCGTGGTGGCCCTGCTGGAGAGCCTGCGCCAGTTCGTGCATCTCTGCCGCGGCAATCCGGATGCCTACGACGTCCATTCCCATGACGAGGATGTGGCCTGATGGACCCGATCGCGCATCTTCGTGAGGTGATCTGATGGACCCGATCGCGCATCTTCGTGAGGTGATCTGATGGACCCGATCGCGCATCTTCGTGAGGTGATCTGATGGACCCGATCGCGCATCTTCGTGAGGTGATCTGATGGACCCGATCACCATGGGCTTCGTCGGCATTCTGGCCATGATCGTCTTCGCCGGCATGGGCGTGCCGATTGCATTCTGCATCACGCTGGTCGGTGCGGCCGGCATGGCGCTGGTGACGGACGTCGAGTTCGTGCTCGTCACCTTTCAGAGCCTGCCTTATGCCACCGCCAGCGAATATGCCTTCGCCGTCATCCCCATGTTCGTGCTCATGGGCGCGTTGGCATCGTCGGCGGGGATTATTTCCGAGCTTTACACGGCGGTGAACCGCTGGCTGGAGAATGTGCGCGGCGGGCTCTATATCGCCACGGCCGTCGCCAGCGCCGGCTTTGCGGCGATCAGCGGCTCGACCGTGGTCAACGCCGCCATGTTTACCCGCATCGCCCTGCCGGAGATGCTGGCGCTGGGCTATCACAAGGGCATTTCCGCCGGCTGCATCGCCGCCGCCGGCACCTTCGCTGCCCTGATCCCGCCGAGCCTGACCTTCGTCATTTTCGGCATCCTGACCGGCGAGAGCATCGGTGCCCTGTTCATCGCCGGCATTATCCCCGGCCTGCTGACCGCCGGCTTCTATGTCGTCGTCATCCCGATGATGCTAAAGGTCCGGCCCGACTGGGCGCCGCGCACCGAAATTCGCTCCAGCCTGATCGAGAAGATGCGCGGCATGACCGGCATTTGGCCGATGCTGCTGCTGGTGGTGATCGTCCTCGGCGGCATCTACACCGGCATCACGCCGCCGACCGCCGCCGGCGCCCTGGGGGCCGTCGGCGCGCTGCTGATCGCGCTCGGCCGGCGCAAGATCGCTGCGGGCCAGATCTGGGAGGCGGTGCGCCAGACAGCGGAGCTGACCAGCGTCCTCTTCATCATCATTATTGGCGGCCTGCTGTTCAGCCGCTTTCTGGTGGTGAGCGGCTTCGTCGCCGACCTGACCATCCTGGTGACGGATTCCGGCTTTACGCCGACGACCTTCATCCTGGCCATGGTGGTGATGTACCTGATCCTGGGCATGTTCGTGGACCCGCTCAGCATGCTGGTGATGACGGTGCCGTTCGTGTTTCCGGTGATCAAAAGCTTCGGCATGGACCCGATCTGGTTCGGCATCGTGCTGACCAAGATGATCGAGATCGCGGTGATCACCCCGCCTGTCGGCCTCAACCTGTTCGCCGTGGTCTCCGCCGCGGGCGGGCGGATTAAGACAGGCGACATGTTCACCGGCATCCTGCCGTTCGTGGCGATGGAAGTGGTGATCCTGACCATCCTGATCGTCTTCCCCGGCTTGTCGACCTGGCTGCCGGCCACGATGAATTGAGGCGATATCCATGCGCATGACCATCCCCGAAGCCACCGACATTCTGACCCAGGTCATGGGCAAGCTGGGCCATGCGGAGGCGGACATCCCCGCCATTGTCGACCACCTGATCGACTGCGAACTGCGCGGCCTGGGCTATGGCGGCCTCGCGCGGGCGGTGGCGATTACCGAGCGGCTGGGCCGGACCGGCATGCCGGCCAAGCCCATCGCCGTCACGCACGAGACCCCGGTCTCCGCCAAGGTCGAGGGCAACGACCATATCGGCTATATCGCCGGCCAGCGTGCCACCGACATCGCCATCGAAAAGGCGAACGCGGCGGGTCTGGCCGCGGTGGCGCTCGACAACACCTACTATACCGGCATGCTGTCCTACTTTGCGGAACAGATGGCGGCGCACGATCTGGTCAGCATGATCGCCTCCAACGCCGGCCCCTGGGTGGCGCCCCATGGCGCGGCGGAGGGGCGGTTCGGCACCAATCCGATCTGCTTCGGCTTCCCGGCCGAGCCGCACCCGATCATCTGGGATATCGGCACCTCCAACATCATGCATGCGGAGGTGCTGCTCGCCCGCCGCCTGGGCGAGCAACTGCCGGAGGGCCGGGCCATCGGCGCCGACGGCCAGCCGACCACCGACCCGAACGCAGCGCTGAAAGGCGCGTTCACGGCCTGGGGCGGGCACAAGGGCTCCGGCCTCGGCCTGATGGTGCAGTTGCTGGGCGTGCTCGCCGGCTCCGAGGGCATTACCGACGATATGGGCGGCTTCGGCATGACCATCGTCGCCATGAAGACCGGCCTGTTCGGCGATGGCGACGCCACCAAACGCCGGATCGTGGACTATGCCGCGGCGGTGCGCGGCGCGAAGCCTTTGGACCCGGCCAGCCCGGTGCGCATGCCCTTCGACCGCTCCCACGCCGCGCGGGAAGCGGCGCGGGCGTCCGGCGGGTTCGAGGCGAACGAAGAAATCGTGGCGAAGCTGCGGGCCTTCTTGGGGTAGGGCCCCGCACCCAACCTGCATCCACCGCCACGACCCCGTTTCGCCGTCATTGCGAGGCGCAGCCGAAGCAATCCAGGCCGACGCCTCTGCGAACACATCGGCCTGGCTGGATTGCCGCGGCCGCTTCGCTCAGCCCCCCGGCTTGTTGGTTTTCTCCACCACGTGCTCCCGATAGGCCGGAGGCTGGCAGAGGCGGGCGTACCAGGCCTCCACATGCCGATGGGAGGGGCGCAAATCCTTCGGCGTCCAGTCCATCCAGCGGTCGGCGTCGGCGCGATCCCGCGGGCCGGCGGGCCGGCGGGATAGAGCCCGCCCATGTCATGCTTGGCGGCGAGGTAGCGGATGACCGCGCCGGATTCCCGGACGCACCAGCCGTCCTCTTCCTCGACGGTCGGCGACGGTCGGCAGGCGGCCGTTCGGGTTTTTGCCGAGATAGCCCGGATCGTCATTGCCGCCGAACTTGCCGCCCCAGTCGATGCGCTGGTGCGGGATGCCAAGTTCGCCGATGCACCACATCGCCTTGATAACGTTGGAGCCGTCGGGCCTTCCCCACACCTTGATCATGGTTCGATTCCTGCCGCTGTCGGTCGGTTGCGTGCGGCAAATCTCTACTCCGACGCGGCCAGGCGCAACCCGAAACGCTGGCCAGGGCGAGGGTGGGCATAGTAGCGTGGCAGAAACTCCAAAAAGCCCCGTCAGGACCTCTCCCCATGCTCAAACACATCCAACTGGGCCGCTCCGGCCTGCAAGTCTCGCGGCTTTGCCTCGGCACTATGAACTTCGGCGAGCCGGGGGTGGGCCACCAGGGCGACTGGACTCTGGACATCGACCAGTCCCGCCCGATTTTCAAGCGCGCGCTCGACCTGGGACTGAACTATTTCGACTGTGCCAATGTCTATGGCCTGGGGTCGTGCGAGAAGGTGGTGGGCGCGCTGCTGCGCGAGCTTTGCCGGCGCGACGACTATGTGGTGACGACCAAGCTGGCGGCGCCCATGGGCAACGGCCCGAACCGGGGCGGGCTCAGCCGCAAGCACATCATGGAGAGCATCGACGCATCGCTGCAGCGCATGGGCCTCGATTACATCGATCAGCTGGTGATCCACCGCCACCCGCACGGGTTCCCCGGCGTCGCCCACCCGCCCATTGAGGAGAGCATGGAGGCGCTGCACGATGCGGTGAAGGCCGGCAAGGCGCTCTATCTCGGCGCCTCCAGCATGTTCGCCTGGCAGTTTTGCGAGCTGCAAATGACGGCGGAAAGGCATGGCTGGACGAAATTCGTCTCCATGCAGAACCACTACAACCTGATCTACCGCGAGGAAGAGCGGGAGATGAACCCCTATTGTGCGGCGACCGGCATCGGCCTGACGCCCTGGTCGCCGCTGGCGCGGGGCATTTTGACGGGCGCCTACAAAGGCTCGCTGGATGCGGGCTCCACGCAGCGGAGCCAGGGCGCGGACAAGGAGCGCACGCGCGGCCTCTACCGCGGCGAGATGGACTTCGCGATCGCCGACCGTGTGGTGGACGTGGCCGGGCGCCTTGGCTGCAAGCCGGCCCAGGTGGCCGTGGCCTGGCTGCTGGCCAAGCCGGAGGTGACGGCGCCGGTCGTCGGCGTCTCGCGCAGCGACCAGTTGGACCAACTGGTCGAGGCCGCCAATCTGGAACTGCCGGCGGACGAGATCGCCTATCTGGAAGAGCTTTATAAGCCGGTCGACAACCTGCTGAGCCTGGGGAGTTCGTAACCGTCGCTTGGGCCGGCGCTCTCCGCTAAACTCGCCGGCCGACGCCCCACCCACCGCAACGAGGAAACACCCCATGGACCTTCACCTCGCCGGCAAGACAGCGCTCGTCACGGGCGCGTCCAAAGGCATCGGCCTCGCCGCCGCCCAGCAAATGGCTGGCGAGGGCTGTCACCTGCACCTTGCCTCCCGCACGGAGGCGGACCTGCAAAAGGCCGCCGACGCCATTCGCGCCGCGCATCAGGTCAATGTCACCATCCACGCCATCGACATCGCCCGGAAGGGCAATTCGGAGAAGCTGGCCGCCGCCTGCGCGGACATCGACATTCTGGTGAACAACGCCGGCGCCATCCCGCCCGGCACGGTCCTGGATATCGACGAGGACCGCTGGCGCGAGTCGTGGGACCTGAAAGTGTTCGGCTATATCAACCTGACCCGCGCGCTCTATCCGGTGCTGAAGGCGAAGGGCGGCGGCGTCATCGTCAATGTCATGGGTATGGCCGGCTTCTCGCCGAATTTCGCCTATGCGGCGGGCTCGACCGCGAATGCGGGCCTGATGCACTTTACCCGTGCGATGGGCGGGCGCTCGGTGGATGACGGCATCCGCGTCGTCGGCCTCAATCCGGGCCTGGTCGCGACCGAGCGCATGATCACCATGTGCAAGGGCTGGGCCAAGGACCAACTCGGCGACGAAAACCGGTGGGAGGAAATGGTCCAGAAAAACCCGCCCCCCGGCAAGCCGGAGGAAATCGCCGACCTCATCACCTACCTGGCCAGCGACCGCGCCAGCCACGTCACCGGCACGGTGATCAACATCGACGGCGGCGCATCCTCGCGCTAGCCTGCCACTCTCTCTGCCTTTCAGGAGCCTCACAACCATGGCGACTTTAGAGTTCTTTTTCGACATCTCCAGCCCCTGGACCTACCTGGCGTTCGAGCGCGTCGAGGGCGTGGCAAAACGCACCGGGGCAGAGCTGGTCTGGAAGCCCTTTCTGGTCGGCGGCGTGTTCAACAAGGTGAACCCGTCCGTTTACCAACGCCGTGAAAACCCGATCCCGGCCAAGGACGCGCACTACCGCAAGTCCATGGAGGACTGGGCCGCCTATCAGGGCATAACGCTCGGCCGGCCGAGCGTGTTTCCGCTGAACAGCGTCAAGGCGCTGCGCGGCGCGTTCGTCGCCATCGACGAGGGCAAGATCGCCGACTATGCCCGCGCCTGCTTCAAGGCCTATTGGAGCGACGACAAGGATATCTCCCAGGAAAACGAACTGCGCAAATGCGTCGAGGCCGCCGGCATGAACTGGGACAGCTTCTTCGCCGCGATCCAGACCGACGAGATCAAGCAGCGCCTGTTCAACACCACCGACGAGATCATCGAGCGCGGCGGCTACGGCTCGCCGACCCTGTTCGTCAACGGCGACGACATGTATTTCGGCAACGACCAAATGGACCTGGTCGAATGGGCGCTGAAGGGCAAAAAGGCCGGAGCGGGGGCCTGATCCGGCTCGCGGCGGCGGCGGCGGCGCTGGCCCTCTGGGCGGGCGCCGCATCCGCCGGTCCGCCCAGCCTTGTCTGGCCGCTCGCCTGCACGCTGGGCGAAGATTGCTGGATCGTCCACCATGTCGATGCCGTGCCGGGGCCGGGCGCCGGCGATTTCCGCTGCGGCTCGCTCACCTATGACGGCCACAAAGGGACAGACGTCGCGCTCCGCGACCGGGCAGCGATGTTTCGGCCCGTGGCGGTGAGCGCCGCCGCGGCCGGTACCGTCAAGGCGGTTCGCGACAGCCACGCCGACCACCGCGGCCGGGAGACGGACATCCGGGCTGCGATGGCCGCCGGCGAGGACTGCGGCAACGGCGTCGTCATCGACCATGGCGAGGGCTGGGAAACCCAGTACTGCCACCTGAAAAGCGGCAGCGTGCGGGTCGCCCCTGGCATGGCGGTCGCCGCAGGCGAGCCCATCGCCGCCGCCGGCCAGAGCGGTGCCGCCGAGTTCGCGCACCTGCACCTGAGCGTCCGCTTCCAGGGGCGGGAGATCGACCCCTTCACCGCCCTGCCGCTCGAATCCGGCTGCAGAACCCCGGCGCAAGGCATGCTCTGGAGCGACGGCGTGGCCGCCCGTCTGCCAACGGTGTCGGCGCCGATCCTCTCCGCAGTCGGCTTCCGGCAGGCACCGCCGGTGTACCGGGCTCTGCAGGAGGACGCAGCCAGTCACGCCAGCCTCTCCCGGTCCGCGCCCGCCCTTATTCTTTGGGGCATGGCCTTCGGCCTGGAGACCGGCGACACGCTCGCTTTCCGCATCACCGGCCCGGACGGCGTGCTCGTGCACCGGCAAAGCTTCCGTCAGGAGCGCAACCAGATCCGCCGCATGCAGTTCACCGGCCGGCGCAACACAACCGGCTGGCTGACGCCCGGCACCTACACCGGCACGGTGCGGATAGAGCGCACCGGCAAGGCCAGAACGCTGGTTCGCGAACGCTCGGTCAGGCTGAGAGTCACCGACTGACGCCGGGGTATCTCGACGCCACCGCCGAAGCCCGGCAGAATGGCGGCCACAATCCAACCACGAAACAGAGGAAGCGCGCCGCCATGCACGTGGGCCTGTTCACCTACAATGTCGACTACGGCGCCCGCCCCGACGATCTCGCCCGCGCAGCCGAAGAGCGGGGGTTCGAGAGCCTTTGGGTCGGCGAGCACACGCATATTCCGGCCGGGCGGCAAACGCCGTATCCCGGCGGCGACCCGCTGCCGAAGCCCTACTACCATATGGCGGACCCGTTCGTCTCGCTGATGGCGGCGGCGTCCGCGACCCGGACGCTGAAGCTCGGCACCGGTGTCTGCCTGGTGGCGCAGCATCACCCGATCGCCCTCGCCAAGACCGTGGCGACCCTCGATCGTCTCTCCGGCGGGCGCGTGCTGTTCGGCGTCGGCGGCGGCTGGAACCGGGAGGAGTGCGAGAACCACGGCGTGCCCTTCCCGAAGCGGTGGAAATATCTGCGCGAGAGCGTCGAGGCGATGAAGCGGATCTGGAGCGAGGAAGAAGCCTCCTATGACGGCGAAACGGTCAAGTTCGAGCGCATCGTCTCGTACCCAAAGCCGGCGCAGGCGGGCGGGCCACCGGTGATCTATGGCGGCGCCACCGAGATGGGCCGCGAGCGCGTCGCGCGCTATTGCGACGGCTGGATTCCCATCGACATCCTGATCAAGGACCTGCCGGCCCAGATCGCCGACGTCCGCCGCCGCGCGGAAGCCCATGGCCGCAACCCGGACGCCATCGCGATTTCGGTGTTCGCCTTCGAAGGCGCCGACCCCGACGCGCTGAAACAGTACCGCGACATGGGGGTGGAACGCGTGGCGCTGATCACGCCGCGCCGCCTGGACGATGCGCTCCGCGCCATGGACGACATGGCGGAATGGATCCCGATGGTCGCCTGATGGGGGCGGACACCCTGAAGGCGGCGCTGGGCCGCTACCGACCCTATGGCTGGCTGGCGGCGGCGGCGGGGGCGACCCTGCCGTCCGCCACCACGGTGATGGAGCCGAAACTGGCCCGCCTCGCCCCCGACGGCCTCACCTGCCACGGCGCCCGCACCCCGGTGCGCGGCGGTCCGGGACCGCCCTAGCCTCCTCCCGCTCCCGGCAATGCGCCGAATGCGGCGGCGTCGTCCGGTGCCTCGGGCGTTTCTGCCGTGGCGGCCTTCGGTTCATCCGCCGCCGGCTCGAACCGGCAACCGAGCCGATCGGCCAGGGCGCGCAGCGGCAACCCGAAATCCGCCGCCTGATCGCCGGTCAGCTTGAGCGCGCGGAACCCGCGCATGGCCCCCATCTGCCCTTTGACCGTGGTCGTGCGCCCGGCATTGTCGGAAATGTTCATGGCAAGCGGCGTATCCGTATTGGCGGACAGGGGCAGCACTTCCCCCACCTTCCAGCCCATGACCCGCTCGAACGGGACGGACAGCCGTTCCAGCTCCACATCCAGCGGCAGGGGCATTTCCATGAGCGCATCGGTGATGTGCCTGGTCCAGACCAGATCGTTGGCCTTTTGCTCACCGCGATAGGCTTCCGTCAGATAACGCCGGATCGGCTCCAGCATCGGCAGCGGAATGATCACGTCCATCTGGCCGCTGCGCCCGGTCTCGCCGATTTCCAGTTGCAGGCGGAAGACGAAGGCCAGCGTCTGCTCCCGCGTGATCGCGGCGAATTGGGGCGAGGTCTCGATGCGGCGGCATTGCATCGTCACCGGCCCGATTTCGGCGCGCGCGGCCGAAAACGCCCGCTGCAACTCCGCCAGGGCATTGTCCACCAGTTGGCGGGCAAGCGCGCGGTCCAGATGGGTTGCATTCCGCAATTCCGGCTCGAACGGGGTGTCCTGGTCGCCGCCGAGGAGGAATTCCAGATTGGCGTCGGCGATGCCGCCATCCAGCACGATCAGCCCGCTATCCTGCCATTCCACCGCCTCGAACACACAGAACAGGGCCGGATTCGGCAGTTCCTCGAAACAGGTGCAGAAGCGCTGGATATCCTTGCTGACCAGAAACCCTTCCACGGGCACGCCATAGAAGGCCGCCAGCCGCTGGATCAGCCGGCGGGTGAACAGGGTCCAGATGACATCCAGCAGCGGATAGCGGTCGAACCGATCGATGGTGCGTTCGATCTTACCGCGGATGATGTCGCGATTCTGCTGGCTTTGAGGCGATGAGGTCAACGCGGTCAGGCCCATTTGCGCAATCGGATACGGGATGCCGCCGGTCCAAGCCGACGACCGGGATCAGCTTCGCCAAACGGGGTGAAAGCCGCCTTAATGACATCCTTGTCGCCCGGCCATATTGGGCTAAGGTCCAACGGGCCCGCCACCCCAAGGGAGACGTCCCCCATGCCCATCGTTCCCAACATCGCCAAGGACAAGCTGAAAGCCGGCGAGCTGGCGCTCGGCTTTGGCGTGCGCAACGCCCGCAGCGTCGATATCGCCAAAATCGCCAAGGTCTGCGGTTTCGATTGGCTGTTCATCGACCTCGAACACAACACCATGACCATCGACATGGCGGTGAACATCTCGCTCGCCGCCCTCGATGCCGGCATCGCGCCGATCCCGCGGGCCAGCGCGCACGAGCGGTTCCAGACCTCGCGGCCCCTCGACGGCGGCGCCCAGGGGATTGTCGTGCCGCACGTGGATACGGTGGAGGAAGCCCAGCGCGTCGCCGACCAGGCGCTGTTCCCGCCGCTCGGCCACCGCTCGATCTCCGGCACCCAGCCGCTGCTCGGCTATGAGAGTATGCCGATCAAGCAGATGGCGGAGGTCATCAACGACAACCTGCTCGTCGCCGTTATGCTGGAAACGCCGGCCGCCATCGCCAACGCCGATGCCATCGCCGCGGTGCCGGGGATCGACTGCCTGCTGATCGGCACCAACGACCTCTGTGCGGAGATGGGCATTCACGGCCAGTACGGGCACGCGGACGTGGCGGCGGCCTACGACACCGCAGCCGCCGCCTGCCGCAACAACGGCAAGTTCCTCGGCATGGGCGGCGTCTATGACGAGGAACTGGCGACCCAATACATCCAGAAAGGCGCCCAGTTCATTCTGAGCGGCCAGGATCTCGGTTGGATGATGCAGGCTGCCAAGGCCCGCTCCGGCTTCCTGCGGTCGATCAAACGCTGATCCCGGCCAGAGGGAGACCCCCGGCCAGAGGGAGACCCCCGGCCAGAGGGAGACCCCCGGCCAGAGGGAGCCCCCCGGCCAGAGGGAGCCCCCCGGCCAGAGGGAGACGCCGGCCCATGCACACTGGCTACGCCCTGCCCGTCGCAGACACCGGCGGCGACCCCGTCGACGTCAAAACCATGGCGCAGACGGCGCAGGGCCTCCCGGCCATGGACATGGCGGCCCCAGGGGGCTTCGGGGCCGACGGCCTGGCGCCACTCGAAATCCTCCGTGACACGGGCGAGGATGCCGTCGATATCGCCCTTGACCCAGGCGCGGCCGAAATCGGCCATGAGTTTCTTGTTGGCATCGGACACGAGCGCGACCTGCGGCGGGCAGAACGGGCAACGGGCGAGCCAGTTTGCACCGGCCCGCCCGCCGAAAGCCAGCCCCGAAGCGCGCCGGCGGTTACCCGACCGGGCCGCCATCCGCACGGGTGATGGCGACAATGGCCGAGCGCGGGACGGCGTCGCCGCCTTCCGGCCAATGGCTGCCGCCCTTTTCGCCCGGGTGCTGGATGCCGACGAACATGGTCTTGCGGTCCGGCGACCAGGTCAGGCCGGTGATCTCGCACTCCTTCGGGCCGACCAGGAAGCGCCTGATCTGGCCCGATTCCGGATCGGCAAACAGCATCTGGTTGTTGCCCATGCCGGCGAAGTCTTTGGCGTTGCTGTAGTTGCCGTCGGTCTGGATCCAGAGGCCGCCCTGGCTGTCGAACCGGAGGCCATCCGGCGAGTTGAACATGTTATCCGCCGTCACGTTGCCGGTGCCGGCATAGGCATCGTTGTGGACGGTCGGATTGCCCGCCATCACGAACAGATCCCAGTCGAAACCCGCCGCGGTGTGATCGCCGCCGGCCGGGCGCCAACGCACAATCTGGCCGTAGTTGTTCTTCGCGCGCGGGTTCGGACCGAACGCCGGGGTCTCGTCGCCGCCGGCATTCGGCTTCACGCCGCGGTTCTTGTTGTTGGTGAGGCAGCAATACACCTCGGCCATCATCGGATTGGCGGCGACCCATTCCGGACGGTCCATGGTGGTGGCGCCCACGGCGGAGCCCGCCTGGCGGGTGTGGATGCGGATCAGCGCCTCGTCCATGCCGGTCGACTCCGGCGTCAACGCAATCCATTCGCCCTTGCCGTCCTCGCTGAACTTCGCGACGTAGAGCTTGCCGTCGACCAGCAGGTCGTCGGTATTGCCGCCTTCGGCATATTTGCCGTTGGAAACGTAGCGGTAGAGGAACTCGCCGCGCTCGTCGTCGCCCAGATAGACGACGACCTGCCCGTTGTCGGCCACCACCAACTCGGCATTCTCATGCTTGAAGCGGCCAAGCGCGGTGTGTTTTTTCGGCGTCGAGGTCGGGTCGAGCGGGTCGATTTCGACGATATAGCCGGCGCGGTGCGGCTCGTTCGGGTGTTTGGCGATGTCGAAACGCTCATCGGCCATGGCCCAGCCATAGCCCCAGTCCTTCGGACCGATGCCGTAGCGGGAGAAGCCTTCCGGCAGCGCGATCGGCTTCTGATCCTGCACGGCCTCCGAGGAGGAGAAATAGCCGTTGAAATTCTCTTCGCAGGTCAGATAGGTGCCCCAGGGGGTCTTGCCGGAGCCGCAATTGTTCCAGGTGCCGAGCGAGCGCGTGCCGGTCGGGTCGAACGCGGTTTTCAGCAGATCATGGCCGGCCGCCGGGCCGGTCAGCTCCACCGGCGTGTCGGCGGTGATGCGGCGGTTGTAGGGGCTGTCGACGACGACGCCCCACCGGCCGCCCTGCTCCGCCACTTCGATAACGCTGACCCCATGGGCGGCCTTGCCCTTCATCACGTCGTCTGCGGTTTCCGGCCGCTTGCTGTCGCGGTTGCCGTAGATGATGGCGCGGTTGGTGTATTCGTTGTTGATCGCCAGGATCGTGCGGCCGTCGGCGGTCGTGAAGGTCTCCATGCCGTCGGTGTTGTCGCCGAAGGCCAGCGCCTGGGTGGCGCCGGTGCCGCGGGACGCATGGTCGAAGTCGACGCCCTGGGTCCAGAGCGGATCGCCCCAGCGCACCAGCACGTCGGCCTTGAAGCCCTTCGGCACGGCGATGGCGTCGTCGGTGCTGGCGGCGACCGGCTCGAAGGCGAGCCCGTTCGCGCCGGCCGCGGCCTGGGCCTCGCGCATGCCAAAGGCGCCGGTACCCAGCGCCAGGGCGCTGGCGCCCAGCAGGGCCGAGCCCTTCAGAAAGCCGCGGCGGGAGAGGAATTTCTCGGCCACGCGGTCGAAATCGGTCTCCGCCGGGCGCGGGTGGTGGATTTCGTCGAATTCGTCGAACGAGACTTCGGGTTTGTCGATCGTCTTCATGGCTCTGGCCTCCTGGCTGAAAAGCGTCGTCCGGGTAGGGCGCAAGGTCGTCCCGGTAGGGCGCAAGGTCGTCCGGGTAGGGCGCAAGTCGTCCCGGTAGGGCGCAAGGCGCCGCGGCCGCCCGCAACACGCCAGTCTCTTAAACAAGGCTTCTGTGACGGTTTCTTTGCAGATTTTTGAAGCTATCGCGACAGCGGATCTTCGGGGATCGCCGCCAATGGCGGGTCAGGGGGCCATTGTGTTGTCGCTTGCGCCCGCCGATCATGTGCGATCGGAACCCGCAGGCTGGAGACTGTCATGCGCGAATGGGTGAACCGGGCGAGCGCTATCTGGACACCTATTGCAACCCGGGCCGGCTGGCCGCCCGCGGCTTCGAGACCGGGCCCTGTCGCGCGCAGTTGGAGGCTTTCCATACGACCGGCGCGTTTCCGGCCCGAGGGAGGGGGAGTGTTCCGCCGGACGCCCTTCCGTTTCCGTCCGGACCGTGCTGGAATGCGGGTCACCGCAGACGGAGACCGCCCGATGGCCCAATTCGGCATTTCTCAACCGCTTCTGCGCCTGGAAGACCCGGCGCTGCTGACCGGCAGAGGGCAGTTCCTGGACGACCTGCGTTTTCCCAACATGGCGCACGCCTACGTGCTGCGCTCACCGCACGCCCATGCGGAAATCCTTGGCGTCGATACCGCAGCAGCGCGCGCCATGCCCGGCGTGCTGGCGGTCTACACGGCGGAGGATGTGAAAGACCTGGGCGACATTCCCACCCTCGCCTTCCCGAAGATGATCGAAGGCACCGAGTTCCACCACCACGGCCAGCCGGTGCTGGCGCGCGGGCGGGTGCGTTATGCGGGCGAGCCTGTCGCCTTCGTCGTCGCCGAAACCCGTGAGCAGGCCCGCGACGCGGCGGAGGCTATCGCCTTCGACTACGCTCCGCTCGCCGCCGTCACCGACCCGAAAGCCGCGGCGGACCCGGGGGCGCCGCTGTTGCATGATGACGCGCCGGCGAACCGCTCGTTCGAGTTCGAACTGGGCGACCAGGCCGCGACCGAGGCCGGCTTCGCCAAAGCGGCGCGGGTGGTGAAGCTCGACGTCATCAACAACCGCGTGATCCTGAACGCGGCGGAGACGCGGGGCGCGCTCGGGCGTTATGAGGCCAGTGAAGATGGGACAGGCCGCTTCATCGTCCACGCCACCACGCAGATGCCGCACCGGCACAAGGAACAGTTGGCGGCCAACGTGCTGAAGGTCGATCCGGAGCGGGTGCGCGTGCTGGTCGGCGATGTCGGCGGCGGCTTCGGCGGCAAGAACGGGCTCTATCACGAGAATTGCCTGGTGGCGTTTGCCGCCCGCGACCTCGGCCGGCCGGTGAAATGGGTCAGCGACCGCGGCGAGGCCTTTCTCTCCGACACCGGCGGGCGCGACAATGTCACCTCCGGCGAACTGGCGCTGGATGCGAACGGCGAGCCGCTGGGCTTCCGGGTGCGCACCTATGCGGCGCTTGGCGGCTACAACGCCAACGGCAGTGCCATCTCGCCCACCAACATGCACATGGCGCCCAACGCCTATCGCATCCCGCAGGTCTATATCCGCGTTACCGGCACCTTCACCAACACTTCCCCGGTGGATGCCTATCGCGGCGCCGGCCGGCCGGAAATCACCTATCTGATCGAGCGGCTGGTGGACAAGGCCGCCCGCGAATTGGGCGAGGACCCCATCGCCTATCGGGCGAGAATCGCCTTGCCGCCGGACGTCTTCCCCTACGCCACGCCGACCGGCCTCACCTACGAAAGCGCGGACTTCGGCGCGCTGCTGGAGCAGGCAAAGCAGCGGGTGGACTGGGACGGCTTTTCCGAGCGCCGCGGCGCGAGTGCGGCCCAGGGGCTTTGCCGCGGCATCGGCGTCTGCCTTTATATCGAGCGCTGCGGCGGCGGCCCGGCCCTGTCGGAAGCGGCGGACGTGCGGGTGCAACCGGACGGCTCGGTCGAAGTACGGATCGGCTCCCAGGCGAACGGCCAGGCGCACCGCACCAGCTATGCCCAGGTGGTGAACGAGTGGCTGGGCGTCGATCCGGCGAAGGTGGTGGTGATCCAGGGCGACACGGACGAAGTGGCGACAGGCACCGGCACCGGCGGCTCCTGGTCGATCCCCATGGGCGGCGGCGCGATTGCCAGGGCCTCCGACAAGATCATCGCAAAGGCGAAGCGCATCGCAGCAGCGAAATTCGAGGCGGGCGAGAGCGATATCGCCTTTGCCGACGGCGTCTTCTCCGTCGTCGGCACCGACCTGCGCATTTCGCTGCCGGCGGTGGCGGCGCTGGCCCAGGACTCCGCCAATCTACCGGACGGGGAGGAGCCGGGGCTCGACGGCTTCGACCGCTTCGTGCCGGAAAACCACACCTTCCCCTATGGCGTTCACATCGCCGAGGTGGAGGTGGACCCGGAGACCGGCGCCTTCGCGCTGGACGCCTATACCGTCGTCCACGATTTCGGCCGCGCCCTGAACCCGCTGCTGCTGGCGGGCCAGGTGCATGGCGGCATCGCCCAGGGCATCGGCCAGGCGCTGTTCGAGCGGGTGGTATTCGGCGAGGACGGCCAGATGCTGACCGGCTCCTACATGGACTACCACCTGCCTCGCGCCAGCGACTTCCCCGCGTTCGACTTTGTCCCAGTGGAGACCCCGACGGTGGCGAACCCCCTGGGCGTCAAAGGCTGCGGCGAGGCCGGCGCGACCGGCGCGCCGCCGGCGGTGGTGAACGCGCTGCTGGACGCGCTGGAGCCGCTGGGCGTCACCCACATCGACATGCCGACCACACCGGAAGCGGTGTGGAACGCGGTGCGGGGGGCGGGCCGGTGAGGATGGGGCCGCCCGCCTGCGGCTTTCGTGCCGTCACGACCTTTCCTGCGGCCGCAATCGCAAGCCCGCAGCACGGGAGGGGCCATCCGGGCCGGCGGCCAATGGGCCGACTGGGATTTACCGAAAATGGGGATTGCCGGAAAAGGGGATTGCCGGAAAAGGGGATTGCCGGAAACTCCCATTTTCCGATGATGGACCGCAACGGCGACTTACTCGCCAACAGGGTGTAACACTGGCTGAAGGATCACGTGACATGACCTGGAACCAAGCGGCGGTTGCCCGCCTCGCCGAACGCCTGCACATCGCCGAACTCTCCGGCAATGCCGTGGCCATCGACCCCGCCGACTTCCCGCCGGATGAAGCCGCGGTCGTCGCATTGCAGAACGAGGTGTTTCGCCTCGCCGGCCGCAGCGCCAGCGGCTGGAAGGCCGGGCCGCCGCCCGACGGCATGGGGGATGCCGGCTGCGCCCCGCTCAATTCGGAATGGACCACCAATTCGCCCGCGACCGTGCGGGCACCGGGACGGCCGCTGCTGGTGGAAAGCGAGTTCGTGCTGCGCATCGGCTTTCCGATCATGCCGGAGAAGGCGCCCTTCGATGCGGTCAGCATCGCGGCCTACATCAACGGCATCGCGCCGGGGATCGAGCTGGTCTGGCGCCGCGTGCTCAACCCAGCCGGGCCGGAAACGGCGCTACTCTATCAGGCCGACGCCAATGGTCATGCCGGCATGATCCTGGGCGACTGGATTTTGGACTGGCAAAAGTTCGATCTCGCCAACCTCACCGTGCTGCAATCGAAGAACGGGGAACCGCACGCCGAGGGCACCAGCGCCAAGACCATGGGCGGCAATCCGCTCAACGTGGTCGCCGCGCTGGCGAACCGGGAGGCGCGGCTGGGGCGGGCCATTCCGGCGGGGATGTTCGTCACCACCGGCTCCTGCACCGGCGCGCTGGAGATCGCGCCGGGCGACACCATTCGCAGCGAATACCCGGAATTCCACGCCGCCATCGACGTGACCGTCACCGCATGAGCAGCCCCAGCCTGGCCAAGCGCCTCTGGGCCGCGCGCCGTGACGCCGTCGCCATCGCGATCACCGCGGATGAAACGCCGGCGGACGAGGCCAGTTCCTGTGCCGTGCAGGCCGAAGCCATCGCCGCCAGCCGGCTGGCGCGGGTTGGCTGGAAGGTCGGCTCCACCTCGAAAGAGGCGCAGCGGCTGCTGGGCACCAGCGGCCCCGGCACCTGTACGAGCGTGCTTCCGACGCGCCCCGGCGATAGGATCAGACTGGACCTTGCAGCGCTCGGCCCGCTGGATATGCGAATGGTCGCCGCCCGAACGGCCTAAGGGAGAACGGAAAAGATGGATTTCGGTATCGCGCTCGCCACCACGGCGGATTGCTGGAAAACGGTGAAGCGGGCGGAGGAGCTGGGCTTCAGCCACGCCTGGTTCTACGACACGCAGATGCTATCGGCCGACTGCTTCGTCGCCATGGGGGCGGCGGCGGTGAACACGGCGAAGATCCGGCTCGGCACCGGGGTGCTGATCCCGTCGAACCGCATCCCGGCCGTCGCCGCAAACGCGTTCGCAACTTTGAACCAACTGGCGCCGGGGCGGATCGATTTCGGCGTCGGCACCGGCTTCACCGGCCGCCGCGCCATGGGCTTCGGCGCCATGAAACTTGCCGAGATGGAGGAGTATATCCGCGTCGTCTACGGCCTTTTGGCGGGCGAAAAGGTGGAGACCGTGTTCGAGGGCAAGCCGGCGCGCATCAAGTTCCTGAACCCGGAAGCCGGGGCGATCAATACCGACGACCCGGTGCGCCTCACCGTCTCCGCCATGGGGCCGAAGGGCCGGCAGTTGACGGCCAGGCTGAAGGCGGACTGGATGACCTTCACCAACGGGCCGGAGCCGGCGAAGGCACAACTGGCCGACATGCAGAAATCCTGGGCCGACGCCGGCAACGCGGCGAGCGACCTCTATAGCGTGCATTTCGGCCTCGGCTGCGTGCTGGAAGATGGGGAGGCAGCGGACTCGCCCCGCTCCATCGCCCAGGCCGGCCCGCGCGCCATGGTGCAGTTGCACCGGGCCGTGGACGAGGCGGTGTTGGGCCTGCCCAACACCCAGAAGCTGCCGGCCTGGCTCACCGACCTGCGCGACCGCTATGTGCAGGCCGCCGCCGGCTTCGACGCCGGCGAGCCGGACCGCTACCTGGTCACCCACCGCGGCCACCTGATGTTCGTGCGGCCCGAGGAAATGCCCTACGCCACCGCCGACCTGATCCGCTACACATCGTTCACCGGCACGGAAGCGGAGATCAAGGCCGACGTGGAGGCCATGCGCGAAGCCGGCTACAGCCAGTTCACGATCCAGCTTATCCCCGGCCAGGAAGACGCCATCGCGGACTGGGCCCGGATCATGAAGGCGTTTGCCTGAGAGGGTACCACCCGTGCCCGAACCCATCACGCTCCTCGAAAACCTGCGGGCCGTGTTCTATGCGCCGTTCTACATGGCCGTGGACCGGGGCTATTTCACCGAGGCCGGCGTCGACGTCCGCTTCGTCGAAAGCCCGGACCCGGGCGACACCCTGCCCCGCCTGCTGTCGGGCGAGGTGGACCTCTGCTGGGGCGGGCCGCTCCGCGTCATGCGCACGCTCGACCAGCAGCCGGACTGCGGCCTGGTCTGCTTCGGCGAGGTGGTCGGCCGCGACCCGTTCTTCCTGGTCGGCAAGGGCTTCGGCGACACCTTCCGGCTGGCCGACCTGACGGGCAAGCGCCTCGCCGTGGTCAGCGAGGTGCCGACGCCCTGGGTCTGCCTGCGCCAGGACCTGATCGACGCCGGCGTCGACGTCGCCGACATTGCCGTGATCGAAGGCCGGAGCATGGGCCAGAACGAGGCAGCCTTGGCCGCCGGCGAGATCGACGCCTTCATGGCCTTCCAGCCCTTTGCCGAACGCGGCTCCCGGCAGGCGGGCGCGCGGGTGATCTATACCGCCGCCGACCGCGGACCGGCGGCCTACACCTGCTTCTACACCTCCCGCGAAGCGATGGCCCGGCGCCGCGAGGACTTCCGCGCCATGGCGGCCGCGTGCCGGCGGGCGGTGCAGGAGGTATACGCCGAGGGCGCGGGCGCGGCGCTGCCGACGCTGCAAAAATACTTCCCGGACGAGCCGGCCGAACTGCTGGAGGCCGCCGTCGCACGCTACCTGCGCCACAAGCTCTACAACCCGACCGGCGCCCTGCCGGAGGAAGGCGTCGGCTGGCTGAAACGGGCGATGCTGACCGCTGGCACGATCAAGGGCGACGTGCCGTTTGCAGCATGTGTCGACAACTCGCTGGTCGTCGCAACCTGACCGATTATGCTGTGCGGTGCAGATCGGCGCGGGTTGGCGGATTGCGCCCGCGGGGAAGCAGGGCGGCGAGCGCGGGTTCTTGGCCATGCGACATGGCGCGGCTGGCAAGAAACGAGCAAGTTCGGAACATTAGACTGGGTCCTCATCCGTTCGGTTGGGTTTCCCCTTTGCCGCCGGACTCTGAGATGGCTTTCGACCCCAGAGGATGAATCGTGCTTGCAACGGCAGCGGATTTCTCGCCACCACTTCGACATCGTGTCGCAACGATGCATCGGCTTCTGCTGCCCGGCTCGTTGGTGACGCGCCTAGGCCAGGGGCTGACGGAAACGTATTATCGGTTCGTTTCCGCCTCGGATCGGGAGTTGCTGTTCGTGCACCAGTCCGCGGACAGGGTGCTGGGGGCTTGCGTGCTGAGTCTTGAGCCGGCGACCCTGATGCAACGGTTTGTTGCCGCCCATCCGGTCTGCCTCGGCTGGCAGACGCTGCTGCGGCTGCCTCTGGATGGCCAGGTTCGGGACTTTGTCTGGAAAAAGCTGACCGCCGCCGGGCGCGACAAGGCCCCCGTTCCGCAGATGCCCGAAATCGTCCAGATATTCGTCAATCCGGAAAGCCAGGGCCAGGGGATTGGACGGGCGGTTGTGCACGGGGTCGAGACCGAACTGGGCAGGCGCGGCTGGGGCGAATACTATCTCAAAACCGATGCGGATACTGCCAACGCCGCCCATGCGTTTTACCTCCGGCTGGGCTTCGATGCAGGCCACCTCGCCCATTTGAATACCCAGGACTATGTTTACTATCACCGGCGGCTGTCCGGTGAAAATGCCACGGGGGCCGCCTTATGACCGATACCCGCCGCCCGCAAAACCGTTGGCTGAAATTGGCGGTGGCGATGTTCGTTACGGCGGCTGCGATCGGCGCTGTCGTGATGCTGGGCAAGATTTCGGCCTATGTCGATCAGATCGCCCGCATGAATGCGGTCTATCTGCTGCCGGTGCTGGCTATGGCCGTTCTCTGGCAGGTTCTCCGGACGTATCGGATCGGCTTTCTGCTCGATTGGCGGCCGGGGCAGGTCGATCTGGCGCTTTACAAAGTGACATCGCTGCACATGTTCTTCAGTTCGGTGCTGCCGATGCGCAGCGGCGAACTGGCCCTCCCTTACCTGTTGTTGCGCCGCTATGACGTGCCGGTTTCGCGGTCGACCGGCATTTTGCTGGTGACCCGGTTCTACGACCTGTTTGCCCTGTTGCTCATTACGGCAGCGGTGGCGCTGTGGAACCCGATCGCCCACGCCGGGCTGGACGGATTGTTCCCGGTGGCCGTTGCGGTCGCCCTGGGGGCGATGGCCGGGCTGTTCGCCGGGCACGTGGTCGCCCGCCATCTGGGGCGGATGGCCCTGCACGCAGTGCGTCGTTTCCACCGCCTTCACACGTTGGGAGGGCTGATCCTCTCGTGTCTCGACCGCGGTGAGCACCCTGGGCGCTTCTTCCGGGCTGCCTTATTGTCCGTTGCGATCTGGGCCCTGATCTTCATCAGCTTCTATCTGAGCCTGCTGGCAATCACACCGGATGGGAGTTTGACGGTTGCCATCGTTTCCGGCGCCGCATCGTCGCTATCCGTGGCCCAGCCGGTCAATGGTGTCGCCGGCCTGGGTGTGGTACAGGTGGCATGGGCCGGGACCGCGTCCTGGCTGGGGCTGGAATGGTCTGCGGCCGTTGCTTCCGGCATCCTGCATCATTTGGTCCAGATCGTTGCGGCTGCCTACAATGCCTGTCTGGCCTTGTCGATCACCTTCGTGCGCTCCGCTCTGCGCCCGGACGCTGCCGCGGCCCGATTGCCTTGATCCTGGCCCCGCGAGGCTGTTCTGCGGACGCCGCCGGTGGCCATCGCTTCGCCAAACCGCTCTGTCATCGAGGGAATACCTACAATGTTCAGCGTCCAGCCCCGATTTCGGTTCTACGGCGCCCCGTGGCACTATTTGACGGCCGTGCGCGGCCTGCTCACGGGCTCCGTTCGGCGCGAGCGCGACGTGGTTGCCGCAGAGCGGCTGATCGCATCGGACCTGGGCGTCGCCGATTTTGTGCTAACGCAGCAGTGCCGGTTCGCGATGTATCTGGCTCTGAAAAATCTCGGCGTCGCCGGCAAGAAGGTCATTCTGTCGCCCTATACGATCTACGATGTCGTCAACATGATCATCGCAGCCGGCGGCAAGCCGGTTTTCTGCGATATCGACCCTGTCACCTGCAACATCGATCTGGACAAGGCGGCCGATCTGATCGACGGGGAAACCGCCGGCATCCTGATTACGCACCTGCACGGCCTTATGGCCGACGCCGACGGGTTCCGGAACCTGTGTGACCGGCATGGCATTTGGCTGATGGAGGATGTGGCACAGGCTTACGGCGTGGCCCGTAACGGGAAACAAGGTGGCACCGTCGGCCATGTCGGTGTGTTCAGCTTTGGGCGGGCGAAGAACATCAATGGCTTTTATGGCGGCGGCCTGACCGCACAAGACCCAGAGCTTCTTGCCGCGGTGCGGAGGGATCTTGAGGCCTGCAAGCCCATGGAAATCAGCCGCCTTTACAAGCGCATCGTCAGTTGTCTGATCAACGATCTCGCAACGGCACGGGGTTTGTTTCAGTTTTTCACGTTTCCGATCTTGCGCTATGCCGCGCTCAAAGACGTGAATCGGATCAACAAGATCCTGAATACCGAGGACAACCCAATCCGGCGCGATCAGGTGCCCGAGCACTATTTCCGGCGGATCACCGGGGTCCAGGCCCGGGCGATTGCGGCCCAGATCCCCCGCGCAAGACGCCTGTCGTCCGCGCGCACCGCGTCGGCACTGCGCTATGCCGAGCAACTGGCCGATTGGCCGCAGATCGGCCTGCCGCCGGTCTCCGACCGCGGCGATCATATCTACATGTACTTCCCGATCCGGGTGAAAGATCGCAACAAGTTGACCAAATACTTGATGCAATCAGGCGTGGATGTGGCCGTGCAACATTATCATAACACGGCGGATGTGGCCTGTTTTTCGGACTTTTACCGGGATTGTCCGGTTTGCCGCGAGGTGTCACAGCAGGTTGTATTGCTGCCAACCTATCCATCCTACACAAAAGCGTCCGTTGACCGGACGGCGGAGACTATTCGTCGGTATTTCCGGGAGGGCAACTCTTGACGCAATTGCGCTGCGCGGTCATCGGCGCGGGTGCCGCGGGGTTTGGCGTGTTGCGGGGATTGGCGACCCATGCCGGGGCCGTCTCTGTCACGCTCTTCGATGAGGCGCCCGACCGCGCCGATGACATGCCCGCAGTGGCCGCCGCGGATGCCGGCAGGCCCTACCGGCAGGACTACCTCCGCCATCTGAAAGCGCGGTTGGGCGCAAGCCTGCCGCCCGCAAAATCGCACTTTGGCAGGCAATTGGCGGGCCAGCCGGTCGAGGGTTGGCAGCCGATGTTCAAGAGCGACCCACAGGGGCGGCTGTCGGACTACTGGGGCGCCTCCGCCTTGCCGCTGCCGGATCGGGAATTGGCTGATTGGCCAGTGGAGGCCGATGCGCTGCGACCCGACTACCGGGATATCGCCGAGGCGGTCGCGATTGCCGGAGAAGACGATGCCGTCGCGGCCCTTTGGGGTGGGGGAGCGGCAACTCGTCCCCGGATCGACCGTCCACGGCAGTTCGACCGGCTGACGGAATGCCTCAACCGGTCGGGCCGCTCCGGTGCTTACCGCTTCGTCGCCGGGGCTTCGCGGCAGGCCGTCGAGACCGGGCCCGAGGCGCCGAACCGGTGCGTGTCCTGCGGTCAGTGCATGAGCGGCTGCCAACTCGGGGCGATTTTCTCGCCCGCCGCCGGAATCGATCGGCTTGCCGGGCTGGTCTCAGCCACGGTGGCGGGACGTGTGGTGCGGATCGATCCGTCGGACCGCTGCCTGATGGTGGACAGCGATGGCGAACAGACGCGCCACGGCCCCTTCGACCTGATTTTCGTCGCTGCCGGTTGTCTCGGCTCCAGCCGTCTGTTGGCGCAGAGTGGGTTGGCGCCAGACCGGATGGAATTGCAGGACAACACGGTCTATTCCATGGTCCTGGCCCGGCCGGGATGGCCCCGTCTCCGGAACGTCAAACGCTCGCACACGGCAATGACGAACATGATCGTAGCCGGCCTGCACGACAGCGGCGCAGGACGCGATGTCTTCGTCCAGGTCTACAGTTTCTTCGATTTCATCTGGCTGCTGAAGGCGCCGGCACCGCTGCACGGCCTGTTGCGGTGGCTGGGAGCGGTCCTGCGCGAGCACCTGGCCATCGTGCGCATCTACATGCCGGCCGAATTGAGCCAGGCTTACTGGCTGGATGTCGATGCCGACGGGCGGCTTTCCGTATCCTTGGCGCGGCCGCCGGCGGCTGTCGGCGCGGCCAGGGCCGTTGCCCGGCAGCTGCGCCGTGCGTTCGCGCGGGCAGGCGCCTTTCTTCTGCCGATGCCCCTGATCCGCCACCACACCAGTTCGCATTATGCGGCGACGCTGCCGATGGGCCAGGGAACGGTCGATGAGACCGGCGCCGTCGCCGATGGGGTCTATCTCTGCGACAGCGCAGCGTTTCCGCGGTCGCCAGCCTATTCCCCGACCATGACGATTATGGCGTTCGCCCGCTGGGTCGCACGCCATGCCGTGGCCCGGCGCATGGGGCCTGCCACGACCGGGGAATAGCGCTCCCGCCGCCCGCCCAGCGAACGCCCGTGCCCGATGATCGTCGGTTCGGCTATCGTTGGGGAGCGGGCTACCAAAGCCGCGGCCGGCACGGTAGGCTTTGCCGCAATGTCCAAGACCGATCGGAAACGCTGGCCCCCGCCATGACCCACGACCTGCCGCTTGCCGGCCTGAAGGTGATCGACTGCGCCTCGTTCATCGCCGCCCCCGTCGCCGCAACCGTCCTCGCCGATTTTGGTGCCGACGTGATCAAGATCGAACCGCCGGCCGGCGAGCCCTATCGCCGCGACGATCCGGCGATACGGGTGCCTT